>Ga0075421_100002761_pt1 | contig 20958 bp, 17 predicted proteins | sample SoiMetdeltSBSDD5_FD_75292 | JGI IMG/M metagenome (GOLD analysis project Ga0075421, IMG submission 75292) | Bulk soil microbial communities from a Populus tree surrounding site in Tennessee, USA - Soil MetaG P. deltoides SBSDD5 | ecosystem: Environmental > Terrestrial > Soil > Tree plantation... | reverse complement strand
ATGCAGAACGCCGGTGCAGACGAGAACAGGCGTGGTGGACGCTGGGGGCGATCAGGCTCGCACACGCCGCCCCGGGCGAAAACGGTCTCACCACGCCGGTAGGTGCATGACCCTCTTGGCGATTCCCGCCGAATCCAGGAATCCTTGGATGCTGAATTCGGCGGCCTTCATGATTGTGGCTTTTGCTGGGCGGGTGAGGCCGGAACGAGCGGGTCGCTGCATGAGCACGTGTAACACCGACAGCGAGCCAGCGGTGTGCTTAAAGGCACACCCGCAGCGAAGCTGTCAGCGGCGCCGGCGCTCGTAGGCCGGATCGACGCGAGTGACGACCAACCTCCGGTCCGGCTTGAGGCGAAAGGTGATCGCGGGTCCGCTGTGGGTTCGGGTGATCCACTCGCGGTCAGCGCGCCGAGCGTGACCTGATTGATGATTCTCGCGGCCCTGCTGGCAGGTGGTGCACAACAGATCGTCCAGCTCGGGGTCTTCCACTCTCATCGATTCCTCTTTCTACCCTCGGATCCCAGACGGGCGCAGGCTCACCCGCGACGGGAGCGAGGAGGTTGCAACGATAAGACAATGCACGCTGTTCACTCTTGAACATATGCACATGACCGTCTGCGATTAGCGTCGGTCGACACCGACCAGGAGATATAGCGCCTGCCTCAAGTTCTGCCACCGTGACCGCTCACGTGACCGACGGCGGTCGCTTGGCGCTCCACCGCCCTCACGCTGGCGTGCGGCAATCGTCGCGGCGTCCATGGTTACCGGTGAACCTTCGAGGATGACCACCGGGGGGCGAACGTCGTCAGCATCCCGAGCTCGCGTGCGCCAGGAATCATCGGTGTTTCGAAACGCGCATCACGCACCTTCGGACAGGTCTCGACTGTCGATCGTGATCGAGCACCACCGTCGTCATCGAGTCGCGCCAGATTGATATCGTCCGGTTCTTCGAGCCGGACGGCCGTCATGCGGTGAAGCCTTGCAGTCATCTTATGTTCTATGAGACGCACGATAGTCGGCGGGGCCACCGCCCACACATCCAACCAAGGCGCGCGGGATTCACGCCGCCTGGTACTCTCACTCGCGAGCCGGACGATGTACGACGGAGGATCAGTTGAAGCCGTCATCCCCCACGACTGGGGCGGCCTTCGTCACGGACGGAACACGTTCTTGTTCGCTGTTCGGATCTGCTCTTCAGCTTGCCGCTGGTCGTCGGCACGCCTCTTTGCCAGCGCCGCTTCGCGCGCCGGTGCCTCGCGGGCGTCGAGCACGAGCGCTGTCGCGCGAGCCTTGCGGGCGACGGGCTCCAGCGACAACGACGTAATCACCAGGGAGAACGACTCGCTGTATTGACTGCGCCGGAGCGCCACAGAGGCATCGCCATGCTGCCACTCGGCCAGAAGGGCGAGACCATCCACGACGTCTGCGCGTGCGCGGGACTCTGCCGGCACACCATACAGCTCGGTGAGCGCGGCAATCATGTCCGCGTTCGTCAGACCAGTCGTCCGGCTCCGCTCATAGGACACTGTCATCCTGAACAATTGGTCGTCAATGAAACTGAACACCATTTCATTGATCGAGTTGCGATCGGCGACTGGGGCCCCAAGCATGTAGCGCGGCTGCCATACCACCTCCTGCAGGAGCGCTGGCCGATTGTGAATCGTCTTCAGGTCGCGTTCAGTGCTCTGCGTCACAGCGGTGACGGCGGCAACCGAACTGCCAAGATCGAACTCGCGATAGCGTGAGAGCTCGGCCGCCGATGTGACACACACCGCGAAGACGAGGCAAGGGATAGAGATACCGAGACAGCGAATGACAGACATGGCGCCCAACCTTCGGTCGAGGCTTTGATGAGGGCTGCCGCTCGGCGGGTCTGCGGAAAACCAGTACTCAGGAAAGCAGTGGAATTCCAGTATGCGCCACCGCGATTGATGGAACAAGGCAATTCGTCGCCGGAGACCGTGATTTCGGTAACAAGCCGGTAATACGTGATGTGTACCGTCGGATTGAAATCGCGGAGACAGACTGACACACTCAGTCGAGGGGTGGCCATCAAGCTTCGAACGTTCACGGTGTGGCCGGCCAGCGCGTGGCCCGACGGGAGCGCATGGCTCTTCATCCTGCTCGCGCTCCTCACGCTGCTGCCGGCGGCCTGCGTCCTGTGGTTCATGAACGACGCGCTGGCGCGCGAGTCGGCGGCATCTCAGCAGCGGGTCCTCGAGGCGTACCGCGGCCAGCTGCGCCTGGTGCGCTCGCGCCTCGATCCCATCTGGCGCGCGCATGCGGCCAGCCTGAATGCCGGCGCCGGCAGCCCGGAACAACGATTCCAGCGCTTGATCGCCGGCGAGCGCGCCGAGGGAGCGATCCTTCTTGGGCCGGACGGGCACGTCGAGTACCCAAGTCGCACGGCGCAACAAGGTCCCGAGACGGAATCAATCGCGCAACAGCTCACGGCCGCGGCACAAGCGAAGGCCGAGTCGCGTCGACCCGTTGTCGCCGCCATCGCTGCCAGATTGAACGACTACTCGATGCCCATGCCTGCAGTCGAGCGGCTGGCGTCGATGACGCGACTGCGTACGCTGTCGCCCAACGTCTCGCTGCCGACCGAGGCCGCGCTGCGTCTGTCGCTCGACATGCTCGACGCCGAGCGTCAGGCGCCGGTGCCCGAAGTCGTGCGCCAGACCGCGATGCCGGACGTGTGGGCGCTGACCTCCGAAGACAGGCGGGTCGTGGCCTTCTACCGCATCGGCCGACTCGAGGCGATGATGCACGACTTCCTGCATCAGATCGCGCCGAGCGGCATCATCTTCCTCGCCGTCCCTCCGGACATGCGCGCTGATGCCGAGGCCATCGCCGCCGGGTCGTGGCTGCCAGGCTGGCAGCTCTCGTTCATGGCGATCGAATCGTCGGAGTTCGACGAGGACGACAAGCAGCATCGCGCCGTGTATGTGTCGGTGGCGCTCGCCGGGATTGGCGTGATCGGGATCGTCGGCATTGCCGCGGCCGGATCGCTGCGGCGCCACCTGCGGTTGGCGAGGCTCAAGACCGATCTCGTTGCCGCGGCCTCGCACGAGCTGCGCAGTCCGTTGGCCTCGATGCGCGTGCTCGTCGACGGACTGCTCGCCGACGATCCGCTCGACCAGACGAAGACGCGCGAGTATCTCGAGATGCTGGCCGTCGAAAACGCGCGTCTGAGCCGGCTGATCGAGAACTTCCTGACGTTCTCGCTCCTCGAGCGGAACCGTCACCGCTTCGTGTTCGCATCCGCCGAGCCGGGGGCGATCGTGGCCGCGGCGGTGGACGCGGTGCGCGAACGGCTCCCTGCAGATTGCGATCTGCGCGTCGACGTACCGCCGGACCTGCCGCCGATGACGGCCGACGCCGAGGCGCTGCGCACGGCGTTGATCAACCTGATCGAAAACGCCCTCAAGTACACGCCCGCGAACAAGCGCATCAGTGTTCGCGCCAGCCACGACGGACATGGATCGGTGCTGTTCGCCGTGCAAGACAACGGAATCGGCATTCCGGTCCGCGAGCAGCGGCGGATTTTCCGCCGCTTCTATCGCGTCGATCAGCGATTGTCCCGTGAGACGAGCGGCGTGGGCCTCGGCCTCAGCATCGTCGAGCTGATCGTCCGCGGTCATCGCGGCAGCGTCACCGTGTACAGTGCGCCCGGCGCCGGCAGCACGTTCACCATGCGCCTGCCCTGTGCCTCCCCCGAGCCGAGCCGGGTGGCGCATCAGAGGACGACGGCGTGAAGGTGGCGAGGGTGCTGTTGGTGGAAGACGAGCCGGCGCTGGCTCGCGGCTTGTCGGACACGCTCCGTGCGAACGGATTCGACGTGACGGTGGCCGTGGACGGAGAGCGTGGTCTCGATGCAGCGGTCAGCGGCGCCGCGGATCTCATCCTCCTCGACGTGATGCTGCCGAAGATCAATGGCTACGAGATCTGCCGGGCGGTCCGCGCGCAGGGCATCGACGTGCCCATCCTGATGCTGACCGCGAAAGGGCAGGAGCAGGACGTCATCCTCGGCCTCAACCTCGGCGCCGACGACTACATCACCAAGCCGTTCCGCATCGGCGAACTGGTCGCCCGTGCCCGGGCGTTCCTTCGTCGCCGCGGTCCGGCGCCGACGACGTTCAGGTTTGGCGATTGCGAAGTGAACGTGGCCGCACGAAAAGCGACACGCGCTGGCGCGGACCTCGATCTGACCGCGAAAGAGTTTGCGCTGCTGGCCTACTTCGGCACGCGGCCCGGATGTGCGCTGTCGCGTGACGTGATCCTCAACGCGGTGTGGGGAAACGCCGTGTTCGTGACGCCGCGCAGTATCGACCGGTGCGTGACGACGCTGCGAGCAAAGGTCGAGCCCGACCCGCACCGGCCAATCTACATCCAGACGATCCGGGAGATCGGCTACCGCTTCGAGCCGAACGGCGAGACCACGTAGTGTCCGCCTCCTTGCGGACCGTCACGAAGTCCGGCTGAAGCCGGACACTACGATGCCGATCTGTTACCGCAGATTCTTACCAGGCGAACACTGCAGCACCCATGTGATGTCGTGAGGCGAACATGGGGCGGGCCGGTAGAAGGTGATGAGACGGCCGCAGACAATCACGCTGACCCACGCGCCGAGCGAGATGGCGGCGATCATCTTGGCCCGCCGCGGTGCGTCGAGCGACGGGTTGGCGCCGAAGACCTGCCGGTAGCTGGTCAGGTAGAACGTTCCGGCATTGAGACCGCCAATGGCCATGAACAGCAGCTTCAAATGGAACGACGAGTTGTAGATGTACTGGTCCGGTTCGGTCAGCACAAACAGCAGGCCGCTCGAGATGTTGATGGCGAAGCCGAGGATGCCGAACGGGATCAGCCGATGCATGGCGGCAATCGGCACACGTTTGGCCACGCCGAGCAGACGCAGGTCGAATGTGCCGATGCAGCCGATCAGCATGCACAGCCCGAGAAAATGCACGCTCTCGACGATGGGCCACGCCCACGCGGTGCGCATCATGTCCGCAACCGGGGAGTGGGCGATGATCGAGTTCACGAGCCAGATCTGCAGATCGCGCAGCATCAGTCCAGCACCGTCAATCGCGAGTAGGTGTAGGCGAGGAAGCGGCCGGCGGTGATCGCACCCACCCAGCACACGATCGACACGAAGGCCATTCGGCGCACGACTGGCGACTCGGCACGACGATCACCAGCGCTGTCGTCGAAGACCCGGCGCCCGATGCGAGCGAACAGCCAGAGTCCGACGGCGATCAGCAGCAGCTTCAGGTAGAACACCGGGTTGGTCAGCGCCTTGGTCGGGTAGCCAATCAGGAGCAGGACGCCGGAGATCGCGTTGATCCAGAACGCCAACCAGACGATCGGCACGAAGCGGCGCATCTCGGCGATCTGCACGCCAGGTGCGACTCCGAGGATGCGCAGATCGAGCGCCAGGCAGATGCCGACCGCGAATCCCATCCCAATCGCATGAAGGGAGAGTATGCCGGGAAAGGCGAGCAGCGATGGGGAACCCACCACCCATTGACTGAGCGCGGTCGCCTCGAGCCAGGCGAGGAACGGATCGATATTCACGTGGGCAGAGGATGAGCGACAGATATTACCGCTTTGTTACGGGGAATGGGCCGCCTGAAGGCGGCCCGTGCTCAATTCGATCCGGAGTGGAGGTTCTTGAGGACTTCGGCGTACTTCGCGTCGTAGGCGTTCAGCACGTCGGGTCCCGGTGGCTGTGCGCTCGGACCGAGCATGTGCGGCGGCGCGTTGCGATCCTTGAAGCGGTTCCACGCCGGCAGGCCCTTGCCGTTGGGATCGCCGGTGCGCGCGAAGTTCACCCAGTACGACGACATCTGATCGGCCATCGCACGGTCCTTCTCCGAGGCCATCGCCAGCTTCGGCGAGCTCGAGTCGGGGAACACGCGCGGCGCCCACAGATTGTTCAAGGCGTAGACGATTTCCGCGGCGTGCGTGGCCTTGAGGTCGCGGGCGCCGGGCTCGATCGGCGGCTCGTGCGTGAAGAAGTACCAGTAGGCGCGTTTGCCGATCGCCGTCTGCCGTTCGTTGAACAGGCGCATCGCCCACATCATCGTGTCGCGGAACCCGACGTTGCCGCCCAGCGACGTGTGCTCGTCCTTGTTCGAGCCGGCAATCACGTCCACGGCGTTCTGTTTGCCGTTGGCGAACGTGATCGACAGGTCCTCGGGAACGATCCAGCCATCGATGATCATGCCCGACCCGCGCAGTGTCTTGACCACTTCCTCCGTGGATCGCGCCCGCAGCTCGGCGAGCGGTGGCAGCGGCGGTGGAGGCGATGGGGGAGTCTCCGGTTGCGCGGGAGGCGCATCGCCTCGGCCGCGGCCGCCGCGACCCGCGGTCGGCAACTGGCTTCGCTCGGCCTGTGCCCGCGGCGCCATGGGCCCCATGCCGAGTCCCATCCACGCGCCGCTCTGGCTGATCGCGCGGTGGAACAGGCCTTTCGCCACCGGTGACCCGACGAGGCCGCCAACCATGGCGGCGCCGGCAGACTCGCCGAAGATCGTCACGTTGTTGGGGTCGCCGCCGAACGCCGCGATATTCGTCTTCACCCACTGGAGCACGGCGATGCTGTCGGCCAACGCCTGATTGCCCGACGCATTCCGTCCAGACTCCTTGGTCAGCTCGGGGTGAGCGAAGAAGCCGAAGGCACCAAGGCGATAGTTGAACGTGACCAGGACGACGCCCTTCTTTGCGAGCGCCTCGCCGTCGTTGTGCGGGCTCGATCCGCCGCCCTCGCTGTAGGCGCCGCCGAAGATCCACACCATGACCGGCTGCCGATCGCGGGCGTTTCTCGCCGACGTCCACACGTTCAGATAGAGGCAGTCTTCGCTGACCTTGGGGGAGTCAGGCAAATCGACCGTTACGTTGTTGGGCATGCGGTTCGGCTGCGACGGCTGCACGCAGACGTTGCCGAACTGATCCGCCTTGCGAACGTCTTCCCACTTCGCAACGGGCTGTGGTTCCTTCCAGCGCAGTTCGCCGACCGGTGGCGCGCCGAACGGAATGCCTTTGAAAGCGCGCACCCCCGACTTCAGCGTGACGCCTGACAGCTTGCCCGACGCCGTGCTGACCGGGTCCGGGATCGCCGCTGGCGCGGTGACCGAGTACGCCGCAACGAGCACGGCGGCGATGGACAGTGTGAGGCTCGTTTTCTTCATGCGCGCTACCGGCCCTCTCCGCTCTGCTGGCCGTTCTTGGCGCGCTCCGCGCGCGACGAGTTGATGTAGTCGCGAATCGTGCGGTTCCCTTCGTGGCAGTTGTACTCCCACCACTCGTAGTCGTTGTCGAGACGCAGTGGATAGCGCACCGTGTAGGGCCTCACCATGACCACCGGATCTTCGACCTTCATCTCATAGAGAATCGTGTTGTCGTTCAGACGTGTGAACCGCTCTGTCGTCTTCATCTGGTCGCTGACGGGAAAGCGGTTTCCTGCGGGCGCTCCGTAGACGCCGATATTGGTGCCCGACGGCCCCTCTTTGTAGTTCGTCGTCGTGACGACGAGTGTGTTGCCCTCCCAGCGGCCTCGCGGTTCACCCATGTAGTTCTTGAAAACCGGCTTCAACGGCGCCCGTCCGTCCGTATAGACGATGCGATCTTCGTGAATCATCTCGAGGCTGAGCACCACCATGCCCGGCGCCTGGAAGATCTCGATGCCGTTGTTGTAGCGATACGGCATCATCGACGAGGGCATGCCGCGTGTAATGCAGCGGTCCCAGCTGTCGAAGTCCTCGGGTTGATCCCAGGTCTGCACTTCATCCTGGGACAGCGACCAACTGCTCTTCATCTGTGCCGAGCGGCGCTTGCCTTCGGACGTGAGCTCGGGAAGCTTCCCGTTCGGCGGATCGACGATCATCGAGGTCTGCCGCTCCGGGAACGTCGGATCGACCACGCCGCTCTGCAGCGCCGCGCCGAAATTGCCTTTCGCAAGCGCCTGCGTGGAGGCGTCTCCGGCCTTGCGGATACCGAGGGCGCGTTCGACGTCGGCCTTGTAGGCCGCTTCCGTCTTGAAGAGGGGGAGCGTGTCCGGATCGCACGGCGGAGCCGCTGGAGCAGGCGCGGCGGGGGCCGGAGCGCCTCCACGTCCAGGTCCACCGGCACGCGGACATGAACGCACGAGGTTGATGCCGTGCGAGATTGGCCAGATGCCAGACAGGTCAGGATCGCCCCAGGCCGTCTTCGGATGGACCCAGCCCTTTGGCGTCTCGATGAAATGGTTGGCTTCGCTCGGTGCGACACCGGGCGACGCGCCTGGCGAGGGACCAGACTGCGCGCTCACCGTGACGGCGAACACCACGGCAGCACCGGCCAGAATGAGCAGCGATTTCGCTGTGCGAATGACGGATGGCATGCTAATGATTTTAGCAGCCCTCCTCCGACTCAGCTTCCCGCGCTCTTCTTCTCGATGCGGCCAGACATGTGGCCGCTGACCTTGCCGTGCTGCCACGTGCCTGAGTACGTGTCGCCGTAGAAGAAGAGCCGCACCGTGAAGGTGCCGACGCCCGGAATCTCCGTGTCGGTCATCATGATCATCGGAGTGTCGCCGACGAATCGCATCGGGATGACGATTGGAATCTGGCCTTTGACGCCACAGCACTGCATGCCGGCGTTGAATCGCCACAGGTTCTCACCGACCTTCTCGACGCTGCGGATGTCGTAGCCGTCCTCGCGCCGCCCGCCACGACCGTCAGTTCCACGCGTCTCACGGCCGGAGACCGTGAACGTCCCGACCAGTCTGACGTCCCGCATCCGCTCGGTGAATTGCCGCTCGGCGTCGGTCAGCGACGCCGTGTCGTATGCAGCGCCGACTCGAGCGAAGCCGACGATCCATCCGCCAGCGAACGCCAACACGAGCAGCACGGCGACGGCAATGAGCCCGAACGTACGTCGTATCAATCCCATGATCGACTACTCCAAGCAGGAGGGGCGGCGATGGCGGGAGTTATCGGGTCGTCTGGTCCGTCAGTCGCGACAGAGTGACCTGAATGCGCTTGCGGTACTTGACCGGTGCGCCGTCGAGACGCGCCGGTCTGTATGACCAGGTCTTTGCCGCGGCCAGCAGCACCCGGTTGTACAGCGGGTCCATCGATTCGAGCATCACCGCATTTTCGACGGAGCCTGAGGTGCCGATGGTCACTTCGAGCACTCCCGCGCGATCGAAGGTCACCCGGCCCGGATACGGTGGAATGTCCTGCTTTACCGCCTCAGGCGGAATCACCGTCTTGTCGTCCTGCGTGTAGATGACTGGCTCGCGTGGCGCCGCGGCGGCAGCGGTTGCCTGCGGCGGCGTTTGAACGGGGATCGGCACGACGGGAACCGGCGGCGGCGTCAGCGCGCGGACGGTGAGATCGTTGAAACCCGATGCGAGAACGCGGAGGTCGGCCAGAGGCGCCTGCTTGGCGACGGGCGCGATATCGGGATCGGCCAGCGCCATCAGGACCTGCGTGAATCCATCAGCCGCCATCTTCATGTCGCCGCGATCGAAGGCAGCCTTGGCGATGACGTAGCGCTCCTGAATCAGCGCCGGCAGCAGCCGCTTGCGCGCGTCGGAGAACACCGTCCGCAGCCGCGGCGGCACGTCGTCCATGTTGGGGCGATAGAGTGGGTCGCGCGAGACCATCGCCTCGATGGCCTTGTTGGCTTCGTCGGTATTGCCAATCGCCACCAGACAGAATGTCCGATACAGCTCGATCGACTGCCGCTCCTGTGGGGACGGACTGGCCGCCAGGAGCGTGTTGAGCATGTTCAGCGCGCCGCGATAGTCGGCGGAGGCGTAGAGTTGACGGGCGTTGGCCAGTGACTCCTGGGCGAAACTCGGAGTGAACGCCGCCAGGATCATCGCCAGTGTCCAGATGGCTACGACCGGTCGCGCGTGTCGCATTATTTCGACCTCAGATCGACTCCAATTTTTACCGCCTCACGCGTGGTGACAGTCACCGACATCCGCCGCTCGCCGAGCTCCGGATGACGGAAGACGACTTCGTGCGTGCCGATCGGAACCGCGAAGCTGCCAATCGGTGTTTCGCCGGCGCGATTGCCATCGACGAACACCTCGGCCCACGGAATGGCATTGATGGCCATCGTGCCGCGCGGCCATTCGAGTCGCATCGTCGACGTCTGTCCGGCGCTGATCTGCACGGCCCGCCGCTCGCGATAGCCGAGCGTGTCGTTGACGAACTCCAGATCGTGGCGACCGACGGGCAGCATGATGCGCTCGAAGTCGCTGCTGCCGATCATGCGGCCGTTCTCGAAGACCTGAACGCTGCCCTGCGAGTCGAGGCGAATCCAGCCCGCTGCGCCCGCTTTCGCCGCCGCGGCGCCCAGCGACACCACCAGTGATGCGGTCCGGCCATTCTCGATGATGACGCGTTCGGTCTGGGTGCCCGTGTCATTCTGCATCACGACGGTGTGCGTGCCCGGCGTGAGATCCGGCACACTCACCGGCGAGCGGCCGACGTACTTGCCGTCCACCGTGACCGAGGCGCCGAGCGGATCGGTGCGCACGAGCAGTTCACCGGTCGCCTGCGCGGTGCGCGCGAACTCGAAATACTGAGAGACCTGTCCTCCGGCAGTGAGCGTGATCGGAATGCGGCGGCTCTCGGTGTCGGTCCGCAGCTCGACGACGTGCTCGCCGGCGGGCAATTCCACGCCGAGCGGCGTGACGCCATGTGGCTTGCCGTCGACGAAGATCTGGATGCCGGCTGGCAATGTACCGACTGACAGCGTGCCGGTTGCCGCCGCGGTGCTGCCGCCACGGAAGTAGAGGAACAGAGCGGCGGCGCCAATGAGGAGAACCACTCCCGCCACAGCAGCGATCAACTGCACGCGCTTCGAACCAAGCACTGGAGACGCACTGCGCCGTTCTTCGGCGTAGCTTGGAATGGGCGCGGTGCTGTCGGCCTGAGGATGAACCTCTGACTCGGTCAGGAAGACAGGAGGTGCAACCGGCATCTCCGCAAGCGGAGGTTCGGGTCCAGGTGAAGGAACTGGCTGTGTCGCGTCTACGGCTCCCGCCGGTTCGACTGGTGGCGGTGCGGCGGCAGGCGTGTCGTCGGTCTTCTCGTCAGCGCCTTTCGCCGTTCCTCGACGTGGGTAGCGGGCGAGAAACGCCTTCATCGCCTCGAGCCGCGGACCGAGATCCGGTTCGGCTGTCACGTCGCCCACGGCGAAGCGGGTGAGAAACACCTGCAGCGCGCCCAACTCGACGATCGTGTTCTCGATCCCGAACGCTTCGTCGAGCGCAGCCCGTGCGTCGGTCGGAGACGCGAACGACTCCCACTGATCGAGCTGAAGCGCCTGCATCAGCCAGTCGCGGACGCTTGCCGGCAGCGGATCCACGGTGCCCGCACCCGATCGCATCGTCGCGCTCTGTATGAGATCGCCGAGACGCTCGGGATACTCGTCGTGAGTCAGCGGCCGTCCGAGGATGAGCGCCAGTGCTACCGCGCCGATCTGGGTGACGTCGGTACGCGCGTCGAAGAACGGAGTCCCAATCGAGCCGGGAAGCGCGACGGCCAGCTCGCGCCAGTATCGCGCGCGAGTGTGTCCGAGCTGTTCGAGCGCTGCACCGAGGACGTACTCAACGATCGTGAGACGGCCGGTGGGAGTGAGGATCAAACGCTCGGGCGCGATCGCGCCGTTACCCACGTCCGGCGCCGCACCGTGCATCGCCGCCGCCGCGGAGACGAGCTGGCGAATCAGGCTGCGGACGGCATTGAACTCGAGAGCGAGTTGTCGCTTCTGTGCGTCGGCAAGCAGGTTCGACAGCCTGACGCCCTGCACGTAGTCGGAGGTGACGAGCAGCGCCGACGTGCGGCGATCGAGCTCGATCGATCGCACGCGTGCGTACGATTCGTGGCGGAAGTTGGCGAGACGCGCCGTTCGCTCGCGCAACGCGAAGTCGAAGGACGATACGGAACTGAGGACCGGGCTCAGTTTCAGGACTTCGAGTGGTTCGCCGACCGCACCAACCGCGTAACGGCGCTCACCGAGCCCGTCCTCGAAGGTCAGTTGTGTCGGTTGTGGCGAAGAGACGGGAGTCCCTGCTACCGCAGCATCCATATTCTCTTTTCTTGTCCCGGGGAGCGCCAGTTGCGCGCGTCTATGCTATCACTTCGCGGCCTGAAATTCGGCGCCAATGATGTACCGTGAAAGGCCCATGACAGCTCATCCATTCGAGACATGACCTACGAGTTGCCTGCCATCGGAAAGCCGCCCGATCGGCCACCCCTGGAAAAGATCGCCGTCGAAGAGCACTTCGACGTCCTGGGCCTGGCCAGTACCGGCGACGAGGATCTGCAGACGCTCGTGAAAGCCATGGACTACAACGCCGGCTGGATGGGGGCTGTGGGCACGCGGCTGCGGGATTTCGGTGCGGATCGCCTGGCCGGAATGGACGCCAGCGGCATCGCGATCGCCATCCTCTCGCACACCGTTCCCGGCGTGCAGGGCATTGTCGACCCGGCGACTGCGGTGACGGCGGCTCGAGAGATCAACGATCGCCTGGCCGCGGAAGTCAGGAAGTGCCCGCAGCGATATGCGGGATTCGCAAGCATCGCCGTTCACGAGCCCGGGGGCGCGGCCAGGGAACTCGAACGCGCCGTGACACGGCTTGGCCTGAAGGGCGCGATGATCAACGGCTACACCAACACCCGCGATCCGCAGCGGGTCGAGTATCTCGACGACCCGAAGTTCCTTCCCTTCTGGGAAGCGGCCGCGGCGCTCGGCGTGCCGATCTATCTGCATCCACGCCCGGCGCTCGATCAGCGCATCTACGAGGGGCATAGCGAACTGATCGGCGCGACGTGGGGGTTCGCGCCGGAAGCAGCGACGCACGCGCTGCGGTTGATCTACAGCGGACTCTTCGACAGGTTTCCGAGCCTGACCGTCATCCTCGGTCATCTCGGAGAAACGCTGCCGTACTTCTCATGGCGGATTCAGCACTGTTTCGAATACAACCCGTCGGACAAGCGGGTCGAGCGCCGGCTGCAGGACTACCTGTGCGACAACTTCTACGTCTCGACGAGCGGCATCTTCAGCGATCAGGCGCTCATCGGCGCGATGCTCACCATCGGCGCCGACAGAATCCTGTTCGCGTGTGACTATCCCTATGAGGTGATGGAGCCCGCCGCGCGGTGGATCGAGCGCGCGGCGATCAGCGAAGGGGATCGAAAAAAAATAGCCGCCGGCAATGCGCGGCGGCTATTCAAGATGTCGTGACCGCGCACGCGAACGCGTGCGCTCGACGATGACGCGTAGAGCCAGGCTTCGGCCTGCGCGTGACTATTGGCCCGTGTCGCAGGCTTCGGTAATACAGATCGACTCGAGCGTGCGGCCCATCGGCGGCGCTTCGAAGCCCGCCTGCTTCATCAGCTTGCGGAGCAGTTCGCCGGTGTCCGGATGGCCGATCGCCGACTGCACGCCGACGCGAACGAGGCCGTCGGCGTAGTCCACCGGCTGCCACGTGTGCACGGCGAGCTTGCCGCCGCGGTTGTCGGTGTTGCCGTAGTCCCTGACGTCCACGCGCGCGCCGTGATCGAACAGGATCTGCACCACGTCGGAGCGGCCCTTGTGCGCCGCGCCGTGCATCGCCGTGCGTCCGGTATCGGCCTGCAGGTTCACGTCGAGGCCGAGGTCGATCAGCAGCTTCACGGCTTCGAACGTGGACTCTTTCGACCACTCGTAGGTGATGCCCTCGACCCAGCCGATGCCGGCGGCCACGTGGAGGGGGCTCACGTTGAGCGCGGTGTTGAGCTTGGGGTCGGCGCCGTGTGACAGCAGCAGCTTCATCAACTCGACGTCGCCGGACTGCGATGCACGGAGGAACGCGGTGGCGCCGTTTTCATCGAGCCACTGATTCGTGAAGACGGTGCGCGTCTCGGTGCTGTCCTTCACGCGGGCGTTGACGTTGGCACCCTTGTCGAGCAGCAGCTTGATGAACTCGAGGTGGTCCATGTCGCCGCGGCGGACGGGGTAATCGCCGTTCTCGATGTTGCGGTTGTCGGTCGCGGTATAGAGTGGGACCCATCCGCCCTTGTTCGCGAGATTCGGATCCGCTCCGCGCTCGAGCAGATATGCGCCGAGCTTGTAGTAGCGGTTCTGTGTGGCGACGAGCAGCGCGCTCCAGCCGTAGTTCGTCGTCTGGTTGATATCGGCGCCAGCCGCGAGCAGCACCTTGACCGACTCGATGTCGTTGGCGCGAGCCGCATAAATCAGCGGCGTCAGCGCGCCACCGTCGTTTGGTGCCTGGCGGCCGCGCACGAATCCCACCGCGTTTGCGGCGTCGTCGGTGAAGTCGTCGGCATCCGCGTTGTCGCCGGCCGCGCCGCCGCGACCCGCACCACCGCGGCCGCCGCCTCGTCCGCCATTGGCGCCCGCCGCGCCATTGCGCCCGCCACGGCCGGCGTTGTTGCCGGGTTCACCCGTGTCCCGGAGAATCTGCGAGACCGGATTGCCGGCGGCGAGGGCCGCGCCCTGTGCCGCGACAGCCTTGCGCGGATCGTTGGCTTTCCCGAGCGCCGGGCCACGTCCACGCGGCGCCGGATTCGACTTTGCCTTGATGTCGGCGCCGCGATCGATGAGCAGCTTCACGGCGGGTGCGTGTCCTTCGTCGGCGGCCCACATCAGCGCCGTCGTTCCGCGCTGCGTCTCCTTGGCATTGACGTCGGCGCCGTTGTCGAGCAGCGTCTTGATCGCGTCCACGTTGCCGGTGCGCGCAGCCACCATCAGCGGCGTGCGGCCGAGCGGCAGCTTTTCGTTGGGGTCAGCGCCCGCCTCGAGCAGCGCGGCGATGATCGCCGCGTCACCGCCGATGCCGGCGAGCCACAGCGGCGTCGAGCCCTCGCGGTTGGCGGCTTTCGGATTGGCGCCGGCACGGACCAGCAGGCCGACCATTTCCTTGTCGCCGCGATACACCGCCCAGTGAAGCGCCGTGGCGCCGTCGTTCTGCGGTGCGTTCACGTCGGCTTTCGACGCGATCAGCTTCTGCACGGCCGCCTTGTCGCCGCGCATGGCGGCGTCGGCGACATCGCTCTTCCCCTGGGCCCTCGTCGTGATGACGAGGCCGACGATAGCCAGGACGATCGCGCACGCCGAGGCGTGCGCTCTTCGAACGCGAAGCTGACGTGAGCTCACAGCGCCTCCAGCCGGCCAGTGCTGTCGCCGATCGTGTCCTGGTGAATGTCGAATTTGTCCAGAACGCTCAGGAGCAGGTTGCCCGTGGGAACCGCCTTGCTCGGGTACGCGATGTGGCGTCCGCCCTTCAGCTTGCCGTTCGCGCCGCCGATGAGGACGTGCGGCACGTCGTAGTGCACATGCTGGTTCGAGTTGCCCATGTTGCTGCCAAACAGCACCAGCGAGCGATCGAGGAGCGTGCCGTCGCCCTCCTGTTTCTTCGACAGGTTCTCGACGAGATACGCCAGCATCTTCACGTGGTACTGGTTGATCTTCGCGAGCAGCTCGATCTGTCGCGGGTTCTCGCCGTGATGCGACACGCCGTGGAAGCCCGACGTCGGCGCTCCGCTTTCCGGATACGTGCGGCCGGTCAGGTCGCGCGCGAAGAGCAGGGTGCCGACGCGCGTGATGTCGGCCTGGAAGGCGAGCGCGAGCAGATCGAACTGGATCTTGATGTGCTCGTCGAAAGTCTGTGGCACGCCGGTCGGCGTGAAGTCTTCCGGTGCCACAGTCGATGCCTTCATCGCGATCTGCAGACGACGCTCGATCTCGCGAACGTTGGTCGTGTAATCGTCGAGGCGCTGGCGATCCGACATGCTGACCTTGGTGCGCATGCGGGACAGGCTGCCGGTCAGCGAATCGAGAATGCTGGCGTCGCGCTTGCGGCGCGCCGCACGCTCTTCGACCGTGCTGCCGTCGCCGAACATGCGTTCGAACACCACCTGCGGATTGAGCTCCATCGGCAGCGGTGAGGTCGGCGACGCCCAGGAGATCGTGTTCGTGTAGGTGCAGCTGTAGCCTTCGCCACAGTTGCTCGAGTTCGCGCCGGGATCCTCGACGGCCAGCTGCAGCGACGGGATCAGCGACTCGGTGCCGATCTTCTGCGCGATGATCTGGTCGATCGTCGTGCCGTTGTAGACGTCGGCGCCGGCGGTCTTCTTCGGCTTGTTCGCACACATGAACGCGGCCGCGACCCAGTGGTCGGCGCCGGTGACGCCGGGCGGCGGCTCCGCCGACCGCGAGTGGAGGCCGCTCAGAATGACGGTGTGATCCTTGAACGGCTCGAGAGACTTCCAGTTGAACGGCAGCTCCGCCGGCAACGCGCCTTCCTTCTCGGGCACCCAATAACCCGGTGCCATGCCATGCGGCACGAAGCAGCCGACGAAGCGCGGCTTCGGCGCCGCCGCGGTCTGGGCCAGCAGCGTCGCCGCCGGCACCATCGCGTCGAGCAGTGGGAGAGCCAGCGTGGCACCCGCGCCACGAAGAATCGTACGTCGTGAGATGTGCTTCTTGGTCAGAAACATGAGGCCTCTATTTAGCGCGCGGCGCGCTGCTCGGTCTGATCTGCCGACTTCATATTCATCTGGAACGCCGGGCTCTTCACGATGCCGAGAATGATTGATGAGAACCGGTACTGGGTGGCTTCCGCGTCTTTCACAATCGACCGGACGAGCGGCATGTCGCCGTACTCGACGCCGCGTCCGAGTCCGTAGGTCAGCAGCTTCTCGGTGACGACGCGCGCGAACTGCGGCTGGTACTTCACCATCGCGTCACGCAGGCTGTCCACGCCGGTCAGCTTCGTCCCGTCGACGAGTACGCCGGATGCATCCACCGGCTGGCCCTCGTCGATTGTGCGCCACGCGCCGGTGGCGTCGAAGTTCTCGAGCGCCAGGCCCATCGGCTCGAAGCTCTTGTGACAGGTCGCGCACGCGGTGGCGGTGTGGTGCGTCGCCAGGATCTGCCGCATGGTCGGCGTCTTCGTATTGCCCGCGGTGTCGGTGGCCGCGATCTTCAACGACGTGTCGACACCGGGCGGCGGCTGCGGCGGCTCGATGCCGAGGAACGTCGTCAGAAACCACTTGCCGCGCATCACCGGCGACGTGCGTGCCGCCGACGACGTCGCGGTGAGCATGGCGCCCTTCCCGAGCAGGCCGCGGCGCATGTGGAGCTCTGGCGGCAGCGAGACACGGCGGAACTGCGGACCGTAGATGTTGGGAATCCCGTAGTGCTTCGCGAGCCGCTCGTTGACGAAGGTGTAGTCCGCGGTCAGCAGGTCGAGGATGCTGCGATCCTCGCTGACGACGCTCGCGAAGAACAGCTCGACCTCGTGCTCGAATGCCGATCGCAGGTTGTCGTCGAAGTCAGGGAAGATGTTGACGACGGGTTCGCTGGTCTTGAGCGAGCGCACGCCCAGCCACTGACCGGTGAAGTTGGCGACCAGTTCCTGCGCGCGCGGATCCTTGAGCATCCGCTTGACCTGTTGCTGGAGCACCGCTGGCGTGCGCAGCTTGCCCGCGGCCGCCACGTCGATCAGTTCGTCGTCGGGGATGCTGCTCCAGAGGAAGAACGACAGCCGCGAGGCGAGTGCGAGGTCACTGATGCGATACGGCTTGCCGGCGACCGTCGCAGCCGGCTCCGGCTCGCCGCGGTAGACGAACTCGACGTCGGCGAGGATGCGCTGCAGCGCCGCCTGGATGCCGTCGTCGAACGTGCCCTCTTCGCTGCGGCCGCCCCGATAGAACTCCATCAGCGTGTCCATGTCCGCCGCGGTGGTCGGACGGCGGAACGCCCGCTTGGCCAGCGTGCCGATGATCTGCCGCGCGCAGCGCTCTTCCTGGCGCGCCGTTGCGCCCTTGGACGGCTGGCAGACGAAGATCTTCTGTCGGCTCGCGGTACTGGTTGCGCCCCGAGCGTCGAACGGACCCTCGATGGTCACCTGGCCGACGTGCGGGTAGAACTGGAAGCCCGGAATCTCGCCGGGCGTGTTCATCGTGCGTACGAACGGCCGGTTCAACTCGGTGCCGGGCAGATCGTTGGTCTGGATGAACGTCACGCCGACGGTGTGCAGACCCGCCTTTACCGGAATGCGGGGCGTGGCCTTGCCGTCGCCGCGCGTGTTCTTGATCTCCTTGTCCCAGTCGAACAGCTTCACGCGTTCGCCGTCGATGGTGACCTCGAGCTGCTCACCTGTGATCTGACCGAGGACGGCGGTGAAGTAGCCCGTCACGCCCTTGACGCGGAACGTGTAGTCGCCGTCGGCCGGGAACTGGTGCTTGATCAGAATGCCGCCGCGTGTTCCGAACGGCAGACCTTCGACGTGATAGTTCTGCGCGGTGTCGGCAGGAACGTCGTAGACCTCCTGGCGCGGCGAGTTGATGTCGCCGATTGCGAGCCGGCTGATCTTTCCAGCGGCCGACAGATACGCCTCCATCAACGCCGGCGACGTCGTCAGCGCGGCGGCGATGTTGTCGAAGCCGCGAGTCGAATCGTCGGACGGCAGGAACTTGGTGGCGTCCACTTCGAGCGCAAGGAGGTCGCGGATCGTATTCGCGTATTCCGTGCGATTCAGACGATGAAGGCCCGGGGCAGGCAGGTGCGTGACGGCCTTGGTGTCCAGCTGCTTCTCCATCCACTGGATCAGCGCTTCCATGGTCGCCGGGTCGGGACGGCGCATGTCGGTCGGCGGCATCTGCACGGCGCGAAGCTTGCGCACGATCCGTTCGCCGAGATCGCCGTGATCACCGAACGTCGCGAGATCCAGCTGTGCCTGCTCGAGCACCAGCCCGCCGGTCTTCATGCGGGCGTTGTGGCAGGTCACACAATAGGTGTCGACGAGCTTGCGGACGGCGGGCTCGTCCAGAGCCGCCGGAGCGGATGTGGCCGCCGCAACCGTCCGTGGCTGCGGGGCGGGTTTGGCTTGCGCAGCCGGCGCGGCTGCGGGCCTCGATGCGGCCGGCTTGGACGCCGGAGCAGGACCGGTTTGGGCCGCCATCATTGCCACCGACCAAACCGCCAGACACCCACCCACCAGTAGTCTCGAATTCACAGATCTCCCCCAGCAGTTGATTTTGGCGACTACGCGATTAGAGTCAAGGGCCTTTCTTGGGGGGTTAATACGGCTCAGGACCCCCGATTCGTTTCGCGTTCTTCCCGTTAACTTGCTGATCGTGCAAGAGAAAGAACTCGGCGGACGCGGTCGGGGTTTTCTGGCAGTATGTCGTGGTGTGAAAGGAGATTTATGGCACGTCCCGGAATTATCACGGGAATAATCGTTCTGCTGGGTTCCACCCTCCTAGCCCAGGAGTGGTCCACCTACACCAACCGTCTGGACCGGTTCGAGGTGAATCTCCCTGGCCAGCCCAAGGTTGACGACATCAAGTGGCCGTCCGAATACGGCGCCGTGTTTCCTGGACGGGTGTACTCGCTCGACCAGAACGGGAGCCGGTACTCGGTCACGGTGATCGACTACACCGATGCCGAGCGAATTCACGCCGCACGGACCAATCACACCGAAGCCGACAGCCTGCCGATCTACTGGCAGGTGGACGTGCAGGCGTCGATCGCGTACGCGGCGACACAATTCCGCCAACGTCCGGGCGTGAAGGTCACCTACGACGCGTTCCACTACATCGATCTCGTCTCCGGTCACCAGCTGCAGATCACCAACCCGGATCAGTCGCGCACGTTCGTGGGCATTTATCTGCACGAGAGCCGCTTGTACATCCTCGAGGCGACGGTGCCCGCCCGCGCGCCGCAGCCGGGGCTCTTCCAGCAGTCCCTCAGCTTCCTCGATGCGGCGGGGAAGAAGGTCCGGTACCCCTCGATCTACTACAACCGGCTGGCGCCGATTAAGGGCGCGTTCGGTCCGGAGCAGCCGCGATGAAAACGCTGATGCTCGTCCTCCTGCTCGCGGCGCCGATCGCCGCGCATCACTCGCACGGCAACTACAACATGACCGAGTACACGACGCTCAAGGGTGTCGTGAAGGAAGTGCACTGGATCAATCCGCACACCTGGATTTATCTCGAGGTGAAGGACGACAAGGGCGAGGCGACGGTGTGGGCGCTCGAGGGAGCCAGCGTCATCCAGGTCGAACGGCGCGGGTGGAAGAAAGACATGATCAAGGCCGGCTCGACGATCGGCGTGCGCTGTCATCAACTGCGTGACGGCAGCAGCGGCTGCCTGCTTGGTTTCATCACGCTCGAAGGCGCCGCCGAGAAGATGTTTGACTGAGCCTGACGTCATCGTCATTGGCGCTGGCTCGGCCGGCTGCGCGCTCGTTCACCGCCTCTCGTCGAATCCTTCCGTTCGAATCGTGCTGCTCGAAGCCGGCGTGTCGGGCGAGGCCGATCCAGCAATCCTCACACCCGGACGATGGGTCGGCCTCATGGGCTCGTCCTATGACTGGCACTACACGACCGAGCCCGAGCCGGGTTTACTGGGGCGGGCTATCGCGGTGCCGCGTGGGAAAGTGCACGGCGGGTCGAGCGCGATCAACGCGATGGTCCACATTCGCGGCAGCCGCTCGTGCTACGACGGGTGGCGCTCACGCGGCAATCCGGGATGGGGCTACGAGGACCTGCTTCCTTTCTTTCAGCAGGAACGCCAGGCGATCACGCGCGGCGACGATCCTCACGACGGTCATCTTGCGTTCGTGCAGGCCGCCGGCGATCTCGGGCTGGCGGCTGAATTCCTTCCGAAGAACGTCCTGAACGGGCGCCGCCACAGTACGGCTGCCGCGTATCTCGAGCCGGCGTTGCAACGGCCCAACGTCGAGATCCGGTCATCGGCCCATGCGCTGCGATTGCTCGTCGAGGGCGAGCGCGGGAGCGCGCGGCGCGTGGCCGGCGTGGAGTATCTCCGTGATGGCCGCCGCGAGCAGGTGCGTGCGCGCGGTGAAGTCGTGCTCTGTGCCGGCGCGATCGATTCGCCGAAGCTCCTGATGCTGTCGGGCATCGGCGCAGCCGACGATCT
>Ga0075421_100002760_pt1 | contig 20959 bp, 20 predicted proteins | sample SoiMetdeltSBSDD5_FD_75292 | JGI IMG/M metagenome (GOLD analysis project Ga0075421, IMG submission 75292) | Bulk soil microbial communities from a Populus tree surrounding site in Tennessee, USA - Soil MetaG P. deltoides SBSDD5 | ecosystem: Environmental > Terrestrial > Soil > Tree plantation... | reverse complement strand
GGGGCAGCACCTCGGCGAACACCTCGTCGATACCGACCTGTCTCGCGATTGTCCGGGCGGCCGCCTCGTTGTCACCGGTGAGCATGATCGGCGTCAGGCCCAGAGCCCGCAATCGCCTGACAGCCTCCGCAGACGTCGGCTTCACCGTGTCGGCCACGACAAGCACTCCGTGTGCCGTGCCATCCCAGCCGACCACGACTGCCGTCCTGCCTTCAGACTCGGCCTCCCGCATGGCCTTTGCGAGTTCGTCGGGCAGATCGAGCAGCTGCCGCCGCCCGACCAAGACCTTGTGATCATCCACGACGCCCTGCACGCCGAGCCCCTCAAGGCTCTTGAAATCGACCACGCTCGGAAGCTCGCCGAGCTTATCCCGCGCGGCGGTCGCGATCGCCGTGGCGATCGGGTGCTCGGACGAATCCTCGAGCGCCCCCGCCAACCGCAACACCTCATCGGGTTGTTCACCGCTCGCCGTGATCACGTCCAGCAGCGTCATCGTGCCGGTGGTCACCGTGCCCGTCTTGTCCAAGACGATGGTGTCGATGCGACGCGTGGACTCGAGCACTTCCGGCCCCTTGATCAGGATGCCCAGTTGGGCGCCCCTGCCGGTGCCGACCATCAACGCGGTCGGCGTGGCCAGCCCAAGCGCGCATGGGCACGCGATGATCAGCACCGCCACTGCGGCCGTGAACGCTGCCGCCACCGATCCGCCCGTTCCGATCCAGAACCCCAGCGTTGCCACCGACAAGGCAATCACAATCGGCACGAACACGCCGGAAATCCTGTCCGCCAACCGCTGGGCCTGGGCCTTGCCGTTCTGCGCGTCCTCAACGAGACGCGCCATCTGCGCCAGCTGCGTGTCGGAGCCAATGCGGTTGGCCCGCACCACAAGCCGGCCATCGACATTGACCGTCGCCCCGACCACCTGGTCGTCTGGCCCCACATCCACCGGCACCGACTCACCGGTCAGCATCGACGCGTCCACTGCCGAATTGCCGTCGACAACGACGCCGTCGGTCGCGATCTTCTCGCCCGGACGCACCACGAACTCATCGCCGACGGACAACTGGTCAATCGGAATACGTTGCTCGACACCGCTTCTCAGCACCGAGACATCCTTGGCGCCGAGATGCAGCAGCGCCTCCAGCGCCGCACCCGCCCGGCGTTTGGCCCTAGCCTCGAAATAGCGTCCGGCGAGGATGAACGTGGTCACTCCCGCAGCGGCTTCCAGATAGATGTTGCCGGTTCCGTCCGTCCGGGCAATCGTCAGCTCGAACGCATGCTTCATCCCCGGCATGCCCGCGGTGCCCCAGAACAACGCGTAGACCGACCAGCCCAACGCGGCGAGCGTGCCCATCGAGATCAGCGTGTCCATCGTCGCGGTGCCGTGCTTCAGGTTCGCCCACGCCGCCCGGTGGAACGGCCATGCTCCCCAAACAACGACGGGCGCGGCGAGCGCCAGCGACAGCCATTGCCAGTACGTGAACTGCAGGGCCGGCACCATCGCCATTGCGATCACCGGAATCGTCAGCGCCGCGGAGATCAGCAGTCGTTGCAGCAGCGAGGCGGTCGGATCTTGCTCGGCCGCGGCTTCGACAGGCTCCTCGGGCAAATGAGCCTGGTAGCCCGCCTCATCGACTGTCGCCACCAACTGTTCGGGTGTGACCTCGGTGCCGTACTCGACGCGGGCCTTCTCCGTAGCGAAGTTGACGGTCGCGGTCACCCCATCGATCTTGTTGAGTTTCTTCTCGATTCGATGTGCGCACGACGCGCAGGTCATGCCGTCGATCGAGAGCTCGACCGACGTCATGTCGCTTCTCCATCCTCGACGGTCACGGTGAACGCTGCGGTGCGCACCACTCCATCATGCTGGAAATCGAGGAACAGCCGGTAGGCGCCCGCACTCGGAAAGGTTGCGTGGAACGCGATCTCGGGCCCAGCGGCGGTGATGCCGTCGCCGGGCTCACCCATCGGATGGACATGCAGGTATCCGAGATCCGCCGCACGCAACGCCACCAGGTGGCCATAGGCACCCAGATACGGCTGCAAGTCGGTGACCGGCTTGCCGTTACGGCTAACCGCCAACGTCAACATCGAAGGCTCATTGGCCTTTGGTGCTCCGCTCAGCGCCACCGTGTATCCGTCGACCACCGTCGTCGCCGCGACGGGCGGCAATGGCTGCGGGTCGTACTCGCCGCCGACGTGAAGATTGGCTCCCAGTGTCAGCGCCGGGCCACCCGAAGGCGTGAAGTCGGCGAAGATGCGGTAGTCGCCTGCTCGGCTGAGATCGACTGGCACGCGCCACGTTCCATCCGATTCCAGCACCGGATGCACATGTTGAAAGCCGGCCAGGTCACTGCGAACCACGATCAGATGCAACAGCTTCTCGTGCTTTTCGACGTACCGCGTCACCGGCGCGCCATTGCCATCGAGAATCCGAAACCGCAGCGGCACGTCCTTTGCGGCCCGGCCACGGTCGTCCGTCAGGTCAAGCGTGTAGCCATCCTGGACCACCGCCAGCCCACCGAGCGGCTCGGGGGCGCCGGCGTCGTGCGCGGCGTGGCTGTCTTCGTGTGGCGGCGCCTGTCGCACATCCACCCCGCCCTCGGGTCCGACGGTCCTACCGACCCAGATCGCGACGGTGAACACCATCACCAGGCCGGCGACGAAAGCGGCGATCTTCTGTGCGGCGTTCATCAGCGTGCCAGTTGGTAGCCGGCTCCCTCGACGGCGGTCTTGATCGCGACGCTATCGACCGGGCCTTCGCTGGTGATGATCACCGTGCCGCTCGCTAGATCCACGTCGACCGTGCTGACGCCACGGATGTCGCCGATCTCTTCACGCACGGATGAGGCGCATCCGCCGCAGCTCATACCCATGACGGTGACCGAGGTTGTGCTCATGAACCATGTGTACCATACCCCCCTAGGGTATGCAATGTGTAGAAAGGGACCCATGACTATGTGGAAGCGAACGACCCTGATCGCCGCCGGCGCCTTGGCAGTGCTGGCCATCTCGACCGGCTGTAGCAGCTCCAACGAGTCCGAGCACCCGGCCGGACACTCGTCGAGCGCGGCCGCCGCTCCGACCAGTAGCGCCGCTGCTGAGGCCCACAACGACGCCGACGTGATGTTCGCCCAGCACATGATTCCCCACCACCAGCAGGCGGTCGAGATGAGCGACATGCTGCTCGCCAAGCAGGGCATCGACCCCCGGATCATCGAGCTGGCCAAGCAGATCAAGGCCGCCCAGGGTCCCGAGATTCAGCAGATGCAGGGCTGGTTGACTCAATGGGGTACTCCGTCGATGCCGCCGATGTCCGGCCATGACATGCCGAGCATGCAGGGCATGATGTCCGACACGGACATGACCGCACTGAAAGACGCGCAGGGCGTCGACGCCGGCAAGCTGTTCCTGACGCAGATGATCGCGCATCACGAAGGCGCAATCGCCATGGCGCAGACTGAAATCAAGGATGGTCAGTATCCAGCCGCCGTCGCGATGGCTCACGCGATCGTCACCACCCAGCAGCACGAGATCGACACGATGAAGGGCATTTTGACGACGCTCTAGGTCTTGCGGGCCGCGCCGACGAATAGTGCGCCGCCGAAATGCGGCTCGATTCGACCGGTTCCGTGCAATCCGTGACGCGCCAGCTCGGCGGCGAATTCGTCTGCCTCGAACCGGTTTTCACGCGGATGGACGGTGAATGTGCGGAACACCCAGGTGTCCAGCATGTGGCGGGGGATCTCCTCGAACAGCAGCAGACCTCCGGGCCGCAATACGCGTCCGATCTCGGCGATCGACTCTTGCCAGTTCGGCACGTGGTGGATGATCCCGAAATCCACCACGGTGTCGAATGCGCCCGATGCCTGTTCGATCGCGCACACGTCGCCGACCGACAACGACACCGGACGGGCGTGCAGTCGTCGACGCGCCCGCTCGACCATCGAGCCGTCGAGATCAAAGGCTGTCACCTGCTCGGCACCGAGTCGATCGAGGATCACTTCGGCGCCGACGCCCTGCCCGCATCCGACCTCGAGCACGTGCTGGCCGGACAGGTCGCCGCCCGCCAGCCGCCGAAACCAGGCCGACTCCCGGCGGTGCTGATGTGCGGCACGCACGGGGTTGTTCACAAATGCGCGTTCGATGGAGTTGAGCTTCATGACGCGGACGGTACCCCTATGGGGTATAGCCCGAAAGGTCTACGTCTGCCGCCGGACTCCGTGCGATTAGTCTTGCGATGTGTTTCGCATCCGGCCCGACACCGGCGACCAGCGATGACGCCATCCGGTAGAGGAACGGCAGCCCGACGAAGTAGAGCCCGGGATTCCCGACGACTGCGCCTCGCCGATGCGCAGGTTGTTCTTGGTGCGGGAAGTGCGGCAGCGCGATCCACGAGTAATCGGGCCGGTATCCGGTGCACCAAATGACGTTGGCAACACCGAGCACGCGCCCATCCTCCAGGCGGGGGTGACCCTCGACCTGACCGACGACCCGCGGCGCACGCTCGACGCCTGCTTCCGCGAGATCGCGCGGATGCACCCGGACCAGCGGAGTGCCCTTGCCCGAGTTGACATTCGCCATCAGTCGTCGGCCGAGGCGGCTCTCGGCGGTTAGCACAAGATTCATCACCCGGTAGAGCGGGCCACCGATGGACACCGGCAGCCGGCCGGTGTCACGGCCGGCGAGTATGACGCCGTGTGCGGGCGCCACATCAAGTGCTATCTCCGCGCCGGAGTTTCCGGCACCGACAATCAGCACTGTTCCGTCGCGCAACTGGTCGGGATTGCGATAGTCCGTCGAATGCAACGACACGGTGGCCGGATCCAATTGGTCGGCCACGTCGGGCACCTGGGGTCGCATTGCCGGCCCCGTCGCGACCACGACGCTGTCCGCCCGCAGACGCCGGCCTGCCGAGTTGATCACGTAACCGTCGTCATCGCGGCTGAGTTCATCGACCCGCCAGGCCATCCGGACTGGGAGTGCGAACCGAGCCGCGTATGAACGCAAGTAGTCAGCCATCTCACTCTTTGACGGCAAATGGCCGCGTGGGCCAGGGAACCGCATGCCCGGCAGATATGTGAAGTGTGCCGGGGTGAACAAACGCAGCGACTCCCATCGCCGGTCCCATGAATGGCCGACGCGCTCGCCAGCGTCGACGATGGCGAAGTTGCGACGTTGTCGCGTCAGGTAATACCCGACGGCCAACCCCGCCTGGCCGGCGCCGATAAGCACGGTGTCGAACCGCTCCTCACTCATGTTGGATTCCTTTCCGGCGGCGAACGCGCGCCCGTAAGGCGCGTCGAATCGACCAGACATGCAGCGCCTTAAGCCCAAGCACCGTGTAACTGATCCCGCCGTGCCATACGTATTGCGGTGGTACGCCGGCCAAGCGCAACAGACCGCTCGCCGCCATGGCCGTCGCCGCGACGATGAACATCCCGTAGGCGAGCTGATGGCGCGGCGGGGCACCGCGCCAGGGCAGTCGGTGTCGTGTTTGCAGATGCAGCGCGACGAGCGCGACGAGCACCAGTCCTGCTGCCACATGCGCCCAGAACAGCGCAACGGTCAGCCATGCCAACACTGTCACGACCAGCACCGGCACGTCCGTCACGGCTGCCGGTGGAAGCCGACGCATCCACGTTCCGGGGGTCACGGGCCCGAGTGTGGTGCTTCAAGTCAACTTGAAGTCAAATGCCGTCTGGCAGCATCTGCGGTCATGCGAGTTCTCGTGCAACGGGTCACGTCGGCATCCGTCACAGTCGATGGTGACGTCGTCGGTGCGATCAGCCCGGACGGCCAAGGCCTGCTCGCCCTGGTCGGTGTTACCCATAGCGACGACGCCGCGAAGGCCGTGCGCATGGCCGAAAAGCTCTGGCAGCTAAGGATTCTCGACGACGAGAAGTCTGCTTCGGATGTCGGTGCGCCAATCCTGGTGGTCAGTCAGTTCACGCTGTACGCCAACACCGCGAAGGGCAGGCGGCCGACGTGGAACGCCGCCGCGCCCGGCGCCGTCGCCGAGCCGCTGGTAATCGCCTTCGCCGAAGCGCTCCAACACCTCGGCGCCCAGGTGCAAACCGGCCTGTTCGGCGCGCACATGCAGGTCCAGCTCGTCAACGACGGGCCGGTGACGGTGCTGCTCGAACTCTGATTACGCCGTCGCGACCGGAGGGATGCCCTCGGACGGCTGGACGATGACGAAACCGTGCCCGTAGAACGACACCTGAAGCGCCTCGCCGGAACCGCGACCGATCAGCGCCCCCGCCTTGAAGCTCGTTTTCAATTGCGTCTGCAAATTCGCCGACCACGCCACCACCGCGTTGGTGTCGGCAAAAGTCGGTGCTTCCGCGGCATTCAGCACGACCGGCGGGCCGTCGGTGGTCAACGCCACCCAACCGGTGCCGCGCAATGTCGTATTGAAGAGCCCACCGGCGACCATGCTGCCGCCCTTCACCCGCTCGATGTTCCAGTCGAGGCTCGACGAGAATGCGAGCACGTTCTTGCCGCTGATCGACAAGCCGGTGTTGTTCAGGTTCAGCAGATGCACGTCGTAGGCTCGCTCGGCGAGGAACACGTCACCCTGCCCCTGGCACCGCATCAGCGGCAGGCCCTCACCCGTCAACGCCTTCTTGATGAATCGCGAAGCGCCGCCGCCCTCGAACGCGAAATCGACGTTGCCCTGGTAGGCGACCATCGAGCCCTGCCGCGCCATGAACGGCTCGCCGAGGCGTACGCGCAGCAGCTTCGAATTCTGGTTCGCGATCGGTTTGGCCTCTTTCTCGCTGAACCGTCCGTCGACCAAATCACCCGTGATGCCCGCGAATCCGTCACCGGCAGGCTGGCCCACCGGAGCGGCCTGCGGCGGCGCACCTCCCTGAGGCTGCCCTCCCTGAGGCGGTGCGCCCTGCGGCGGACCTCCCTGCGGCTGTCCTTCCTGAGGCGGCGCTCCACCGCCCAACGGCGCCCGGCCGACCTGACCGCGATGAGACACCTGATCGGTCCATCGCTGCCCGTCAAACCATCGAAACTCGAAACGACCCTCGGGGTCGGGTTGCCAGCTTCCAGGTCCACTTCCGGTCATGGGAACCAAACTATGCCAACCGCTGGCATTCTTATGTCATGGCAAAGGAAATCGACCGGGTCCGGGCGCAAAGCGCTCTCGCGGTCATCAAGCAGCACCCAGGCATGGTGCTGTTCGCCGTCTCGCCGGTGCTCATCGGGGTGGGTCTCGTCTGGTGGTTGGTCAGCCCGGCCTTGGCCGTACTGCTGTTGATCGGGGCGGTGGTCGGCGGTGGCGCAGTCCTGCTCATGAAGCGTTAGGCACCGGCTGACCCTGTTCGGCGGCGATCTCCTCGATGGTGACTCCGCCGAGCCGCTTGTCGAGAACCTCGATCATGTGGGGGCATTCTTCGACCGGATGATTGGCCGGGCAGGCCAGCGCATGTTCGAGGAAGTCGCGTGCGCCGTTCGCCCGGATGATGAGTTCCTCAATGGCGGCGATCTGCTCGCGTACCACGTCGCGCCACTGGTCACTCGGCTCGTCGAGCACGGCCGAGGCCGCGTCCAGGCGGATGCCGAGTCGCTGCATCAGCTGGATGAACGCCAACCGGCGCAGTTGTTCACGGCTGTACATGCGCTTTCCGCCGCGGCGCTCAGGCGTCACCAACCCTCTGTCCTCGTAGTAGCGCAGTGCCGACGCATTCAGTGCGAGCATCTCGGCGGCATCGCCGATCGTCACGAGCTCCATCTCTTCATTTGACTTCAACCCGGCTTGAAGTGCCAGCGTGGAGTCATGGCACCGAAGCCCAGAATCCTCGACCCGTCGACCAACAACCCGTTCGCGCATCCGAGCGGCTGGCTTGGCCGAATGGCAGGTCGGTTCATGCTGTGGACGAACAAACAGGACGACGTGGTGCACGTGCTCGCGGTCCAACCGGGCAATGATGTTCTCGAAATCGGTTATGGGCCCGGCGGTCTCATCCGGCTCCTCGCCGAGCGCACCGACGCGGCGAGCATCCGCGGCGTCGACCCGTCGCCGGAGATGCGCGATCAAGCCAGCGTGCACAACCGAAATGCCGTCCGCACGGGCCGGGTCGCGCTCGATCTCGGTACCGCCGACCGCACCGGTCTGGCGGACGCCAGCGTCGACCGCGCGGTCTCCGTGAACAACGTGGCGATCTGGCCTGATCTCGAGGCGGCGGTGGATGAGCTGCACCGGGTCCTACGGCCGGGCGGCATCGTCGTCATCGCCTGGCATGGCGGCACGTCGCCGTCCCGGATCGCCAGGTCGCTGCGCCTGTCCGAGGGCGAGCTCGGCCGCATCGAGCACGTGCTGCGAGATCGTTTTGGCGAGGTCTCCCGCAAGCAGCTGGCCAGCCTCGACGTATTCACGGCCGTTCGCTCGGGGTGAAAGCGGTACCACCAGGCTTGTAACGGTGTAATCATGTAATCATGCGACACTATCACCTTCATGGCCGACGCTCTGGCCGCTCCGGCGGTTGGCAACAGGCCGAGCAACCCGATGCAAGCGACGCCGCCGACTGGTTCGCCGGCCGGCTCCCCGACGGCTGGTTCGCCGGCGACCCGACGGTCGTCGTCGACCGCGAGGAAATTACCGTCATCGGCCGCCTACCTGTAGCGGACGGCGAGGAAAGCGAGGCCAAGGCTTCAGGCAGAGTCGCCCGCTTCCGTGAAGAGACCCGTCCCGAGCGCATGCGCATCGCCGACGAGGCTGAAGCCCGCTACGGCCGCAAGGTCGCGTGGGGCATAGAAATCGGGGCAGTTGGTGACGAAAATTATCAGCGGATCCTGTTCACCCACATCGCCGTACCTGTCATGACGCGGCTCAAGCAACCCGAACGTCAGGTGCTCGACACGCTGGTCGACGCCGGGGTCGCGCGGTCGCGCTCCGACGCGCTGGCCTGGTCGGTCCGGCTCGTCGGTGAGCATGCCGACGAATGGCTCGGCAAGCTGCGCGAGGCGATGAAGAATGTAGACGATCTGCGCGCGGAGGGCCCGTAGCTCTACACGCGTTCGACCCCGACGTACGACGAGCTCAACGCGGCGGTCTGCGACAGCGGATCAATGGGTCCGCCGTCGATCAGCAGGTTGCGGTTGGCGCCGTAGGACTCCGGCTGCGATCCGCCGCGCGGGTCGAAAATCCTTGAGCCCCAGCCATGGTCGATGACGACGACACCGCGCCGTGGCCGCTCGTTGACCGACGCCTCGAGTTCGATCGCACCGACGGCGGAGAACACCTTCACCCGGTCGCCGTCGCTGATGCCAAGCGCGACCGCGTCGTCGGGATGAATGACCACCTCGTTGTGTTTTCCTGACGGGTGCAGACCGGGCAATTCGTTGAGCCATGAGTTCATCGAATGGCGGTTGCGCCGGTTCGCCAGCTGGAACGGGTACTCGCTAGGTGCCTGCGGGGCTGGTTCGGCGAGCAGCTCACGAGTCCGCGCCACGAATTCCCGTGGCGCCGCGTGCACTTTCTTGTCGTCGGTTCGCAGCGCGTCCCTGAAGTGCCCGAACTCTCGCGGGCCCAACACCCAGCCATGGGGATGCGCCATCACGTCACGCCATTTGATCCTGCGGCCGTTGACCTTTCGACCCGTAGCCACGACCAGTCTGTCGATCCAGTGCGGCCCGAATTCGAGCGCGGGCCTGCGGGTGAGCCGCGCGAGCCGGCGGGTGGCCTTGATGAAGCCGTTGAGTCCCTTGGCGCCGAACAGCGGCTTGCGCATGGCGATTGCCAGATCGACGAAGATGCGCCATTCCTGTCGGGCACCCGGTGGCGGGTCGACCGCCTTGACGCCGTACTGCACATACGGCTCGTCGTGCATATTGCTGGTGAACGCGAGCAGGTCGTCGCGTTCCAGCCAGTGCACGGCGGGCAGCAGCCAGTGCGCGTGGCGGTGGCTCTCGCGCTGCACAAAGTCGATGGCCACCAACAGATCCAGTTGCGCCAACGCCTCGTCGAGCTTCGCGCCGTCGGGCCCCGAGACCACCGGATTGCCGCAGTTGATCAACATCGCCTTGATCTGGCCGGGCCCCGGAGTCGTTATCTCATCAGGCAATTCGCTGACCGCGTGCGCGCCGGCGACCATCTTGCGGCCGGCCAACCGGCTCTTGTGCGGTCTCGCCTTGGCCATCTCGGATAACCGCAACGCGTCGACGTAGCCCGGCTCGTACCTGCGGCCGCCGGGTCGATCCATCCGGCCGGTGATCACATTGAGCACGTGACCGAGCCACTCAGCAACTGTGCCCGCAAGGTGCAGGGAAACCCCGGTCCGCGTCACCGCCATCGCTGCGCGTGCAGCGGCGAAATCGCGGGCCACCTGCTCGATCTGGACCCGCGGGATGTCGCAGCGCGAAGCCAAGTCGTCGAGGTCTGCGTCGGCGACCAACATGCGCAAATCATCGACGCCCGTTGCCAGACCGATGCAGTCCTGGCGGTGCTCGAGGCCTTCGTCGAGGATCACTTTGACCATGCCCAGGAGCAACGCCCAGTCCTGTCCCGGCCGGACCGCGAGATGGACGTCGGCCTTCTCAGCGGTCTCGGTTCGCAACGGGTCGACGACGACGATCGTGGCACCCTGCTTCTGGCGCTCCAAAGCGCGTCGCCATCCACCCGGCACGGTCTCCAGCCAATTCCATGCGCTCACAGCGGGATTGGTGCCGACGAGCAGGAAGTAGTCGCAGTTGTCGATATCGGACACCGGGGCCATCAGCATTGAGCCGTACATCGCGGACGCGACGACGTGCATGGCGTTCTGGTCCACCGAGCCGACGAAGTACCGGTTGTGGGTGCCGACGGCGTCCAGCCACGCGTTCATGAAGATGATGTTCGACGAGGAGAAGCCGGACGGATTGCCGTAATAGACGCCGATCGCGTCGGGACCGTCGGCCTCGATGAGCGCGTTCATCCGTGCGGCGATGTCGTTGATGGCCTCGTCCCACCCGGCCTCGACATAGGAGTCGCCGACGCGGCGCATCGGATTCAAGATCCGTCGAGGGTGCTCGACGAGCTGGTTGGCGGTGCGGCCCTTGGCGCAGAAGTCCTGCCAGGTGTGGGGATTCCGCTTGTCGGCAGAGATCTTGGTGACCCGATTGTCCTCAACCGTCACTTCCACACCACACGAGGCCAGGCAGTACCGGCAGAAGGTGTGCACCGTGCGGGTACTCATGCGGTCATCCTGCACCTCAAGCCTGCGTCATGGCCCAGTATTCGCCGCGACGAGCCAGCAGCTCCTCATGGCTGCCGCGCTCGACGATTCTGCCCGCCTCCATCACCAAGATGACGTCTGCATCGCGGATCGTCGAAAGCCGATGCGCGATAATGAAACTCGTGCGATCGCGGCGCAGCTCGCCCATAGCGTGCTGAATCAGAAGCTCGGTGCGGGTGTCTACCGAGCTGGTTGCCTCGTCAAGGACGAGCAGTTGCGGCCGGGCAAGAAAGGCACGGGCGATGGTGATCAGCTGCTTTTCGCCTGCGCTGATGTTGCCGCCGTCGTCACTGACGTTCGTCTGGTAGCCGTCGGGCAACGTGTGTACAAACCGGTCGACGTAGGCGGCCTTCGCGGCCGCGATCACCTCGTCCTCGCTGGCATCCGGCCGTCCATAAGCGATGTTGTCGTAGATCGTCCCGCCCAGCAGCCAGGTATCCTGCAGCACCATCCCGATCCGGGAGCGCAGCGAGGACCGGCTGACCGACGAGATGTCCACGCCGTCAACGAGAATGCGGCCGGAGTCGACGTCGTAGAACCGCATCAGCAGGTTCACCAGCGTCGTCTTGCCCGCGCCGGTCGGCCCGACGATCGCCACGGTGCTGCCCGGTTCGGCCACCAGAGACAGGTCTTCGATCACCGGTGTCCTTGGTAGATAGGCGAAATTCACGTGCTGGAACTCGACCCGGCCGCGCGGACCGCCGTCCAGCGACGGCAGCGTCACGTCCGGGTCGGGCGACTCTTCCTCGGCGTCGAGCAGATCGAAAACCCGCTCCGCGCTTGCCACCCCGGATTGCAACGTGTTGTACATGCCGGCGACCTGAGTCAGCGGCTGGTTGAACTGGCGGACGTACTGGATGAACGCCTGGATGCTGCCCAGCGTGATCTGGCCCGTCGCGACCTGCACGCCGCCGACCACCGCCACCGCCACGTAACTCAGGTTGCCGATGAATGTGGTGGCCGGCCCCACCAATCCCGAAAAGAACTGCGCGCCAAAGCTGGTGCGGTAGACGTCGTCGTTGCGCTCCTGGAACTGCTCGAGCGCCCTGGCCCGATGACCGAAGGTCTTGACCAGCGTGAAGCCGCTGTAGGTCTCCTCGATGTGCGCGTTGAGCCGACCGGTGTTGGCCCACTGCGCGACGAAGAGCCGCTGCGAGCGGCGGGCGATCGCCCGCGTCACCCACAGCGACAGTGGAACCGTCACGACGGTCAGCAGCGTCAGCAGCGGCGAAATGGTCAGCATCATCACCAGCACCGCCAACACTGTCAGCAGCGAGGTCAACAGCTGGCTGATCGTCATCGACAATGACTGCTGGATGTTGTCGACGTCGTTGGTGACCCGGCTCAGCACCTCACCACGCTGACGCGAGTCGAAGAAGCGCAGCGGCAGCCGGTGCACCTTCTGCTCGACATCCGCCCGCAGCGCCACCATCGTCCGCTGCACCGCGACGTTGAGAAGCCGGGCCTGCAGCCAAACCATCAGCGCGGCAACAAGGTACAGCCCCAACGCCAGCAGCAGCGTTCGGCCGATCGCGCCGAAGTCCACGCCGTGGCCGGGTACCACATTCATGCCTGACAGCAGGTCGGCGAAGGTGTTGTCGCCGCGTGCGCGTGCGGCCGCGATCGCCTGTTCCTTCGTCAGCCCGGCGGGCAACTGGCGCCCGATCACGCCGTTGAACAACAGGTCGGTCGCGTGGCCGAGGATGCGCGGGCCGATCACGCCGATCGCGATGCCGCCGACACCCAGCAGGATCACCATTGCGGTCAGCCCGCGCTGCGGGGTGAGCCGCTTGACCAATCGGATTGCCGATCCCTTGAAGTCGCGTGACCGCCCCGTCGGCGCCTGCACGACGCCGCGGATCGGACGCGCCATCGGTCCGGCGGTCATCCGTGGCCTCCTGCTCCGGCGCCGAGCGACTGCGAGTCGGCGAACTCGGCGTATGTCGGGCATGTAGTCAGCAACGTCTCGTGTGATCCGATACCCACTACTTGGCCGTCATCGACGACGACGACCTGATCGGCCGTCGCAACCGTCGAAATGCGCTGGGACACAATCACTACCACCGCCTCGGCCGACACTTCGCGCAGCGAGGCGCGGACCCGTGCATCGGTATGCACGTCGAGCGCGGAGAACGCATCGTCGAACAGGTAGATCGCCGGCTTGCGGACCACGGCCCGCGCGATCGCCAACCGTTGCCGTTGTCCGCCCGAGAAGTTGATGCCGCCCTGAGCGACCGGCATCGACAGCCCGTCGGGGTGGGCGCGGACGAAGTCGTCGGCCGCCGCCACTCGCAACGCGCCCCACATCTCCTCGTCGGTCGCATCGGCCTTGCCGTAGCGCAGGTTGTCGGCGACCGTGCCGGAGAACAGGTAACCGCGCTGCGGCACCAGGCCGATCGCCGACCACAGCTGCTCGGTGTCGTACTCGCGCACGTCGACGCCGTCCACCCGCACCGAGCCGTCGGTGACGTCGTAAAGCCGGCAGATCAGCGATATCAGCGTCGACTTGCCCGACCCGGTCGACCCGACGATGGCCGTCGTACTCCCGGCTCCAGCCGTCAGCGAAACATCCTGCAGCACAGGTCGATCGGCGCCGGGATAACTGAACGTTGCGCTGTCCAAGCGGATCTCGCCGCGGACAGCGTCAAGTCGCACCGGATTCCGCGGGCTGGCGATTCCCGGCGAGGTGGACAGCACCTCGGTGATCCGTTCGGCGCACACCGACGCGCGCGGCAGCAGCACCAGCATGAATGTCGCCAGCAGCACCGCCATCAGGATCTGCATGAAGTAGGACAGGAACGCGATCAGCGAGCCCACCTGCATCTTTCCGTCGTCGATCCGCAAGCCGCCGAACCAGATCAGCGCAACGCTGGAGATGTTGATGACCAGCGTGGTGACCGGCAGCATCAGCGCCTGCCATCGGCCCGCTTCCAGCGCGGTGTCCGACAGTGCCTGGTTCGCCTCGCCGAAACGGTTGCGCTCGAAGGGTTCCCGAGCGAACGCCCGGATCACTCGCAGGCCGGAGAGCTGCTCGCGCATCACCCGGTTGATGCCGTCGATCTGACGTTGCAGCCGGCGGAAGATCGGCAGCAGGTGCGACACGATCCAGTAGTTGGCCAGCGCCAGCACCGGCACGCTGACCAACAGCAGCCACGACAAGCCCGCGTCCTGATGTATCGCCATGAAGATGCCGCCGATCGACATGATCGGCGCGGTGATCAGCATCGTGCAGGTCAGCTGGACGAACTGTTGGATCTGCTGGACGTCATTGGTGGTTCGGGTAAGCAGCGACGGGGCGCCGAACCTCGCCGTCTCCTCGGCCGAGAAGCTGGTGACATGGCCGAAGATCGTCGAGCGCAGGTCGCGTCCGACGCCCATCGCGGCGCGCGACCCGAAGTACACCGCGCCGATCGCGCACACCACCTGCAGTCCGGTCACGGCGAGCATGACGCCGCCGAGCTCGACGATCCTTCGCAGATTGCCCTGGGCGACGCCGTCGTCGATGATCGCGGCGTTGACCGTGGGCAGGTACAGCGACGCGAGCGTGCTGATCAGCTGGAGCCCCGCGACGATGCCGAGCAACGAGCGATACGGTCCCGTGTACCGTCGCAGCAACGCCCACAGCATCCCGTTACTGTCGCACACCCCTCGCACGGAGCTGTGTTCGGCAGGGCCACCTGAGAATTCGATAAATGAGCTGGTCAACCGGCCTGTCGGTGGTTGAGGTATTGGGTGCCGCTACAGTGCATGGCGTGACCCCGAGCAAGTGCGCGACCGGTAGGCCGCGGTCCGCTAAGGCGCTGGCCGTGGCGGCCGCCGCCATGATTCCGGTGTTTGCGGCATGCTCCGACAGCTCGGGATCGACGTCGCCCAGCGTTCCGTCCTCACCACCGCCCTCACAGAACGCGTCGCACGGACCGATGTTTCCGGAGTGCGGCGGCATCAGCGACCAAGTGCTTGCCGAACAGACCCGGGTCACCGGCCTGGTCAACACGGCGCGCAACTCGGTCGGCTGCCAATGGCTGCAGGGCGGCGGCATCCTGGGTCCGCACTTCTCGTTCACCTGGTATCGCGGCAGCCCGATCGGCCGCGAACGCAAGACCGAGGAGCTGTCGCGGGCCAGCGTCGAGGACATCAACATCGAGGGGCACGAGGGCTTCATCGCCATCGGTGAGGACCCGACGCTCGGCAACAACTTGTGCGAGGTCGGCATCCAGTTCCAGGACGACTTCATCGAGTGGTCGATCAGCTTTTCCGAGCAGCCATTCCCTGACCCCTGCGATGTGGCCAAGGAACTGACCCGCCAATCGATTGTGAATGCGAAATGAGCCGCTCTTTCGGCCGCAGGGCGCTGGCCGGCCTGATCGCCGCCGTGTCTGTGCTGACGCTGCTGACCGGCTGCACCAAGACCGTCGAGGGCACCGCCGCCAAGTCGGGATCCGGTGACGTGCCTCGCAACGACGACTCGGCCAAGCAGTACCCCAACCTGCTGAAGGAATGCGAGGTACTAACCGAGGACATCCTCGCCAAGACCGTGGGTGCCGACCCGCTCGACATTCAGAGCACGTTCGTCGGTGCGGTCTGCCGCTGGCAGGCGGCCAACCCGGCGGGCCTGATCGACATCACCCGGTTCTGGTATGAGCAGGGCAGCCTCGACAACGAGAAGAAGGTCGCGCAGAGCCTGCAGTATCAGATCGAGAATCGCACCATCGCGGGCGTCCCGTCGATCGTCATGAAGCCCAACGATCCGAACGGGGCGTGCGGCGTGGCCAGCGACGCCGGCGGCGTCGTCGGTTGGTGGGTGAATCCCCAGACGCCGGGCATCGACGCTTGCGGGATGGTGGTCAAGCTGATGGAGCTGACGCTGGCGACCAGCTCCTAGCGGGGCACGTGGAAGCCGACCAGCGCAGCGCCGCTGAGTGCGAGCTGGTCCCATGGCTGACCGGTGCGTAGCACCGCGATGGCCGACGTCGGAAATTTCGTCGAAATGCGTTCGGCTGCGGTGGTATTGCTACCGTCCGCGGTCGCGAGGCCCAGCGCCACCGACGACATCGCGGGCTCGTGGCCGATCACCAACAGCGTCTCAACGTCGGGTTCGGTTCGATTGATCTCCTCGATCACCGCGCCAGGCGTCGCGTCGTAGAGCCGGTCGACGAAGTTCACCGGGGCGTCGATGCGGCTTCGCGCCAGGGTCTGGCGGGTGCGGGTCGCCGTCGAGCACAGCACGGCATCCACCGCGGGCGCGTGGGCCCGCAACCAGTCGCCTGCCAGCCCGGCCTCCCGTTCCCCGCGCGGGGCCAATGGTCGTTCGTGGTCGGCTACTCCCTGCGGATAGTCCGATTTGGCGTGCCGGAGCAACAACAGCGTGCGGTACCGATCGGTCACCCCAACAACCGTAGGGCATGCCGACTCACCTCCACCGACTTGTCGGCGCCCGGACCTACACTCGCGATGCCGAGGGAGATACGGAACGAAAGGAGGGCCGAGATGCGATTCGTGCACACCGCCGACTGGCAACTCGGCATGACCCGTTACTTCCTGAACGGCGAGGCGCAGCCGCGGTATTCAGCCGCTCGCCGCGACGTCGTCGCCGGCATCGGACCGCTGGCCGCTGACGCGGGCGCCGAATTCGTCGTCGTCGCAGGCGATGTCTTCGAAGACAACCAACTCGCGCCGCGCGACGTCAGCCAGTCGCTGGAAGCCATGCGCGCCATTGGCATTCCGGTGTATCTGCTGCCGGGCAACCACGACCCGCTCGATGCTGCGTCGGTGTACACCAGCGCGCTGTTCGTCGCCGAATGCCCGGAGAATGTCACGGTTCTCGACTGCGCCGGCGTGTACGAGGTGCGCCCCGGGCTGGAAATCGTCGCCGCGCCATGGCGATCCAAGGCGCCCACCGCGGATCCGGTTGCCGATGTCCTCGCCGGTCTTCCGGCTGACGGGACCACTCGGCTCGTCGTCGGGCACGGCGCTGTGGACATCCTCGTTCCCGACAAGGACAGGCCGTCTCTGATTCGGCTCGCAGCGCTTGAGGCTGCGATCGAACGCGGCGCTGTGCATTACATCGCGTTGGGAGACAAGCACTCTCGCACTCAAGTCGGTTCGACGGGCCGCATCTGGTATTCCGGCTCGCCGGAAGTGACCAATTATGACGACATCGAACCCGCCCCCGGGCATGTGCTGCTGGTGGACATCGACGAGGACGATCCGACGCGGCCGGTGCGGGTCGACGCGCAACGAGTCGGTCGTTGGCGCTTCGTCACGCTGTGCCGAACCGTGGACAGCAGTCGCGACGTCGCCGACCTCGACATCAACCTCGACCTGATGCCGGACAAGGAGCGCACTGTCGTGCGGCTCGGGCTCAGCGGCTCGCTGACCGTCACCGACAAGGCCGCCCTGGACGCATGCCTGGACAAGTACGCCCGGCTGTTCGCCGCGTTGGTGCCGTGGGACAAGCAGACCGACATCGCCGTGATTCCCGCCGATGGTGAATTCGACGACCTCGGCATCGGCGGGTTTGCCGCGGCCGCGGTCGACGAGCTGGTCAGCACCGCACGGTCCGACGGTGAGGACGCCGACAACGCCCGTGCCGCCCTGGCGCTTCTGCTCCGTCTCGCCGACAAGGGCGTCGCATGAAACTGCACCGCCTCGTGCTGACGAATTACCGCGGGATCACCCACCGCGAGATCGAGTTTCCCGAGCGCGGCGTGGTCGTGGTCAGCGGCGCCAACGAGATCGGGAAGTCGTCGATGATCGAGGCGCTCGACCTGCTGGTGAACTCCAAGGACCGGTCGAACAAGAAGGACGTCAAGCAGGTCAAGCCGACCCATGTCGACGTCGGCGCCGAGATCACCGCCGAAATCTCCACGGGCCCTTATCGATTCATCTACCACAAGCGGTTCCACAAGCGTTGTGAGACACAGCTGACGGTGCTGGCACCCCGCCGCGAGCAGCTCACTGGAGACGAGGCGCACGAGCGGGTCCTTGCGATGCTGGACGAGACCGTGGACATGGAACTGTGGCAGGCGCAGCGGGTGCTGCAGGCGGCGTCCACCGCCGCGGTCGACCTGTCGGGCTGCGACGCGCTGTCGCGGGCACTCGATGTGGCGGCGGGTGAAGCCGTGCAGCTGTCCGGGGCCGAACCGCTGCTTATCGATCGCATCGATGCCGAGTACCTGCGCTACTACACGCCAACCGGCCGCCCGACGGGCGAGTGGGCGGCGGCCATCAAGCGGCTGAGGGAGGCCGACGACGAGGTGGCCCGGTACGCGGCCGCGGTGGCAGAAGTCGATGACGCGGTGCGCAGGCATTCCGCGCTGACCGATGATCTGGCACGACTCACCGAGGAGCGGGCCGATGCGACCAAACGCCTCACCACTGCCCGTGCCGCGGCCGAGGCCGTCGCTGCCCTGACCCAGCAGCTCAAGCAGGCCGAGGTGATTGCCGCAGCCGCGGATGCCACCCACGCCGCGTCGGTCGCGGCGCTCACCGAGCGGCGACGGCTGCGTGCCGACATCGACGAGCGGACGGCCGCGATCGCGGAGTTGGAGGCCGCGGCGGCAGAAGCCCTCGACGACCTCGCCACCGCCACCGAAGTGCAGGAGGCGGCCGAGGCCGCAGCGGAGGAGGCACGCGCCACGGTTGCGGCGTCCCAGGCCCGCGTCGACGCTGCACGGCGCGTGGTCGAGCGGGCGTCCGACCGCGACGAGGCCACCCGGCTCGAAACCCGCGTCGCCAAGCTTGACGCTGCGCGGCGCGAGCTCGACGGCGTGGAACGCGAGCTCGCAGGCATCGCGCTGACCGATGACACCATGCGTGCGATCGAGACCGCCGCTATCGCCGTCGAGAGGGCTGCCGGTCAAGCCGAACTCGCCTCTGCCCAGATCGAATTCGTCGCGATCGCCGACGTCGAGATGCGGCTCGACGGTGATCCGATCGCCCTCGAGGGCGGCGGCACCTGGGCCGCCAGTGTCAGCGCGCCGACCGAGATCGAACTGCCGGGTCTGCTGCGTGCGCGGGTGGTGCCTGGCACCCCGGCATCGGATTCACAGGCAAAACTCGAAGCGGCCCAAGAGGTTTTGGTGGCAGCGCTGACGAAGGTGCGGGCCGCCGATGTTGCCGAGGCGCGGCGCCTGGATGACCGCCGTCGCGAGTTGATCGCTGCTCGCGAGAAGCTGCACGCCACTTCCGAAGCTCTGGTTGGCGACGACAGCGTCGAGGAATTGCGAACGCGGCTGGCCGAATTGCGCGAAGCCGAGCCCGCCGTGCAGGGCCTCTGGGATACCGTGGATCCGACCGTCGCCCGGGCCGATCTCGACGCGGCGATCGCCGCACACAAGCAAGCCATGGCGGATTGCGAGACGCATCGCAAGGTCGCGGAAGCCGCCGCAAAGCGGCTGGGGGAGAGGACGTCACGCGCCAACGTCGCCCGCGAGAAGCTAGTCGCCGCTGAAGGGGAACTGACCGCCGCACGTGAGAGGCTGACGCTGCAGCGTTCGACGGCGGGTGATGACGATCTCGCGGTCAAGGCGGAGGCCGACGGTGAGGAGGCCCGGCGCGCAACCGGCCTCGTCGCCGAACTGGGCGCTGAATTGGCGCGCAGCGCACCGGACACCGTTACCGCCGCGCTGAATGATGCTGTCCGCCGGGCCGATTCGCTGGACAACCGGCACATCGACGTGTCCGAAGCGCTGCGCGAGGTGACCACACAGCTCAAGGTCTACGGCACCGAGGGCCGCAAGGGGCAACTGGACGCCGCCCAAACCGAACGCGAGCACGCCGAAGGGGACTATCTGCGCATGCATCGACGCGCTCGCGCTGCGCAACTGCTGCGTTCGGTGATGGTGCGCCACCGCGACGCCACCCGGCTGCGGTATGTCGACCCGTTCCGCAACCAGGTGGAGCGGCTGGGCCGCATCGTGTTCGGCGACAGCTTCGAGGTCGAGATCGACAGCGCGCTGCGCATCTGCAGCCGGACACTGTCAGGCCGCACCGTTCCGTACGAGTCGCTGTCGGGCGGCGCGAAGGAGCAGATGGGCATCGTCGCGCGGTTGGCGGGGGCGGCCCTGGTGGCCAAGGAGGACAGTGTTCCCGTGGTCATCGACGACGCGCTCGGCTTCTCCGACGCTGACCGGCTGATCAAGATGGGGTCGGTGTTCAACACCGTCGGTGGCGACGGCCAGGTGATCGTGTTGACCTGCAGCCCCGAGCGGTATGCCAGCGTGACGGGCGCGCACCACATCGAGCTGACAGCGTAGGCGGGCAATCCGCCGCCTCGGCCGCCGCCGGGTGCCATAGTTGGTCAGGGACGACGCGGTGGGGGCCGAGTTGAGCGCGAGCGAAGTTCGTGGGGTAGCGGGCAGAAGCGACATCTGGCTGCCTGTCGCGCTGCTGATCCTGGCGGGTCTCGGTTGGTGGTGGTCTGCCGTTAGCGCCGGTGACATGGCCGGCGACGCGGTGCCAATGGACGGCATGCCAATGGACGGCATGCCGATGGAGCCGCAGCCCGCGATGGCGATGTCGTTCGTCGCATTCCTGGTGGCGTGGGTGGCGATGATGGCGGCGATGATGTTTCCGGCGGTCCTGCCCGTGGTCCGCCTCTACGCCAGGGCCGCAGCCAACGGTCAGGCGGCGCCGGTGGCGGTCTTCGTCGGCGGGTACATCGTGCTGTGGGCCGTCGTCGGCATCCCCGCGTTCTTCGCGTGGAGTCGGCTGAACGAGCCCCTCATGCA
>Ga0075421_100002759_pt1 | contig 20973 bp, 15 predicted proteins | sample SoiMetdeltSBSDD5_FD_75292 | JGI IMG/M metagenome (GOLD analysis project Ga0075421, IMG submission 75292) | Bulk soil microbial communities from a Populus tree surrounding site in Tennessee, USA - Soil MetaG P. deltoides SBSDD5 | ecosystem: Environmental > Terrestrial > Soil > Tree plantation... | reverse complement strand
GTTGATCCAGACGATCGGCGACGAGTTCGTGACGCACGTCCTCATTTCGGTGCTGGGAGAAATCGGGAAGGCGGGGACACCGGCCCACGACCACGTCAACGCGCTCGGGTTCCCCCCTGACCCGACGCAGATTCACGAATCTCACGGCGACCTCCTGCGAGGACTTGTGTGGTGCGGCGGCCTCATTGAGGACGTCGCGTTGCCGTCGGCCATCGGCAGTGCGGCTGACGCATGCTTCAAGAAGCTTCCCGGCATCGGCCCTCGCGCACCGAAGATCGGCAACGCGTGTCTCTGGGCACTGTCGCACGCCTCGAGCGAGGCTGCCATCGCGCAGTTGAGCCGACTGAAGACACGGGCCAGGCATGCGTCGATCAAAACACAGGTGGCCAAAGCGTTTGGCGCCGCCTCGGAACAGACGGGAATGTCAGTCGCAGATCTCGAGGAAGTTGCCGTTCCGACGTGCGGCCTGACCGGAGTGGGGGAGCTTCGTCGTCAGATCGGCGACTTCACCGTGCACCTTCGGGCCACCGATCAGCTGACGACCGAGACGGCCTGGATCAGGGCGGATGGCGTGAAGCACGCCAGCATCCCTGCTTCAGTCAAAGAGAAGTTCGGCGACGAGCTGCGATCGCTCAAACAGACCGAAAAGGAAATCAGGCAGCTGCTGCCTCCGCAGCGCGACCGGCTGGAGCAATTGCTGCTACAACACAAAAGCTGGTCGATGGTGGAGTTTCGCAGCAGATTTCTCGATCACCACCTGGTCGGCGTCGTGGCGCGCCGGCTGATCTGGCGCTTCACGGACGGATCGCGGACCGGGAGCGGCATCTGGCACGACGACCGCTTCGTGACCGAGCGGCATTTGGACGTGGACTGGCTTCGTGACGACACGCGTGTATGGCTGTGGCATCCGCTCTACGGCGAAATCGCCGAGGTGAAGGCCTGGCGCGACTGGCTCGAGTCGCACGAAGTGAGCCAGCCGTTCAAGCAGGCCCACCGTGAAATTTATCTGCTGACCGAGGCCGAGCGCAGCACCGGAACGTATTCCAATCGCTTCGCCGCCCATCTGATCAAGCAGCACCAGTTCGCGATGCTCTGTCAACAACGCGGTTGGCGATACACGCTGCAAGGCGACTGGGATTCAGCGAATACTCCAACGATCGCTCTTCCGCAGTGGGATCTGCGCGCCGAGTTCTGGGTCGAAGGGGTTTCTGAAGGGGGCGACCCGCTCGAACGCAATGACCTTACGCACCGGGGGATCTACGTGTACCTGTCCACGGACCAGGTGCGCTTCTATCGCACAGGCGACGCCAGTCCGATCGCGCTCGCCGACGTTCCGCCGCTCGCGTTCTCCGAGGTGATGCGCGACGTCGATCTGTTCGTCGGCGTTGCCAGCGTGGGCAACGATCCCACTTGGACTGACAACGGTCTCTTTGGACGGTACCGAGAGAGCTGGGACAGATTCGCTTTTGGCGATCTGTTTCCGAGCGCAGTCACCCGCAAGGCTGTGCTGGAGCGGATTGTTCCACGGCTCAAGATCGCCGACCGCTGCTCGTTTGCGGATCGATTCCTGATCGTGCGAGGCGATCTGCGAACGTACAAGATCCACTTGGGCAGCGGCAACGTTCTGATGGAGCCGGACAATCACTATCTCTGCATTGTTCCGGGCCAGGGCTCCGCCTCCAAACCGCTCGGCCGAGTCTTTCTTCCATTCGACGGCGACACGACGCTCTCGATCATCATCAGCAAGGCGCTGCTCCTCGCCGCCGATAGCACCATCACAGATCAGATCATCTTGTCGCAAATTCGCGGCCGGTAGTTCGCAGTTAGTCATAAAACGTGACGCGTCCGGTTGTGAACTCGCTGTTGAGATACACGCGGTGCCAGTCGTACAGCTGGATCGTCGCGTGATCTTCGTGGCGGACGCGGCCGCGCACGTACACCACTGCGTCACGCGTCATGGTCCGGTACGCGAGCTTCGGGTTCTCCGCGATCAGCTCGGCGAACTCCGCATCGTTGATCTCTCGCCCTTGATACAGACGCACGGTGACTCCGCCGTGACGAATCAGTTCCTCGCACCAGTGTGCTTTGCCGCGGCCGCGAGTGATTGGTTCGTTCCGGTGAATCGGCGTCCACCCGACCAACGGCGGCAGCTTCGCCGGGACGAAGAACCATTCCCCTTGTCGCGTGAACAGATCATTATGACGACGGTCGCGATGCCGCGCGCGTGCCACGGCCTCCCGGATAGCTGCCGGTGCGAGAGACAGCTTAGCGTCGCGTACGGTCGTCACGGGATCCCCGATGCCGGCGACGAACCAGTGGCGCTCATCGTAGCCGCACAGGAACCGGCTGACGGCCGGCTTGGCCGCGTGCCGCAGTCGGCGCTCGTTCACTCGAGCTTTACGCACATCACCACGCTCTAATCCGCAGACGAGAATGTGGCGAGAACGCTTGTCGACATGCTGCGCGACGAGATCGTCGACACGAGAACCGCGAAGTTCAAAGTATTCGCCGCGACGACCGCGGACGACGTCGAAGCGGTAGTCAGGAGCGGCTGGTTCGTGGCACACCTCGAGCCGCGCGCCGATAGCCGCAAAGTGCCTTGCGAGTGTAGTACCCATAAACCTCAATTGATGGCGCAATTCATCCGCGCCTGTTGATTCACCGACACGCAAAGGTAGTCGATTCAGCGCGCGCGCCTCGCCGGAAGGCGCGAGGACACACGTCCGCTGCAGTAGGTCAGGCTCGTTGTGTGGGACGACGGGAGCCGGCTTGGCCGGCCGGATTACGGGGCCGGAGCTGGCAGGCTCGACATCATCGTGCGGTCTGAATTAACGGACATGGGTCCCTCCGCGATGCGTCGACATTGAAACGTCGCCGGTAAGTAGAGCACGCACCGGCAACTGTGCTATTTACGCAAAATCCTGTTCATAGGTTCGATGTCATGAAGGTGTTGACGCCGCCAACATCAGAGAGACGCCAGCCGGAGCCTTTCGCGAAGCGTCCAGTCCTGCAACAGACGCAGTGGTGTCCCGGACGCCGCACGATTGCGCCAGCCCCGAGCCTGGATGACAGCGCGACGCCTCATGTCGACCTCGATAGTGAGCACATGGCGAACCTTCTCACCTCGTCGACTCCGGAGCGACCAAATTCGCGACGTTCCCTGCCAACACCGGTCAGCGTAGCTGGCAACGCAATGATGCAGCGCCGTCCCTTCAGTCCGGAGCTGGGCGCCATTAGTAAGCTCCGTGAGTTCCCATACGATCGGCGGCGCAGACGGGTCTTGACCTGGTTGTTCGATCAGCATTGGTTTCAGTGGCGACGGCGTCCAGGTGAGGCCGCCGTTTGCCAGGCCAAGATCGCGATGCCAATCCTGCATCAACCGCAGCATGGATTGTCCCGTCCGTCCCTTGATTGAAAACGCCGGTTGCGGCGGATCCCGTAGAACGATTCCGTCCTGCGTTTCTACGGCAACTCGCTCATGGCGAATCGCCTGGATGAAATCGATCATCGGTCCAATTTGCGCACGACCGATCGAACGCGCATTGGCAATCAAGAACATCCACACCGTACGCCAGAAACTACCGTTGCGCAGATCGGTGGCCAATCGCGTCGCGAGGACCGCCTGGACCAGCTCGTCGGATGCTCCCAGCGCGAGCAGTTCCGCACGACGCATAGCTTGCTCGATTCCCAGATGATCGCGCGAACCCAGGAAGATATGTTCCATCTGTCTGGTCATCACAATAGGCAAATCGAGAGATCGAAAGCTCGCACCACGCCCATGCGCGACGAACCACTTGCGCTTTGCCTCCATGTAGGCATCCTCTGTTGCGTACCACGCCGCCGCGAGAAACGGCGGCACGGGGTAATTGCAGACCAGATGGTGCGCCAGAGAACACACGGCCACCTGCCAGGACGCCGGCGTCCCCGGCCACGCCTGCAGAGAACGTACATGTGCGCTCCTGAACCGCGAGAGATTGACGAGCGCTTCGACGCCCGGATGATGACGGTTCACGACCGCGGCTTCCAGCAGCCGCGGCGCTCGATTTCGAACGAGATCAACCAGCTCATGGAACGTCGCCGACGCGAGCGGATCCGTAGCCAGGCGCACGAAGGCCTGACTGATTGCGTGGTCGGTCTGTCGCTTGTGATGCCGAACGAAATGTTCAGCCGAAGACACGAGGTCCTCCCTTCATCTCAGAACTGGATTGCAGCTGTCGACAACGCGCGAACGCGCGGTCGATGTGGAAGGCGGACAGATGCACCACGCCCGACCGGACGCGGTACGGTCCGCTTGCAGGCCAGAACTAGATGAGGGAGAAGAACATCGTGAACCGATCGTGAGGCTTAAGAGTGCGATTCGTCAAGCCACAGAAGTGTAATCGGGGCTTCCCGCGTTCGAACCACCCTCATGCCTGAGGTGACGGCTGACAAGTTGTCCTTAGAAGGTTAGGATTGTCCGCGGATCGCGCTCAGTATCTTCGATACAGAAAGGATGCTCCGGGATGGTGCATCGATTTGCGCTGCTGGCTGCTGCGATCGCGGGCGTCACGTCGTTGGCCCAACTGCCGGCGCGGACGAGCGTGCCACGGCTCTGGACCAACGAGGCGCTCGCGGGCTGGGCGCTGCCGATCGCGGGCGTCAAAGCAACGCCGAAGTACTATACGGAAGCCGAATACTACGCCGCGCCCGTCGACGAAGTCCGGACCTACCCGGTCTACATCAAGAATCGCGAACCGGAAGGGTACCGTGAGTGGATACGGAAGCAGGGCCCCCAGCCTCTCATCGAACCGGCGAAGCTGACATCGGAAGCCGACTGGATCGCGGCCGGCCGCGAGGTCTTCGATGGCCTCCATCTCGCGGAGTTCCGCACGGCTGATCCGCGCGCGTTCCAGTGGGCCGACGATCCGGAACTGATGGCGCGCCAGGGCGTCACCGTCGCGGCCAACGGCACGATTCCGGGCGTGCGATGGCTGATCGATCATGACGGCCAGCTAAAGATCACGCTTGCCGAGTGCTCCGGGTGCCACACCCGGGTGCTGCCAAACGGCAGCATTGCCCGTGGCGCGCAACGCAATCTCCAGTGGGGATCCCTGCCCAGTTTCAGCTTCGATGCCCTCGCTGAGATTCGCCGGCGCGAAGGGCGGACCCGGCCGGCGGGCGAAAACGCGTACTCCAGCTACGGCGTACCCTGGCTGAAAGACGACATCAACGCAACCTTGAAAGCGATGACTGTCGAACAGGTCGACCGTGTCGACGGTGAGCCATTCCTCGGCACGTTCGTGAGATTCAACGCCAGCCCGTGGTTCACGACGAAGATCCCGGACCTGATCGGCGTCAAAGACCGGCGGTACCTCGACGCGACCGCGACCCACCGCAACCGCGGGCCTGAAGACATCGCCCGCTACGCCATTCTCGTAACAGTCGCGGAGGATGGTGCAATCGGACCGCACACGTTCCAATCGGAGGCGGATCGCGCGCTGCGGTATCGCTATACCGACGAAGCGATGCTGGCGCTGGGAAAGTACATCTACTCACTCCAGCCGCCGCCGAACCCGAATCGCCCGAACGACGTCACCGCACGCGGCGCGCGTGTCTTTGAGCGTGCCGACTGCGACAGATGCCACACACCGCCGCTCTATACCAACAACCGGCTGGTGCCGGTCGGCGGGTTCGCGCCTTTCGTGCATCCATCGTCGCCGCCAACCTCGGACGTGATGCGCACGCGAGTGGGCCTCGATCCGGGGCTCGCGCTGAAGACGCGGAAGGGGACCGGCTATTACAAGGTGCCGTCGCTCAAAGGCCTCTGGTATAGGGGACCATTCGAGCATTCGGGCTCGATTACGACACTCGAAGAGTGGTTCGACCCGGCGCGTTTGCGCGACGACTACCTCCCGAAAGGATGGAACCCGCCAGATACCCGCGCGCGGCCCATTCCCGGCCACGAGTACGGGTTGGACCTAACGGCTGGAGATAAGCGCGCACTCATCGCGTTTCTGAAGACGCTCTGACCCGCTCAACAGGATGCGCGAATACGACCTCATTGCCGACTGGTACGCCACTCAGCGAACGGACGGGATCGGCGTGCCGGAGGCGGTCGCGATGGCGTCGTCGCTTGCGAACGGCTCGCTCATTCTCGATCTCGGGTGCGGAAATGGGATTCCGATCAGCCGCGCTCTGTTGGACGCGGGGCATCGGGTGATCGGGATCGACAGCTCACACGAAATGCTCCGCCGGTTCCGGGCGAACTTTCCGGCAGTAGCCGTCGTGCGTGGCCTCGTGCAGGATTCCGCGTTTGTAGCCGAGTCTTTCGATGCGGCGATCTCGTGGGGGGTGCTCTTTCACCTTCGCCGCCCGGAGCTCGTGAAGGCACTCACCGCTGTCTCTCGAATACTGAAGACAGGCGCGCCATTCTTGTTCACGGGTGGAGATGCCGACGCCGAGCCGGGTATTGAGGGCACGATGAATGGAGTGACGTTTCGCTACTACGCAGGGAGCGACGAGAGCCATCGAACGCTGCTCATCGAACACGGGTTCGCCTTGCTCGACATCCACACAGATTCTGGGGACAACACATACTACCTGGCGCGGAAATGGAAATAGGACGCTTACGACGATGTTCCCGTCAGGGCGTCACGTTGATGAGGATGCCGGTGCCTTTTGGCACGAACATCGGCGTTGCGTAGAAGTTCCGTCCGTGCCATGTGACGGATCGCCCGACGATGATCCCGAGCGCCGCGCCGGCGGTGACGTCGCTCGCCCAATGACGATCGTCAACGAGTCGCGACATCGCGACGTAGGACGCGATTGTGTAGGTCGGCACCGCCCATTTCCAGCCAAGATGCTGCTGCAGCACCGTCGCCGCGGCGAACGTGCCGGCTGAATGACCTGACGGGAAGGCGAACCCTGACGCGCGCGTCCCATCGTCGCGGAGCGGTCGCTCCCGCCGCACGGACACCTTGATCAATTGAGTCATGCCATCGGCGAGCAGGGTGGCCTCAATCAAGTCCATGCCGAGATGCTGCACCCGGCGTGACCCGCGCGCCCGGCCGATGATGTAGGTTGATCCCGCGGTTCCGATCAGCACCGGAAAGGAGCCGATGTATTTACCAAGCAGGAAGACGTTCTCGGCCGTGTCGGAGGTGCTTAGATGATTGTTCAAGTAATCATCCGCCGGGTGAATCGCGAGCGACGCGCCGGTTCCCCAGGCGAGCCAATACACAGTGTTCCTGCGTGGGATGTGTTTGACGTCGTCGCCGAGATCGTGGACGAGAGCCGAGAGAAAATTTCGGGTCGGCTTGGCCGCCTCTTCGCCTTCACTGACGTTCTGCCCGGAGTCTGGCGGTGGTGTCGCCGGTGTTTGTGCTTGCGGCTCAATAAGACCGTCGCGGTGTTGCGCGACCGCCGGGGAAGGAATCAACAGCAGGAATAAAAGGCCAGCGAAGGTCGAGCGTCGCGATGTCCACTTGAGCATGGCAATCCCCGTGGTCCCCGCGGTCGACTCGAGCCCACCGATTCAGTATAGCGAACTATTTGGTATCGCCTTTGAGGTCTTTGAGGATGAACACGATCTCGCCAGGACGAATCAGGCCGAGGTCCTGGCGCGCCAGCGATTCGATTGTTGCGGGATCTTCATTCAGGCGCCGCATCTCTTCGCGCAGTGCGGCATTCTCGCGTCGAAGCTCTTCCAGGGAGGTCTGAAGCTGACGATACTGACGCCGAGCATTCATCGACTGTAGCAGCCCTTTTTCACCGACCAGTGCGTCGACGATGAGCACGAGCGTGACGAAGATGAGCAGCACGTGCAGACCGCGCTTTCGAATCAGCGAGGGTGCGGGATGAAGGGCACGTTTCCGGCGCAGTGGCTCGGCGCCAATGGCACGCCTCGGTTCGGTCGGTTGGAGCGGCATCAGTGGGTTGGTCCTTTGTACAATACTTTCGTTCCGATCGAGCGCCGAAAGTAGGGCTACGGGTGAATTTCCCGACCGCGCGGTTACTCGCGGCACGGAGGCACGCGCATGAGCCAGGAGTATGTAATTGTTCTGACGACGCTGCCGGCAGATGCCGACGGTGCCGCTTTCGCTCGCGACCTCGTCGAGGAGCGGCTGGCCGCGTGTGTGAACCTGTCCGCCCCCATGAAATCGATTTACCGGTGGGAAGGCACGGTGGAAACGGAGTCCGAGCGGCAGCTCGTGATCAAGACCTCACGCGATCGCGTCGTCGCGCTGTGGGATCGAGTCCGCGAACTGCACCCCTACGACATGCCAGAATTCCTGGTGACGCCTATCGTCGACGGCAACGATGCGTATCTGCGATGGGTCGGGGAGTCGACGACTTAATCACCAATTCCTCCTAGCCGAGCGCTTGCGCGAGATCCGCGATCAAGTCCTCCGGGTCCTCGACACCCGCGGAAATGCGAACGAGGCCGTCGGTGAGTCCGATCTTCGCGCGACGCTCTGGTGGAACCGATGCGTGCGTCATCGACGCTGGATGCGAGATGAGCGTCTCGACGCCCCCGAGGCTCTCGGCGAGAGCCATCAGGCGGACGCGGTTGCAGACGTCGTGCGCCGCTTCGGCGCTCCCGACATCGAAGGTCAGCATCCCGCCGAAACCCTTCATCTGACGGGTGGCAAGTGCGTGCTGTGGATGGGAGGGCAGCCCGGGATAGAAGACCGCTTTGACTTTCGTATGACCGGCGAGGTATTCCGCCAAGGCCTGGCCGTTCGCATTGTGTTGTGCCATCCGCAGCGCCAGCGTCTTCGTTCCACGAAGGACGAGCCAGGAATCGAACGGGCTCAGGATCGCTCCCGCGGCGTTCTGAAGAAACCTTAGATTCTCGATGTCTTCGTCGTGCACCGCGACGACGATGCCGCCCACGCTGTCGCTGTGGCCATTCAGATACTTCGTCGTGCTGTGCACGACGAGATCCGCGCCGAACTCGATCGGCCGCTGGACGACGGGACTCGCGAACGTATTGTCGACGACCACCTTGACGCGGTGCTGTCGTGCGAGTTCGCTTGCCGCCGACAGGTCGGTCAGCCGCATGACCGGATTGGTCGGCGTCTCGATGAACAGCATCTTCGTTGCCGGACGGATCGCGCGCTCGATCAGGTCCAGGCACGAGGTGTCGACATAGGTGAACGACAGCTGGTACCGTCGAAGCACCTGTTCGAACAAACGATACGTGCCGCCGTATGTGTTGTCGGTGACGACGATGTGGTCGCCGGCTTCGAGCATCGTGGTGATGGTATCGATGGCCGCCATTCCTGACGCGAAGGCGAACGCGGCCTTGCCGCCTTCGATCGCGGCGATGTTCATCTCGAGCGCGAGACGTGTGGGGTTCTGGGTTCGTGCGTACTCGAAACCTTTATGACGGCCGACCGCCTCTTGAACGTACGTGGACGTCTGATAAATGGGTGTGATGATTGCGCCGGTCGACGGATCGGGCTCTTGCCCGGCGTGGATGCAGATGGTAGAGAAGCGCGCGTGGTCGGGAAGCTTCATGGGTTTTGACTGTATCATTACCTCCGAGGGGCTGCGCCCCTCGGACTCCCCTACACGCTCGCTCGCGGGGGCCCCTGAGCCCCGCTCCGCTCGCGTGGGCTCACTCGCGCCCTCGTTCGCCGTCTACGTGAATTCTCTATCATCTCCTCCGAAGGGCTGCGCCCCGTTCTCGGATCCGCTTTGTCCCGCCGTAGCACTTCAGTGCGAAGGCGGATCGTTCGCGATGTGTCCGTGACCTCAAAGCACGACGACGGCCGTCTGCTATCATCGCTGCCAAGGCAATGAACACGCCACGAGTCCCTGAACGGGCGCTGTCCGGCGGCCGACGATCTGCGACCGCAACGGAGACGGAGCTGCCGTATTCCGCTCGCGAACTGCTGCTGAAAACCTGGCCAGGTCGACTCTTCATTATCTCCGCCGCGCTGAAGCTGGTTGTGGCACTGCTGCGCCTCGCGGGCGACCTGCCGCTCGTTTCGATCCTGAGCAGCGCCGCAACGATTGGTCTTGTGATTTCGGTGTCGGTCTTCGTGTGGCGGCTGTTTGTCCTCATGAGACAGCAGCTGCTCTGGCGCGTGCGACGCAAGCTAATCCTGTCCTACATCTTCATCGGCGTCGTCCCGTCGCTGCTGATTGTGATCTTCTTCCTGCTTGGCGGGTTGCTGATCTTCATGAACGTCAGCGCTTACCTATTCAAGGACGGGTACGACGCCGCGCTGAATAATTTGAAAGCGGTAACGAGCGGCGCGGCGGCCGAGATCTCGCGGGCACCTGAGGCGGCTGCCCAGTCGCTGGCGCGGACGCAGAGGAATGCCGCACTGCTGTACCGGGGCGTGTCCTTTGTCTATGTGCCGGTCGAACAGGCCGTCCGTCCGCCTGCTGTTCCCCGCGTGACTGCCGGCGGTTGGGAACACATAGCGGCGCCGCGTTCGATACCTGCATGGATCAAGCGTGATGGATGGTTTGGCACCATCGCGATTCAGTTGTCGGACGGCCCAGGGCAGGTCGAACTCGTGGATCGCGCGGTCGCTCCGGTCGTGCTCGGCGGCACACTGGCGGGACACGTCGTCGGTGATCTTCCGATTGCCGACGAGATGATCCAGAAGCTGCAGTTCGACACCGGTGTGCGCGCTGGAACCGCCGCAGTGGTCATCGAGCAGCAGAATGGTCCGGTGACGACGATCTCGAGAAACGCAAACGGCGACGCCGGCGGTGGAGGGTGGTCGACCCTGTATAGGAAGAGCGTGATTTTTCTCGACTACTGGGATTGGGATACGGGAAAAACCCACCGCGCCAGCCTCGGGCTGACGTATCGCCCGAGTGACCTGTATCGCCGTTTATCGGACGCGCAGCAGATCGCATTCAGGGAAATTCCTTTTGGCGTCCTGGCGATCATTCTCCTGCTCATTATCGCAGGACTGTTTTTCATCATCGAGATGGTCGCGCTCAGTATGGGGCTGGCGCTCGCGCGATCGATCACCAGCGCCATTCACGAGCTGTTCATGGGGACCGAACGGGTTCGTCACGGCGACTTCGCGCATCGAATCAACGTGCAGTCAAACGATCAGCTCGGAGAACTCGCCGGGTCGTTCAATCAGATGACCGGCAGCATCGAAGGACTCCTGCAGACAGCGGCGGAGAAGAAGCGGCTCGAGGAAGAACTGCGCATCGCGCGAGCGATTCAGATGTCTCTGCTCCCGCGCGGTCCCCTCGACGTTCCCGGACTCGCGATTACGGCGCTGTGCGTCCCGGCGCGCGAGGTTGGCGGGGACTACTACGACTTCTTCCGGTTGTCCGAAGACCGGCTGGGCATCTTGATTGCCGACGTGTCGGGCAAGGGGACTTCGGCCGCTCTATACATGGCCGAGCTGAAGGGCCTCGTTCTCGCGCTGAGTCAGCGGTATGAATCACCTCGCGATCTGCTCATCGAAGTCAACCGGATCATTTCAGAGCATCTCGACAGCCGGAGCTTCATCACCATCACGTATGCTGTGATCGATCTGCAGGCGGGCACGATGACGTTCTGCCGTGCGGGCCACACGCCGCTGATTTTTCTTCCTGGCCCTTCGTCGAAGAGGCCATTGGCGCAGGTGCTCACGCCAAACGGGATGGTGCTCGGGTTGCGCATCGACGGCGCCGCCGACAAGTTCGCGGCGCTGCTCGAGCAGGAACGGGTTGAGCTATCGCCTGGAGACGTGATCGTTCTCTATACCGACGGGATCACCGAAGCGATGAATCCCAACAGCGACCTGTTCGGCGAATCGCGGCTGAGCCGCATCGTCGAGGAACATGGTCATCTCGACTCCGACGAGTTGCGGGAACGGATCATGCGCGAGATCGAGGCGTTCGTCGGGAGCGCGGATCAGCACGACGACATGACGATGATTCTGCTCAAAGTGGATCAGCCGTTAGAGGCGACAAAACGGATTGCGGTCTGATAGGCGGATCTGCAGCTCATGACCGGTCTGACCGTCATCTTTCGCACGCCGTCGCAGATCGAGGCAGATGTCGTGCGCGGCCTTCTCGAAACCCACGGCATTCGAACCATCGTTTCTTCCGACATGTCGCGCACGCCGTTTCCGCTCGCCGTCAACGAGCTTCGGATTGCAGTGCACGAGGAGGAGGCGGACCGCGCGAAACGGATTATCGCGAGCCATCGGGAAGAGAGCGGTCCCGGCCGTGTCGTCCCGTTCGGGTCAGAGCTTGAGCCACTGGAACGGCAAATCGGCTATCGCTTCAAGGATCGTGGTCTGCTCGAGCACGCACTGACCCATCGGTCGCGCGTGCACGAGGATGCCAGCGGCGGCGTCTTCGACAACGAGTCGATGGAGTTCCTCGGTGATTCGGTGCTCGGATTCGTGATCGCTGACATGCTGTTTCGCGAGTTCCCTCATCACAACGAAGGGCAGAAATCCAAGCTCAAAGCCTCCATCGTGTCGGCGGCGTCGCTCGCACGGCTCGGCGAGAAGATTAATCTCGGCGAGTTCCTGATTCTCGGGCGAGGCGAGGAAAAAACGGGAGGAAGACGCAAGCTGGCGTTGATTGCCGACTGCTACGAGGCTCTCATCGCCGCGATCTATATCGATGGCGGGATCGAGCCGGCGAAAACTTTCATCGAGCGCCAGTTCGCCCGTCTCATCCAGGAGGCGCGACGCACCGGCGCGCACGCGACGTTTACCGAAGATTACAAGTCGGCGCTGCAGGAGTGGCTACAATCCCACGATCGAGGACTGCCGGCCTACCGCCTGGCCGGTGAAATCGGACCTGCACACCGCAGACTCTTCGACGTCGAGGTCGTCGTCAACGGCGTACCAGTCGCGAGAGCGGAGGGGAAGAGCAAGAAAGAAGCGGCCCAGGCAGCAGCAAAGCTGGCGTTGGATAGATTGAGTGGTGAAGGATAGGTCACGATCCTGTCGCTTTTCTCACTGCTCGCGGGGCCCCACCCCCGCTCGCGCTCGCTCGGCGACTTCGCGCCTCGCTCGGGCCGCAGGCGCTTTAGTCAATCTCAATAATCCCCCAAGGCTTGTCCCGTTCTGCATCCCGCGGCTGCGCACCGGCCAAGGCAAGTGCCGGCTCGTTGTGGGGCAGCCGGTTCATGACGTAGGCGTGCACTTCGCGAGAGATGTCCTCCTCGGTCGGCGGCGCCGCGTGGGCGTTCAGCCCAACCCAGAGGCGCATCATCGGATCGGCGAAGCTGTAACGCTTCTGCCGCGACACGATGAGATCGACATCCTCGAGCCAGGACAAGTAATCCTTGGTCGAACCGGGCGTCCGGCGTAACCGCAACGCAATCTCGGTCAGCGTCAACGGTTCCTCTTCAGCCAGCACGTCAAGAATCGCTTTGAGTGCGCCGTAGCCGCGCGCTCGATGCAGCCGCAGCTCATACGAGAAGCGGCACGCCGTGGCGATTGTCCCGGGCGGCGAGAGCAACGCCGTCAATGCGCTGACGGGATCGACAGCGCCGCGCGAGCCCAGGCTGGTCGATGCTTCGGCGATCATGCGGGCGTAGGACGGACGACCGTCCGCAATTGCGTGGACGAGCCGCGCGAGCTCATCTCTGGCGCGATCGTCTTCGTCCTCGATGGCGCCGGACAGCGTGCGGCTGGCAGGAACCGCAGGCAGGGTGGCGCGCACCTCGCTCGGGGTCAACGGCGCGACGGGAATGATTTCGAACTGCGGCGGGGCGTCGCGCAGCAACCGATGCGCGCGGGCCGTGTACCTGGTCGTCAGCACGAAGCGGTTCCCGCTCGTCGACAGCGCCGCGAGGAGATCGCGCAGCACTGAGCGCAGGCCGGGGAAGCTTTCGAACGTTCGCAGCTCGAGGAACTCGTCGAACAGGAACGTTGCCGGCACATCTCCCGCTGCCCGCACCGTGTCCAGGAGCGCCAGCGCGGCATCGAAGGCGCCGCGGGCGCCGCTGTCGGCCCCGTCCGTCTGTCCGAACGGGCCCGGCGCAAACGGCGAGGCGTCGCGCAGCGACTTGAGAAATCGTTCTGGCGTCGTCGCAATGCGCTCGACGTCCACGTACTGAGCCGACGGTCGGCCGATCAGATCGCGCAAACGCAGCAGGAGCGACGTTCGCCCCGTGCCACACCCACCGAGCACCACCGGGATGCGCGCCCCATTGCCTGCCGAACCATCGAGCGCTGCCAGGACCCGTCGCTCCAACGACGGACGCTCCGGAATCATCATCGCCCCGATCCCCCGTGACCCGAAAGTGAAGGCATCGTAATGCCGGTGCGCCGGACCGTGTCGATCGCTTCACCGTATCCGGCATCGGCGTGCCGCACGACCCCGAGCCCGGGATCGCACGTCAACACCCGTTGAAGTTTTTCGTCCGCTTCGCGGCTGCCGTCGGCGACGACAACCATGCCTGCGTGTATCGAATAGCCGATCCCGACGCCACCGCCATGGTGGACGGAGACCCACGTGGCGCCTGCCGACGTGTTCAGTAACGCATTCAGGATTGGCCAGTCGGCAATCGCATCGCTGCCATCGCGCATGTGTTCGGTCTCGCGGTAGGGCGACGCGACCGATCCGGCGTCGAGATGATCCCGACCGATGACGATCGGAGCGCTGACCACACCGCGCCGCACGAGATCGTTAATCGCCAGACCGAAGCGAGCCCGCTCACCGTAGCCGAGCCAGAAGATTCGCGCCGGTAGACCCTGGAAGGCCACGCGTTCCTGGGCCTTCCGAATCCAGCGGACGAGTGCTTCCTGTTCGGAAAACATCTCGAGCGCAAGCGCGTCGGTTGCGGCGATATCCGCGGGATCGCCCGACAGCGCTGCCCACCGGAAAGGTCCTCGCCCTTCGCAGAAGAGCGGCCGAATGTACTCCGGTACGAAACCCGGGATCTCAAACGCGTCAGTGACGCCGCCTTTTTCCGCCTGCGCGCGAATGTTGTTGCCGTAATCGAAGGTCACTGCGCCGGCGCGCTTGAGCGCGAGCATGGCGCGGACGTGGGTCGCCATCGATGCAAGGGATCGTTCGATGTACGAGTCCGGCTGGGTCCGTCGAAGTGATTCGGCCTCTGCGAGCGGGAAACCGGCGGGCACGTAGCCGTTCAGCGCGTCGTGCGCTGACGTCTGGTCGGTGACTACGTCGGGAATGATTCGGCGACGTACGAGTTCAGGCAGGACCTCAGCAGCGTTGCCTTCAAGCGCGATCGAGCGCGCGAGGTTGTCGCGGCGGCATCGCTCGACACGCGCGAGCGCGTCGTCGAGGTTGGCCGCTCGCTCATCGACGTAGCGGGTCGACAGCCGGCGCTGAATGCGTTGCGGATCCACTTCGATCACCAGGGCGATGCCGTCGTTCATCGTGACCGCGAGCGGCTGGGCCCCACCCATTCCGCCGAGACCAGCCGTGACGACGACGCGGCCGGATAGACTACCACCGAAATGACGGCGCGCAAGCTCCGCGAGTGTTTCGTAGGTGCCCTGAAGAATTCCCTGTGTTCCGATATAGATCCAACTGCCCGCGGTCATCTGCCCGTACATCGTCAAGCCGCGGTCTTCGAGATCGCGGAACGTGTCCCAATTTGCCCAGGCAGGGACGAGCAGCGCGTTGGCAATCAGTACGCGCGGCGCCCAGGGGTGCGTGCGAAACACGGCAACCGGTTTTCCCGACTGCACGACGAGCGTCTCGTCGTGTTCGAGATGACGAAGCGCTTCGACGATGGCATCGAACGCGGGCCAGCTTCGTGCGGCCCGCCCGGATCCGCCGTAGACCACGAGATCCTCCGGCCGTTCAGCAACCTCGGGATCGAGGTTGTTCATCAGCATCCGCATCGCGGCTTCCTGCGCCCATCCTTTGCAGGACAACGCAAGCCCGCGCGGGGCGCTGATCTGTCGGCTGGCAATGTTCATCGTGGATGACGATCCGAATCTTCGCAGATTCACACGCGCGCGAGTAAGGCGCGCGGCGAAGGAAGCAATCTAAAAACGTACGAGCGCGTTGTCAATTTGAAATTGAAAAATTTCTTACTTGACTTCCATCTCGCACGCGACTTCGAGTGAGCCATCGGCGATCATCTGAGAAATTGCTTCGATATCCGGAGACGGCGGACGATCGCCGGCGAGTCGCGGCACGATCGATCGCACGCGCGCGTGGACGCGATCGAGCGGCGCCGAGGTTTTGAGAGGCGCGAGCAGATCGATCGCCTGGCACGCGCAGAGAATTTCCACGGCGATCACGCGCGTCGCGAGCTGCAGCGCGCGTTCAGCCTTGAGCGCCGCGCCCATGCTCATGCTGACGTGATCCTCGCGATTGGCGGATGTCGGGATCGTATCCACGCTCGCGGGATGTGCGAGCGTCTTGATTTCGGACGCGAGGGCAGCGGCGGTTACCTGCGCCAGCATGTACCCGGAATGCAGCCCGCTGTCGGACGCCAGGAAGGCAGGAAGATCGCTCAACGACGGATCGACGAGGCGATCGGAACGTCGTTCGCTGATATTCGCGAATTGCGCGAGCGCGATGACCGTCAGATCCGCGGCAATCGCCACCGGCGCTCCATGAAAATTCCCCCCGGACAGGATTTCGTCGTCGGCAGCGAAAACGATCGGATTGTCAGTGGCAGCGTTCATCTCCGTCGTCAACGTGGCGCGCGCGAACGCGAGCGCGTCGCGGGCCGCCCCGTGTGTCTGCGCCGCACAGCGAAGTGAGTATGCATCTTGTACGCGCCCGCAATGCTCGTGTGACTGATTGATCGGGCTTCCCGACAGCAAGGCGGAGATGTTCGCCGCTGATGCTCCTTGGCCGGCGTGTGGCCTCGCCGCATGAATTCGCACATCGAACGGGCGGACCGATCCGCGCAAGGCATCGATCGAAAGTGCCGCGGCGATATCGCTCGCACGACTGAGCCGCTCGGCGCCGAAGATGGCAAGGGCGGCGATCGCGGTCGACGGCTGCGTACCGTTGATCAGCGCGAGACCTTCTTTTGGTAAGAGGGTGGCCGGCTCCAGTCCCGCCCGCGCAAGCGCCTCTCGTCCGGATAACAGTTCATCACTGTTCCCGACGGTCGCTTCACCCTCGCCGATGAGCACGAGGCACAGATGCGCAAGCGGCGCAAGATCTCCGCTCGCCCCGACCGACCCCCGACTTGGCACCCGTGGATGCACACGCCGATTGAGCAGCTCAATCAGCAACTCGAGCGTGCTGCGTCGAATGCCAGAGAACCCTTTTGCCAGCACATTCGCGCGCAGCGCCATCGTCGCCCGGACCGCTCGGACTGGCAACGGCTCACCGACTCCGGCTGCGTGGCTTCGCAGGAGATTCAGTTGCAGCGCAGCGAGGGCATCGCGTGGGATCCGTGTTTCCGCAAGGGCGCCGAACCCGGTGTTGATCCCGTACACCGCCTCGTCGGCCGCGGCCTTCCGATCGACCACCGCGCGCGCGGCATTGACCCGCGCGGCTGCGTGGGGCGCAAGTGCGACGGCTTGGTACTCGTCAGCGATGGCGCGCAGGTCGCCGAGTGCGAGTGAATCTCCGTCAAGGAGGAGCATCAATATTTGAGTAGAATACTGCAGGTATGAATATCGCCGTCCTCGGCGCGCAGTGGGGTGACGAAGGCAAGGGGAAGATCGTCGATCTGCTGACGCCGCATTTTTCGATTGTCGCGCGGTATCAAGGCGGTCACAACGCCGGCCACACCGTATACGCCAACGGTCGCAAGTTCGTGCTGCGCCTGCTGCCCTCCGGGATCCTCCATGACGGAATCGTGTGCCTCATCGGCAACGGCGTTGTCATCGACCCACAGGCCCTGTTTTCAGAAATCGACGAAATCCACAGCGCCGGGATCCAAATTGGATCGCGGCTGCGGATCAGCGACAAGGCGCACCTGATTCTTCCATATCACCGCGATCTGGATCTGCTGAGTGAGGCGCGGCGAGGCGAGCGAAAGATCGGCACGACCTCGCGCGGGATTGGGCCGGCGTACGAGGACAAGATCGCGCGCCGCGGCGTTCGGGTCGGCGATCTTGCGAACTCGGCGGCGCTGGCCGAGGCAGTCACGCACAACGTCGAGGCGCGAAATCGCCTGATCGGCGAGTCCACCATGGACGCGCGACAAGTGCTCGAGGATCTCGCGAAGGCCTGGGAGCGGATGAAACCGTGGGTGACTGATGTCTCCGTATTCCTGCATCAGGCCCGCGCGGAGGGGAAGGCGATCATGTTCGAGGGCGCGCAAGGCACGCTCCTCGACATCGATCACGGCACCTACCCGTACGTGACGTCGTCGAACGCAACGATCGGCGGTGTTTGTACCGGCCTCGGGATCGGTCCGCGCGGCATCGATGGCGTACTGGGTGCGGCGAAGGCGTACACGACTCGCGTCGGCGAGGGGCCGCTGCCAACGGAGCTGACTGGCGATCTTGGCAATCGGCTTCGTGAAAGTGGACAGGAATTCGGCGCCGTCACTGGCCGTCCCCGACGGTGCGGGTGGTTTGACGCGGTGGCGGTTCGCTATGCGGTTCGGGTCAATGGTCTCGATGCGCTCGCGTTGACGAAGCTCGATGTGCTCGACGGTCTGCCGGAGTTGCAAGTGTGCACCGCATACCGCTGTCGCGGTGTAACGCTGACCGAGATGCCCGGCGATGTCGCGCAGCTGTCATCGTGCGAGCCAATCTACGAAACGTTGACAGGATGGAGCGCTCCCACCGCAGGCGTGCGCCGTTATGCCGATCTTCCCCGCGACGCGCAACGCTACGTCGCGCGGCTCGAAGAGATCACCGGGGTTCCCGCGGCGATCATTTCGACCGGCTCCGCGCGCGAAGACACGATCATTCGAGACGACTCGGTGGTCGGGAAGTGGTTTGCGGTTGGTGTGAATCACTAATCAGAGCCAGCCTTTGCCTACGATTCACGCAAAGGCTGTCGCGCCGAAGCGGCGTCGCCGCGAAGGCGGACCGGATCCCGGTCACCGGATCCCGGTACTAAATCTTGATCTTCAGACAGTATTCGTCGAGCGCCGCGGCATCGGCGTCGGCAAAATCCACGCCCGCGCGGTAACGGGGGGCATCGTTCGGCTTGGGCAGTTCGAACTTCGCCCACGCGATAGCGCCGCGAAATCGCATCACGAATTCCTCGTTCGGAATGCTGATGCGAACCTTCTGATTCGGCCGCAGGATGGTCGCTGACAGGACCTGGACGCCGACGACCGAAAGATCCACGACACTTGCGGGATTGCCATCGACCTGGATTTCGACACCGGGACGCACTTTGTGGCGTGTCGCGCGTCGCGTGCCGTGCCAGTCGAGCGGCCGTGTGGCCGCTTCTGCCGGCGCGACGACAACGCCTGTCGCCGTCGATTCCGGCCCGCTCGCGGTCTCCATCGAGCTCTCGATTTTACTGGGCTTAGCAACCTGACGGCTGTAGTCGCCGGTGTGCGACATGACACGGACCTCTGCGTTCGCGAGTTGAGGATCAGTCTTGATGCGATTGATCAGCGCCGCGCCTCGTGGTGTTGCGGCAAACAACCGTTCGAGCACGATCAGCGCCGGACGTTGTTCGAGGATCGCCTGGAGCGCCTGTATCGGCTCGGTGTCGGCAAACGTCAGTAACTCTCCTTCGCCGGCGAGGCGCTCCTGAAGCGCGGGCATCAAATTAGTGGCGGCAATCACAACCGCAGGCATCGATTGAAGTTTATCATGCACGCTCGAGCTAGTGGACAGCGCCGCCCGTCAATGCTCACTGTTCAATGCGAATACGCGTGTCATCAATGAATGTTGCGATCGGCATGAACATTGAACGTTGAACAGTTGAGCGTTTGATGGCTCTGTCACTGCACCCTGAGCGGCTGAAACGATACAAAGATGTGGCGCGGCTGCTGTTCAAGTATGGCCGCAGCGATCTCGTTCGCCGCGCCGGGCTCGACGAGGCACTTGCCGGCGAGACATTGTCGCCCCAAGCTGACGTCAATCCGAAGGAACTCGCAACCGATCTGGAACACCTCGGGCCCGCATTCATCAAGCTCGGCCAACTGCTCTCGACGCGCGCCGATCTCCTGCCGCCTCCGTATCTCGACGCGCTCGGCCGGCTTCAGGATCGGATCGAGCCATTCTCGTTTGCCGATGTCGAGCGAGTCATCCACGAGGATCTCGGCGTTCGCATCTCCAAGGCATTCGCGGAATTTGAAGCCGAGCCGATGGCGGCTGCGTCGCTCGGTCAGGTTCATCGCGCTGCCCTTCGCGATGGTCGTCCGGTTGCGGTCAAGGTGCAGCGGCCAAATATCCGCGAAGGCTTGGCGACCGATCTGGCGACGATGGAAGACATCGCTGGTTTCCTCGATCAGCACACGACGGCGGGACAGCAGTTCGAGTTCGTGCAGATGGTGGCGGAGTTCCGCCGCACGCTCGCCCAAGAACTCGATTATCAGCGCGAAGCGCACAACCTGGTACGGATCGCGAGCAATCTGGCGTCGTTTCGGCGCATCGTCGTTCCGGCGCCGGTCGAGGACTTCACCAGTTCGCGGGTCCTCACCATGGAGTTGATCCAGGGACAGAAGATCACCTCGATCACTCCGCTGATGCGGCAGGACTTCGACGCGATGGCGCTGGCGCGTGAACTGTTTCGCGCCTATCTGCATCAAATCATCGTCGACGGGTTCTTTCACGCCGACCCGCATCCCGGCAACGTCCTGTTGACTGACGACGGTCGAATTGCGCTCATCGATCTCGGGATGGTGAGCCGGCTGTCGCCCTCCCGCCAGGACCAGCTGCTGAAGCTGTTGTTAGCGGTGAGCGAAATCAATGGCGATCGCGCGGCAGCGCTCGCACTACAGATTGGCGACGCGCGCCCGGATGTCGATCAGCCAGGGTTGCGCCGGGACATTCAGGAGCTGGTCTCGGGCTATGCCGATCTGTCGCTGAATCAGCTCCAGGTCGGCCGGGTAATGATGGAAATCTCGCGGGCCGCGGGGCGGCATGGGATCCGTCTTCCACCGGAGCTGACGCTGTTTGGAAAAACGCTGCTGAACCT
>Ga0075421_100002758_pt1 | contig 20977 bp, 17 predicted proteins | sample SoiMetdeltSBSDD5_FD_75292 | JGI IMG/M metagenome (GOLD analysis project Ga0075421, IMG submission 75292) | Bulk soil microbial communities from a Populus tree surrounding site in Tennessee, USA - Soil MetaG P. deltoides SBSDD5 | ecosystem: Environmental > Terrestrial > Soil > Tree plantation... | reverse complement strand
GAACTCGCGGAACCGGCGGTCAATGAACTTCATCACCTGAAGCTGCCACTGCACTCGCTGCCGTACCTCACCTAAGCTCATGCCCACATTCTTCAAGTGGCGACTCCATGCTTCTGACCCGCCCGCATTCTTTTCGATCTCGGCAAGCTGAGAGGCCACGTCTTTCTCAGAGACCTCAGTGCCCGGGAATTCCTGAATCTGCTGATAGATCAATACCTGTTCAATCAGGCGTTGAGTGGCTTGCTCTTCAGTGAGTTTCTGCTGGTGAGATGGATTAGTGCCAGTGTCCAATATACTTTGATCCAGTTCCTGTGACTTCATTTCCCGCTGAACGTCTCCGAAGGTTATGGTTTGCTGGTTCACGACGGCTACCAGACGATCGATGATCTCGGCGGGGGTAGTGGGAACCGGCAACAGCATGAGAAACAAGCCGGAGAGCAGGACGTTCAACCGGTAGTTCGTGCGTAATCGGCTAACGTCTCCTGCAGTTCTCGCACAGAGCTGATTGGACCTCGCTTCAGCCTGTTCGAAGGAAGGGCGCGACGTTCGCCTTACCAGAGAAGACGGTAGCACTTCGTCAACACTCGAAAAAGGAAGATTGAAGCAGGGGCGGGAGTGGGACACCCTACCCATAACCTGCCTCTGAAGTGACTTTTGCTGCGTCATCCAGCTAACCCTCTCGCACAATCACAATCTAGAACGGATTTCCAATGGTGAAGAAAATCTGCCGCCTCCGCTGGCCCTCCGGCGGAGCCAGATTGAGACCAATGTCGACCCGCAGTGGCCCGAAAGGCGTTTTGTAGCGCACCCCAAATCCCAGAGTATTGCTGAAACCCGATAGGCGGACATCTTTGATTTGCCCAAAAACATTGCCGGTATCATAGAATGGTGCAAACTCAATGTTTCCTTTCACGGGAATACGCAGTTCAGCGTTGACGATCACCAACGCATTGCCGCCGAGCGGCTTGTTCGTTACGGGATCTAACGGTCCGGCCAGATCCAATCCAAACCCGCGCAGGGTCGTCGATCCGCCCGCGAAAAACCGCTCGCTGATAGGCACTTCCGCAGTGCTGCCGTAGGGCCAGATCAACCCCAAGCGGAATGAAGTGGCCAGGATGGCATCTCGCAAAACACGCCGGTGGTTCTGGTGCTGGCCAAAAAATGAAGCTAAATTGGCTTCTGAGCCATAGAGTTTGGAGGCCACAGAGAAGTTCAGACTATTGAAGAACCCTCGAGTGGGCTCAATGGGGTCATCGCGGGTATCGCGCAGCCAAGCTGTCGAGAAGGCGGAGAGATGGAGCGTTCCGAGGTCCTCTTGCCCCGTTGCCTGTGGATTGACCCTCACATCGGAAAGATCGACCGTCTCATAGTTGTAGCGGAAAAGCAAACTGTCCGTCTGCCCGAAGCGCTTGAGCACTTGCAGGGCAGCATCCACGCCCGAGGTATTAAAGCTGACGCCCTGTTTGTTTTCGGCGAAGAGCGTGACGAAAGAATCCAGTTCACGATTGAATAGCCGGGGTTCCTTATAAGTGATTTGCCCTCGCTGCTCAAGGAAGCTGGCCCGAGTCCGAAAGCTCAGTGAGCGTGCCAAGCCAAACAGGTTATTGTGAGAGATTTCGATTGTTCCGCGAGGTCCCTCCCGATCCTGATAGCCACCTCCATATCCCAGGATAATTGGACTGCCTTCTTCCGTGCGAATGATCACGGGCCGGTAGGAGTCGCTCTGTTTGACATTGACCGGAACAATATCAACCCGGTTAAAAAGCCCAAGACTATAGAGCTTCTGTTGGCTCGTTAGCAGCCGCTCCTGGCTTAGCGGGTCACCTTCGTGAAAGTCAATTTGTCGAGTGATGACTTTTCGTTGAGTCTGGTAGTTGCCCACAACATGGACGTCATCCACGCGAATCAGATCGCCTTCGGTGATGCTGAAAACGACCTTAACCTGGTTTCCCTCCAAACGCTCAACAGCGGTGTGGACCTTTGCTTCGACAAATCCGCGGTTCAAAAAATACCCCTCCACCGTTCGCTCATCCTCCTGCAGCAGAGCTTGGGAGAAGGGTCCCCCTGGAGCGAGACTCAGTCCACGAAGAACCTCCTCACGGGTGAGGCTTTCGTTACCTTGGGTCTCTAGGACCCGCACGTAAGTTCGAGGACCTTCTTGAATGTCAAAACGCGCCGCAATGTTAATGCCGGATTCGTCCCTCTGAAATGAGGGCTGCACCTTCACCTGCTCGAATCCCTGACGCAAATACAGATTCCTCAGGCTTTCGGCGTCCTGCTCCAGCAGGTCACGGCTGAACTTGCCTTTGCTGGTGATTCCCCCCACGCGCGTCGCGAGCACGGCAATGAGTTGATTGCGATTGAAATGCTGGACTCCAGTGAAATCAATAGACACCACCTTCTGTCGCTTGCCCCGATCGATGGTGTAGTTAATCTGATAGGCATTCTCGCTCGCTACCTCAATCAACTCTTGCTTCGCTTTGACGTCAAAATAGCCCTTGCGCTGGAAGTAGTCCTCGATATTGCGCCGTCCCTCTTCAATGAGGTCGATGTCAATACTCCCTTCTTCGTAAATCGGAATCAACTCCCGTAGTCTCTTCTTGGAAATCTTTCCGCCAGTCAACTGGATGTACACGAACGAGCTGGAATCGATGAATATCTCGATGGCGACCGAATTGGAAGCTTTGGCATAAGCGACCTTCTCCAACCGGATGGCAGCATTCAAGAATCCGCGTTGAGAGTAGAGTTTGCGCAGGCGCTCGAAGTCCTTCCGCAGCGATTCGCTGTCATAGTAACTGCCGGAATGCAACTTCATGGCTCGCAGGACTTCTTCTTTCGTGAGCAGCGGTGAACCGGTGATCTCCAGGCTACTGATCGTGGCGCGACTTCCGGCTCGAACCAGGTATTCCACTGTCACGAGCCTCTGCTTCGAGAGAAACTGGACGTTTGGACTGACCTCTGCCCGATAGTAGCCGGAGTCTTCTAAGGTTTCCCGGACCTTCTGCTGCAGTTGCTCGACCGTCTTGGGCGAGTACGCTTCGCCTAGCGGAAGCGGAGTTAGGCTGGAAATCGGAGAGCGGAGCACGAGGTCACCACCCACACGAAAGTCTGCAAAGAAGAAATTCGGCCGCAGCTTGAATGTAATCACCACCCCTTCACTTTGCGTCTCGGCATCGACTTCGATGTAAGAGAATTCACGCGTTTGGAAGAGGGTCCGGATGCTTTGGCTGACTTCAGAAGCCTCGAGGGGCTTGCCAACAGCTACCGAAACAGCCTTCGTCAACGCGGTTGTATCGATGAAGTCTTCGGAGACAAAGTTAACGGCGGCAACTTTTTGCCCCAGGTATTTATCCATGGCCGCGCCAAACATTAGCGCCCCGCCAGCCGAGGCCACAGCCAGAATAGTGACAAGCGATGCCAGTATGAGAAGTAGCCCCCGGGGCATGGGTAAGAACCTTGGGCGACGAACTTAGCGGAGGACGGAGAGAGTGGTCCCGAACTCCAAAGGATGGCGCATTTAGAATCTCTACGGGGTTAAGGCACTACCTCAGCGTAAGGGTATGATTGGTCCAACAAGGATTCAGGTTGCATATCAGATCATTCCATTCCAATATCCGCGACGCTGGCAGTTTCCAGGATTTTGACGATTATCTCAAGGTTTTAGTCGGCACATCCATCATTCGAAGGCTTTTGGCGTGGCGTCGCCCTACCCGGGAACGTATAATCCAAGCCATGTCGAATGGAGGACCGATCCGAGGCGGCCTCGCTATGTCGCAGCGCTTGCTGCCAGGTGACTGAATCCCTCGGCTCTGTCGACCCGGAACGATGCCGATTGCCTCCCGGAATCCATCACATTCAATACCTCTTCCAGATAATGATTGATCGACTCAAGACAACTTCGACTTGCTTGATTTCGTGTTCAATTTGTCGGGCGGACACCGACAGGTACTTCTGACGATTCATGCAAAGGGATCGCCTCGAACCACCGCTACTGCTGGCCCTTACTCTGGTTTGCCTCGTACTCTCGTCAATCCATCCCCGCGACCGGCTCACCTGGTGGCTGGAAGTCTCTTGGGTTCTCGCGGGCATTCCTATCCTGATCGTCACCCACCGACGCTTCCCCTTGACTCTTCTGCTCTACCGCTTGCTCTTCCTGCACGCGCTGATCCTCATCGTCGGGGGGCACTACACCTACGAGCGCGTCCCGCTTGGGGACTGGGTTAGAGACATCTTTCATCTCCATCGCAACCACTACGACCGCCTGGGACACTTTGCGCAAGGATTCGTTCCGGCGATACTGGCTCGAGAGATCTTGCTGCGCCGCTCGCCCCTGGTACCAGGAAAGTGGCTCTTCTTCCTGGTGGTCTCAGTGTGCCTGGCCTTCAGCGCGTTCTTCGAAATGATCGAATGGTGGGCCGCTCTCTTTGGAGGTGAAGCGACGAATGCTTTCCTGGGGAGTCAGGGTGACGTGTGGGACGCGCAATGGGACATGTTTTGGGCGCTCATCGGAGCGATTACGGCCCAGACTGTCCTCTCACGACGCCACGACCGCGAGTTACAGCAATTGGGCGTGCTTCCAGAGGAAAGGAGACAGTCATTCGGCCGCTGCGATACTACTCTACCTTACTGATCCACTCCCTGGCATACGGTCACGTATACGCGAATCGCGTTCTTCGTGTTTTCGGTTCGATGCACCTTTTGCTCGTGTTATCATCGGGACAAGGAGGCGCTGTTCGTTATGAAGCTCCTATTCCTGCTGACCCTTGCGCTGAGTGCTCTTGTGCTGTCGAATACTTTAGAGAGTGAGGTGACGATGAGCGAACCGAGGGATGCGGCCGGCAACACCCATCAGGGCAAAGATGTTGTGACTTTGGGAGGTGGCTGTTTCTGGTGTATTGAGCCCATTTTTGACGATTTGAAAGGCGTCGAGGATGTGGTGTCGGGATACTCTGGCGGAAGCGTGGTCAATCCAACGTATCGCCAGGTCTGCACTGGCACCACCGGCCATGCTGAAGTTATCCAGGTCACCTTTGACTCGAAGATCATATCCATTAAAGAAATTCTGGAAGTATTCTTCCACGTTCATGACCCGACAACGTTGAACCGTCAGGGGAACGATGTTGGGACGCAGTATCGCTCGGTCATCTTCTTTCGGAACTCGGAGCAGAAGGCAAGCGCCGAACAGGTGATCAAGGAGATTCAAGCTGCCAAACTGTGGAATGGGCCGATCGTCACGGAACTCGCTCCGTTCGAAACCTTTTACAAGGCCGAAGACTACCATCAGGAATACTTTAGACTAAACGGCACGCAACCTTATTGCCGCTTTGTCATCGCGCCAAAGATTGCAAAATTTCGGGAGCACTATCGAGAAAAACTGAAAAAGTAGATTCCAGAACTGTCCAATGTGCCTGGGGCAAAGGCACTCCAGTCAGGTAGCAGGAAGTCTATGTCTAAGGAAGCGAACGAGACTCTGGTGGGGGCGTTGCTTCGAGGAATGCCTAAGTCCGAAACTCAGCCTTCCGGTGCGTAGTAACCTTTCCGGTGGTACATCTTGACGTCCTTGCGGGCGGCGTCGATTTTGATGCTGCGAAAAGTCCCATCGCGCTTCGAATTCGTAGAACGATAGGCCAGAGAATACTGGTTTCGCAGCTCCTGGCTGATCTCCTGAAAATTCATCGCCATCTCGTCAATCTTGCTCGGAAAAAACGCCCGGCCGCCCGTCGCTTCAGCCAATCGCTTCAACATCTTGTCGTTCTTCGGTGAAGCCATGCCGAAAAAGCCACTGGTGTTGGTACTGATCGCATAGATCGAAACATCGGCTCGTTGCGCAGCTTCGAGCGTGGAGTCCAGCGTCTCGAAGCTCATATTGTCGTCGCCGTCGCTGATGAGAACCAGTACTCGCCTCTTCCCGGATTCTTTCTTGAGCTGCTCCTGGCAGGCCAGCTGAATGGCGTCGAACATCTTGGTTCCACCACCTGGTTTGAGCTTGCGCACGGCTTTGGTCAGCTCGTCCGGGTTGTCGGTGAAAGGTTGGAGAAGGTCTATGGTTGAGTCAAAACTCAGGAGGGTAGCCTTGTCAAGCCTCCGACGGATCGTGGTGTGAAAGAAATCAATGGCGGCTTCCTGCTCAACTTTTAATTTGTCCCGAATGCTGGTACTAGTATCGATCAGCAGAGCTATGGCCAGTGGAACATCGCTCTCACGGGTGAAGTTGGTGATCGTTTGCTCTTTGTCGTCTTCTTCGATCCTGATGTCGTTGCGAGTCAGGTCGGTGACGACCTTGCCTTTCTTGTCCACGGCGGAAAACACGACATTGACCAACTCGACTTCTACAACAATGGGTTTCTTAGCATCTCCGCCGGCGGTGGCAGGTGTACCGATGGATTGACCGCTAAGGCCGCTGAGCAAAATTGACAGCACGCTGGAAATGACAAGGACGGTTTGGAGAGAGCGTTTCTGTTTCATGAGTTCTCGAACGATCTAGGAGTCCGATTCTTGGATTCGGCAAAATTATAGGGCTGCTCTGCAGATCCGTCAACCGCTCCCTCCCCAAGGGAAGGAGCCGAAAAATTCGAGATCGTGGAAAGCAGTCTCTCAGAGCATGCGACCTGCAATAGCTCGTTAGGAGTTACGAGCACTCTTGAGGCTGCTTCTATGACTGCGATTTTCTCACAGGTCAAGGCTGACGACCCCGGGGCCTCAACGGTCACGCGAAAACGGGCGAGCAGCTTTCGCTTCCTTTGAACCCAGTGACGATGAAGAGCTAGAATGCTTCCTCACACCTCGAGAAGCTGGGAGGGCCTAGTCCCGCTGAGTGGGAGCTTCGCTGTGCAAACTGCCGGGCAGGAAACGCTGCTGGACAACCAGCGTGGAAGGGCGTCACGGGCAGACCGCCACCGGCACTCGCAATGTGACGAAAGACGGAGACACCGTCACCGTGAACCGGAATGTGCAGGCCAGCTCGGGCGCCAGCAAGAATTCAACCAAGGAATATGAGCTCGATGATGGAGAACTCAAGGGCTCAGGCGACACCGGTATCGAATCCGTGCTGCTTGCGGTGGTGCGGGCCATCAAATGCCTTGGTAGACTTGAACAGTTCGTACCGTCCGTCACTGGCTTCTTCCCGAATGCGGCTCAAAAGAGTGGTTTTCTCGGCTTCGGGCATGGATTTGAAGTTGCGGGCAATGGCGATGTCCTGTTTCAGATCTGCCATCGACTCGATGCCCACGACCAGTGTCGAAATGGGAAGCGTCAGTGCAAAGCGAATGCAGTCTTCGGCCGAAACTCCGCCTTTCAGGGGGATGCGTCCTCTGGGCGAGCCGCCGCCCAAGCTCTTCATTCCGATAACACCGACCTGCTTAGCCAGACAAACGGGCACCACTTCATTCTGAAAACTACGATAGTGAGCGTCCATAACATTGATTGGCATCTGGGCGGAGTCCCAGTCGTAAGGCTTGTTCAACATCTTTAGGTGGATGCGAGGATCTTTGTGTCCCGTAAATCCGATGAAGCGAACTTTGCCTGCCTTCTTGGCCTCAAGCGCTGCCTTCAGGCCTCCCTTCTCAAACACCCAGTCAGGGTCGTTGTCATAAACCAATTCATGGAACTGCCACAAGTCTAGATGGTCAGTCCTCAGGCGCCGCAAGCTATCCTCAAGGTCCCGCATCGAACCCTCGTAGTCTCTTTCGCAGTTCTTGGTCATCAAGAAAACCTTATTCCGCTTGCCCCCTTGATCTAGGGCTTCACCCATCCATTCTTCACTGCGGCCGTTGTGATAGTCCCAGGCGTTGTCAAAGAAAGTCATGCCCTCGTCAAGCGCAGCATGCATGATCTTGATGGCTTCAGACTTCTCCTTGACTGTGCCTATATGCCATCCGCCCAGACAGAGAATGGAAACCGGCACCCCTGTCCGTCCCAGTACACGTGTCGGAATTCCAGAACTGGAGCCGCTCGTCTGCGCCGCAAGGCTGCCTCCCATGGCCACAGCACTACCCAGCGCAGCAGATGACTGGATGAACTCACGACGTGTTTTCTTGCTTTCCATTGTCGAACCTCCTAAGGACCGGAATGAAGGTGAGAATGTTTGCTGATGACGTATTTCCAGCCGAAGTATCCCATGCTCCCCCAGCGAATTGCAAGCTTGCCGATGCTATACTGGCCCCGCGTGTTCTCCCTCTGCCGGGGTTTCGGGGCAGACTATGGCGTCCGGTGTGATTGACACGGTATCCTCCCGAGATGCGTTGAGCCCTGCAGAAATCCTTCCACTATTCTATGTCCACAACATCCCGGCTGGTATTGATCTTGATCCTCACGCTGGCAGCCTTTTTTCGCTTCTACCATCTGGATGGTTACGGGCTGTGGTCGGACGAGTTCGTGACGCTGATGATCGTTTCCAAACGATCCTGCGCAGAACTGATCAAGACCTGTTTCGAAATCCCTCAGCCCATGCCACCGCTCTATTTCCTGGTGAACAAGTGCGTGTGCGGTTTCTTTCCCGCCGGGGAAGTGGGCTTGCGTTTTCTCTCGGCCCTTTCAAGTCTGGTCACCGGCTATCTTCTTTTTGCCTTGGGCAGAACCCTCTTCAGCACGACTGTGGGCCTTTACGGTAGTCTGCTCTTTGCAGTCAATTCCACGCAGATCGTCTATGCTCAGAATGCCAGACCCTATAGCTTCTGCCTTTTGCTCAGCTCTGTCTCCATGCTTTGCTTTGTGCGCTGGCTGCGCCAGCCGTCACGACGCTGGCAGATCGGATACCTGCTCTCGACCGTTTTCTTGTTCTACAGCCACTATATCTTTTTTCCTTTGCTGTTGATTCAAAACGCCTATTTCTTGAAGTTACGAGTGGTTCGACCTACAGGTTCTGACGCGGGAACAGAAAATCGGTCCAGGCAGGTTCCCTGGAAATCCTGGCTATGGCTCCAAGGTTCGGTTGCGGCCCTTCTACTGCCACTCTATCCGCAACTGCTGTCCATCCTTCACGAAAGACACAACTTGAACTGGGAGAGCAAATACCCGTCTATTCGCGACTTTTTCATGTTCCTCCATCCGAAACTGTTGCTCTGGAGCGCAGTTACTTGTCTACTGGGAGTTGCCCTGGGATATGCTCTCAGGCGGCTCGGGCGGAAGCCGCTGAGTTTCAAAAGACCCGGCTACTCAAAAAGTTTTGAAGCGGAAGGTCTGACCTTACTGGCTCTCTGGTATGTGATTCCCTTGGTTCTTTTCTTTTTTCTGGCGCGTGGCGAGAGGATCAATCTGTTCGTTGAAAGATATCTGATTCTTGCGTCGTTGCCCACATTCCTGTTCGTCCCGGCACTTGCGCTCACTCTTCATTCCAGGACCCTCGGCCACCTGTTCCTGGGGACCTACTTCAGTTTATACGTCGGCTTCGTTCCTGCAGCGCACTTCGCTCGAAGGGGCGCGTTTTCTCAAGGCATCCCGGGAGGCAACGAATGGAGAGAGACGCTCAATCAGCTGACCCGGCCCGACTTTCAGTCGTCGTTGTTCCTGTTCCAATCACCGTTCATCGAGTCAAACCAACTCGAGTACCGGAACAACTCGGAACTGTTTGACTATCTCTCAGCGCCTCTTCGAAGTTTCTACGTGAAAGATCACCACCGCCCCTTCGTTCTCATGCCGGTTCATTGGTGGCTTGTGAGTCGAGAGCATTTGGCCCTCAAGGCAGATATCGCGAAGCAATTGAGGGCGAAACAAGAATTCACCCTTCTTTCGACTCAGGAATTCTGGGACATTTTCGAACCCTGGCTGAAAGGCGAGTTTTCCGGAGGAGTTGAATGGCAAGTCGTAAGCCATTTCCGCTCTTCCGGGGCGCTCCGTTTGAACACAATGCGGTGCAAACCGGTCATCCTCGCGGCACCTTGATGCCATTCAAGGGCAAAGTCTTTCCGAAAGCCCTGCGAGAGTTCCTTGATGGGGTTGATTTCACGCGGCCGTCAAGGCTCTCGAGCGTGGAAACAAAGATGCATACAGGCAACCAGATGGCGTGTTGCAGCGCCTCTCTCCTTCGCATTTGCGGGGCCGGTTTGTTGGGCCGGCCTCGTGAATGGCTCATCTTCAGGGTTAGAACTTCAGCAACATGAGTTAGAATCAGGTAGTATTGTTTTTCTGTAGGTTGCTCGGAGGTACAGTGATGTCACGATACGCTCATGGCAGTGTGCGCGAGAATAGAGAACCTGAAACTTCAAGGCTGGTGATTACCGGAGTCGATGTCAATGGAAAGGAGTTCAGGGAGGAAAGCGAGACCGTTGACATTAGCGAGTCCGGGATTTCTTTTCTTCTGAAAACACCTCTCTGGATGGATGCCCACTTGACTTTAAATATTCATTCAAGCAGCCGCTTCGGGCCCCAGTCGGTCGTAAAGGCGAAGGTAGTCCGATTCGGGAAAGAGATCTCCGGCAAGCGGCTCATTGGGGCTCGCTTCGACTAAGGTCATTTGCTGCAACCGGGTTCAGGACCGGTCAAGGTTTTGTCTGTCCTCTCACGTCTATGAGGAGAGTGTGGGGAGAGATGATTGGAGGCCGTGGGAGCTAGCAACGGAGGCGTGGCACTCAGTATCAGCGGGCGTGGCCTTAGGCTCTTCGAACCTCGCAGTGGTGTCCGACGCAAGATTGAGCTGCGTCACTGTACTTGCGAATGACGGTATTCCGCGGTTGCGAACATGACTCATCTTCTCTTGTCGGATTCCAGCAAAACCCCCTCCACGCAGGTATAACCGGTAGAATGCATGACGTCTGCGGTGCAAACCACGCGGACGTTCTTACCCTCGCCTCTCAAGCTCGGTTGTTCCGAGCCAAAATCCGGATTCTCGGGATTGACGGGCCACACTATCTTGCCGGCAAAACTCACAACGACTTCCAATGCCGCTCCACAAGCTTTGCATACGAAGCGGCGATTCGGGGTTGATGTCGGCGATGTGGCGAAGGAGTCTTCTCCCATGAAAATCGTGATTCAGCAGCCGTTTGGTAACGAGTCTATGTCAGAAATCCATGCTTGGCAACGGCAGCGCCGCGGCACTGCTCTGGGTCTTTTTGCCTTGACGGTTTCCCTGCGATGCTTTCCAATGAAAGGCAATGAAAGTCGAAGTGCTTCTTTTCGCGCGTATTAGGGAAATAATCGGGCGGGACCACGTCAGTGTTCAGCGTCAAGAGATGCTGACCGTCAGGGACGTTTGGGACAGCCTGCGCGCTCAATACCCTCAGGTGGATGGCTTTGGGAAAAGCCTCCTCTTCTCAGTCAACCAGGAATTCGCCGGTTTCGAAACGCCTATAACGGAAGGAGACGAGATCGCCATATTCCCTCCTGTGAGTGGAGGGCAGCCTTTGGCAGTACGGACCTACAAGGAGAACGAGCGCGGCGACGTTCTTGACATCGTTCGAGCGCCCATTCCCATGGAAGCTCTGGTGGAGCAGCTTCAGCAGCCGGAAGACGGCGCGGTGGTCGTGTTTGGCGGCGTGGTGCGGAACAACACTGGAGGTCGCAAGACGCTCCATCTCGAATACGAAGCCTACGAGCCCATGGCCCTGAGCAAGATGAGAGAGATCGAAGAGACCATCCGGCAACGATGGCCAGTAAGCCGGGTAGGTATCGTTCATCGAGTGGGACGATTGGAAGTTGGCGAAGTCAGCGTAGCCATCGTTGTCACCTCGGCTCACCGGAAGGTTGCGTTTGAAGCCTGTCAATACGCCATCGATACGCTCAAAAAGATCGTTCCGATTTGGAAGAAGGAGTTCTTTGCAGACGGCGAAGTTTGGGTCGAGGGGCAGCTCCCACGCTAGATCCAGAAAATTGCCCGAAGGGACGAGCAACTCATCGGAGCGTTGTCACGCCCCTTCAGGGGCGGCCCCTCCGTCACCGACGTCAGGTGTCTTCTGGAATTGCGTCCTTCATAGCATCCAACGGAAACCTATGGATTTGTCCCGACAAGCCGAACAAGCTGGCCGGCGCGGCGTCACTCCGCGACGACAGTCCACCTTCCTGACTGTTGCCAAATGTCCAAATTCCAGCCTCGCCGCGCGGGTGTTGGCTATTCCCAGTGGCTCCTCGAGCCTCACAAGTCACAAGATTCACATTGTGAACCGTCTCGGCTGAAGGTATAGTAGGCCTGTCGTTCACGCCTTTACACGTTTCACCGCATTTTCTCTAGTCCGAATCCAGGATCCAGCAGAACCAGCAGCAAGCAGTTAGCCCATCGAGAGGCTGGAGGTCTCTTTTGCAAAGTAACATCCGAACCGGCAGGGTTTCAGTTGTTCATCCGCCAAACAAGGTAACGGCAGAAATCAGCCGGGCTTACCTGCAACGCTGGCTCAGGGAAAGAGGAAAGAACGGTCACCTTGTCGAACGGCTCAATTCCATCCTCGACAAGACGGAAATTCAGACGCGCTACATCCTACTGACGCCCGAAGAAGTTCTTACACCAAGAGACTTCCACACTACCAACGCCCAGTATGTTCGCGCCTCCATCGAGTTAGGAACACAAGCTGTTCAGGAAGCGTTGGAGCTTAACGAAATCCGTCCCAAAGATGTGGACATGTTCATCACCGTTTCCTGTACCGGATTCGCGATACCCGGAGTGGATGCCCACATTATGAATCGGCTCGGAATCAATGCAGCCCGCATGATCCTGACGGAGCATGGCTGCGCTGGAGGCGCCGTTGCGATGATGCGAGCTTGGGAGTATTGCAAAGCCTACCCGGGGCGAACGGTAGCTCTGCTCGCCCATGAGTTTTGTTCGCAGACCTTTCTGCTTGACGATCTGAGCATGACCAACGTCGTCTCCTCAACCTTGTTTGGCGATGGAGTGGCGGCAACCGTCGTGTCGAGCCGACTTAGAGCAGACGAGGCGCTGCCGGCCATGCAGCAATGTCGCACGCGGTTTTTCCCCGATACCCTGGACTTCATGGGCTTCGAGCTACGCAACGAAGGGCTGCGGATTATCCTTTCCCCTGATATTCCTCCCTTTATCCGGAATCAAATCGAACCAACATTGAATTGCTTTCTTAAGGACTGCCAGGTCGACCGACGTTCTCTCAAACATTTTGTGCTTCATCCAGGCAGCGCCCGGATTGTGGAAATCATTGCAAAGCAGCTTGGTCTGACCAAGGAGAAGATTGAGCCCACCCTCAACGTTCTGCTTAACAAAGGCAATATGAGCAGTGTCACTGTGCTGGCGGTGCTCCAGGAAATTCAAGCGACCGGTGCTCCCAGGCATGGCGACCTGGGCTTGATGGTAGCCTTCGGGCCAGGGTTCGTCGCAGAGTCGGCTTTGCTCGAGTGGCAAGAAGACCGGTGCTATTAGACACGATTTGCAGAAATGAATTGCCGCTAATCGGTACAGCGCGGGTAGTCGGCAACCCGTCTTCCAGTTGAATCGCCTCGCCTCCATAGTGAGTCGCGGCGCCGTCCACCGATTCCAGTCGTTTTCGCAGAATCGGCCAGTCGGTTGGGTCCTGTGCATTCACGGGAAGCGAAAAGGCCATCACAGTGAGGAAGACCGGACTCGAAAAACTCAATTTGAACGAGGCATGAGGGTGGGCCTACTAAATCGCAACAGGGTGACGGGAGGGTGCAATGTTGACGACAAGATCGCCGCTCTGAATCGCCTGGTTGAATGCCTTCACGATTGCGGGATCATACTTGATGCCCGCGTTCTTATTGATCTTTTCGACAGCAAACTCAAAAGTGAGCGCCTGCTGGTAGGGACGATTAGTGGTCATGGCGTCTAATGTGTCGGCCACGGCGATAATCCGAGCAATCAGTGGAATTGCTTCGCCCTTCAGCCGGTCTGGATAGCCGTTGCCATCCCACTGCTCATGATGGTGTTTCAGGCCCGGTAACATGTCCCGCATCGGCTCGATGGACTTCATGATATTGAAACCTTTTACTGTATGCTGTTTCATGATCTCGAATTCCTCTGGAGTCAGGAATCCGGGTTTCTTCAGCACTTTGTCGTCAATGCCGATCTTTCCGACGTCATGCAATTGAGCCGAAATCCGGATCGTTCTCTCTATGGTGATTTCATCCAATCCTAACGTTCGAGCCAAAACAACGGAGTAGTCCGTGACGCGCTGAGAATGGCCGCGCGTGTATGGGTCTCTTTCGTCAACTGCGGCCGCTAGTGCTTGGATCGTTCCCTCAAAGAGCGCTTTGTTGTCTTCACCGGCCTTCCGGATCTGCTGAATGTAGAGCTCCAGGTCATCTGTCATCTTGTTGAAAGTTTCGGCCAGCTCACCAATCTCAGTTCGACTCTTGATCTGAATCTTCTTCGAGAAGTCTCCTTTGGCTATTGAATGAGTGCTCTCGGCGAGCTGCTGAATTGGGTTGGTAATGGCGCGGGCACTCAATAGACCGACGCAAGCCGACAGCAGCAGCATCAACGTTCCTAGCTTAATCGTTTCCGCTTTCATTTCTGCGACCGTCGCGAACGCTGCTTTCTGGTCGATTTGAACAATCACACCCCAAGGAGCCTCGGCCAGAGCGTAGAAAGTGCCGAGCATTTCTTTTTCCTGACCGTCTTCCTCCAGCTTGAATGAGCGAGTCTCCCCCTGCAAACGAACGATTCCCTGGGACTCCCGCCATTCCTCCATGAATGCCTGGACAATCTCGATACGGCTGAAGTCCATCCCAGCGGGCTTCGTCTTCGGGTCGGGATGAACCACGATCTGCCCGTTGAAATCGACGACATAAACCTTCTTTTCAGCCACGCTGTTTTCTGTAACCCAATGGAGGATGTCATCGAGCCCCAAGATCACCGTCGTCGCACCCACCCATTGATCTTGCCGCCTGATCGGTGTTGACATGATGATGACCGGGCGAATCTGATTGCCCATCTCGATCGTGAGGGGTTCGCTCATGTAAGGCTGGTTCTGGCTCGCATGCTGGAAAGCCTTGGCCAGAAAATGCTGGATCACACCTTCTTCATTGTCGTTGTAGACACCGGCGCGCACTCCTCTGCCCCGGCTATTCACCATATGGATGTAGAGCAGATTCTTGGATCGGGTGACGAAGTCTTCCAACTTCTTTTCCAGAAAGCGATTGTCTTCGAGCTGCGTCATCTGGTAAGCGCCGCCGCGCAGATCGAGGGCGCTGGCCTGGAACCCCTCCAGTTGCTCTCGTGCGCTGTTAAGGTAGAAGGAGATGAAGCGCGCCACCGACCGGGCAATGCTAATCTGCGAAAATCGCTCTTGGGTCTGCAGCTTCTCGCGGTTAATCTGGATGACCTGGTAACCATAAAAGCCCAATGGACCAACGCTGGCGAACATCAGCACCAGCAAGACGTGGTGAAGAATTTTGGCGCGCTTGACGCTGAACATGACGGTGGCAGGTGACTCCAGGTTTCGAGCAAGCTTCTACGTTAAGTCACATCCCGTTATCGGCATCGCAAAAAGCCAAAGTTAACCGAATCTGCATAGATTTCGCCCTAAACAAATCCCAAGGTCATTGGCTTCGTGGTCTTGTGTGACAACACAACTAAGGAAGGATAGACGAACGGGGGAGAAAAGTCGGATGTCGAACCCGAGCTTGCTCACTGCGTCTTTTCGACGCCCGAGCCGGGTATCAGTTTGCCGTTTCTGAAAACCAGCCGAAGTTGACCGTAGTGCAGGATTCTGATGTTCTGGGAGGGAATCTCCTCAACGTGGTCCGGCTTCCCCATGAAGTTCAGCACGTCTTGGGTGCTGGACCCAAACTGTATGACCTGCGGGCCCTTCCCCTTCCTCGGTATGGCCAGGGACCCAGGAACCGAATCGGATGTTGGAGGGGTGGCGGCAGGTGGTTCTTGAGGTGGTGTCGGTGCCGTCGCTTGAGGCAGTGGCACAGTCGACTCCGGCTGGGGAAGCTGCGAGTGGCTCAAATACCACATACCAAAACCCAGAACCGTTAGACCGCCCAGGGCGGCGAGCACAGTCGTTCTCAGCCGCTTTTGAAAAGTCGCTTTGTCGTGGCTCTCTTTGATGGTCCAATTAATCGCCGTTTCGACCTTGGCCGTGTCTCGCCCTTCGGCCAGCGCGGCATCGTAAGCAGCGCGGCCCGCAGGATCGGTGAGCGTATCTCGGATCCGATTGAGCAACTTCATTCGCGCTTCAGCGGAAAGACGGTCGTGCTGGTTCAGATCGGGATGAACTTTGCGGGCTGCCTTCTTATACGCCTCCTCGATTTCCTCAGTGGTGGCGGAAGGAGTTAGGTGCAGCGCTTCGTAGAAATTCATGATGAGACCCTACAATTGAAGAACACGATCTCGTTTCCCTTGGCATTTCAGACCCGAACTCGGCAAATCATCCTTTCAACGCCTGACTGAAGTCCTCGATGAGATCTTCCGTAGCTTCAATCCCGATGGAAACGCGAATAAGGCTGTCGGAGATTCCCGCTCGTTCACGCTCAGCCCGGGACAATCCGGCGTGAGAAGTAACGGCAGGACGAATGGCGAGTGTTTCAACGCTCCCGAGACTCGGTGCGATGATGGGCAGGGTGACCTTCTTAAGGAATCCCTCGGCAGCAGTAACCCCGCCCCTCGGTTCGAAACTAAGTACTCCGCCGAACCCGCTGAACAGCCTGCGGGCTCGATGGTAACCCGAGTGAGACGGAAGCCCTGCGTAATTCACTCGGGCCACACCAGGATGACCTTCCAAAAATCGCGCCAGCTTCAACGCACTCTCGTTTTGATATCTTACCCGCAGCGCCATTGTCTTCATGCCGCGATGCAACAGAAAAGCCGCATGCGGGTCGAGCGAGCCGCCCAGATGATTGAGACGATGTGTGATTCTTTCAACCAGCACGGCACCGCCCAGGACAGCGCCACAAACGATGTCAGAATGACCATTAAGGTACTTCGTGGCGCTGTGAATCGCAAGATCAAAGCCCCAGTCCAGGGGGCGGAAGTTGATGGGGCTGGCAAACGTGCTGTCGATAATCGAAATCAGCCCCTGGTTCTTGGCAAACTCGACAACGGCTTCCAGGTCAGCCACCTGAAGAAGTGGATTCGTCATAGCCTCAACGTAGATTGCTTTGGTGTTCGGCCTGAGAAACGCTTTCCAGGAGTCGGGTTTCTCGCCATCAATGAAATTGTAGGAGAGTCCAAACGAGGCAAAGTCGTGAGTTACAAAGTCGTGGGTGCCGCCATAGAGGCAATTTTGGGCTAACAAGTGATCACCGGTTTTCAGTACCGTTAGCAGACTTCCCGATATCGCGGCCATGCCACTGCCGGTTACGAGCGCCGCCTCGGCATTCTCAAGCGCGGCTAGTTTCTGATGCAAAGCGATGTGGTTGGGAGTGTTATTGAGGCGAATATACTTCAGATCGTGATAGCTGGTCTCACCAGCATACTCGAACATGGCCGACTGGAAGATCGGCATGGCCACAGCCCCCTGAATGCGTGGCTCGGGTTCGCCCGCATGGATGAGCTTCGTTTCAATCCCTTTGAACGATCTTTTCATGGGCTGTTTCTCCTATTGACCGGCGGCCTCCAGCGGTTCGATCCTCAACTTTGGTCCCGGCTTGCCTGAGTCAGATTCAAACTCCGGCTACGGGTTCAGATCCATCACCACCCCAGATACGGCTTCGTCCGACATCAGCCGCTTCCGCCTGCTGAATTCGAACAGCAGATTCCTGTACCAGCTTTGCCTCCAGCGATTCGTTAACGCTGAAATGGGCTGATCGTCGTCAGCTCCGCTTCGATACCGAAGCGAATCACGTGAATCCAGAACGGCGTGATCGTTTCGTGATGTCCGGAGTGCGCTAGCGACTAATCCCGAAACGAATCCGGTCCACGGCTTCTCCCAAGGGGACTTGTGTAAGTACGACCGGGGGGCCCTTGTCAGATGGGCATGAGGGGTCACTCTTCCAGCGGAATGTGGCAAGCCTCGAAATCGCGAATGCGCGTTTCAATTTCCTCCGCCCAGGAGTATCTTACCCTACGTCGGATGAGTGTTGCTGAATTCACTTTTATTTCCTCCATCTTTCCTGGTGACCCGTCAGCCTAAGGTTCAGGGGAGTCGCCTTGACTGTTAGAAAGAGCGTGTAAGTGCGAACGCTCCCGCTGAAGACAGACTACAGTCGTTCATACCAGTTTCACTCGATTTGGTGAGGATTTGCAGCAGATGGCTCACCCACGCAAGACTCTGTTGACCTACCTTGACGAATATCGAGGACGAGGGGACGAGATTGCCTTTGTTCAGACTCAGGGATGGCGCCGTGCTCGCTGGTCGTTTCGGCGCGTGGCTGAAACTGCTTCCCTCTGGGCAAGAAAGCTCGCCGCCTGCCACGTTGCCAAAGGAGATCGTGTCTTGCTCTGGGGTGAAAACTCGGCAGAATGGGTGGCGGCGTTCTATGGCTGTCTGCTTCGAGGCGCTGTAGTCGTACCCCTCGATGTCCAGTCAGCCCCAGGTTTTGTCGGGAAAGTTCAACAAGAGGTCAAGGCCAAACTACTGCTCCTCAGCCGCAAACTTCGGCCACAGCAGCCCCCTTCAGGGGTTCCGAGGTTAATACTCGAAGGGCTTGAAGAGATGCGGCAAGACTCAAGCAGTGTCGTTCCAGGAGAGACGATTCACCCTGACGACTTGGTCGAGATTGTTTTTACTTCTGGCACCACCGCCGAACCCCGGGGAGTGTGTCTCACCCATCGCAACCTGCTCGCGAACTTGGACCCCTTGGAGGCGGAAATCCAGAATTACCTCAAGTGGGAACGCTGGTTTCACCCGGTGCGGTTTTTGAATCTGGTTCCGCTCAGTCACGTCTTTGGGCAATTCATGGGTATATTCTTGCCACACCTGCTCTCCAGCGAAGTTCACTTTCACACTTCGTTGAATCCGTCAGGAATCATGGAAGCAGTAAAACAAAACTGGATCTCAGTAGTGGTCGCGGTTCCTCGGCTTCTCGACACATTGAGGGAAAAACTGGAAAGGGAAATCGCCGTCTCTGAAACGTTGCCTGGCGAGGCGGCTAGCGACCTCGACCAGATGTCCTTCCTTAGACGCGTTTGGAACTCTCGGCAGATTCACCAGCGCTTTGGCTGGAAGTTCTGGGCCTTCGTTTCAGGTGGCGCGACACTCAGTCAGGAAACCGAAGCTTTTTGGCGCCGCCTTGGATTTGCAGTGGTTCAGGGATACGGAATGACTGAAACAGCTGCGCTCGTCAGTGTTGCGCATCCGTTCAGATTGCAGCCTCGATCCATCGGCAAGGCCCTTCCCGGTCGGGAAATCATGCTTGCCGAGAACGGCGAAGTCCTGGTTCGCGGAGAGAACGTGGCCGCAGGGATCTGGAGAGGTGACGTGAAGCCGTTGACAGATGCGGACGGTTGGTTGCACACCGGCGACTTGGCACAGCGGGACGAGCACGGACATCTCTATTTTCGAGGCCGCCAGAAAGACGTCATCGTCACCGCGGCTGGCGTGAACATCTATCCGGAGGACGTGGAGGCGGCACTCAACCGGCAGCCCGACGTTCGGGTAAGCGCAGTCATCGGACTGGATGGAGTTTCAGGACCGGAAGCAGTTGCTGTCCTGATCTTGAGAAGCGAGACCGCCGATGCGGCGACGGCAATCGAGCACGCCAATCGTGAACTCGGATCTCTGCAGGGTGTCCGGCGCTGGCTTGTATGGCCTGGAGCCGAGTTCCCCAGAACGACCACGCACAAGATTCAAAAACTCGCCATCGCTGACTGGGCAACCGCTCAACTTGCCTTGCAACAAGGACCAACCTCGGAGTGGTCCATCCGAGGCGAACTGAAGACTCTTGTTACGATGGTGTCGCGCATCACTGGTACCGTACCCAAGCGTGCGGACAGGTCAGCGCGACTCGACATCGACCTGAAGTTGGACTCCGTGGGCAGAGTTGAACTGCTCAGTGCCTTGGAAGATCACTACCAAATTGAAATAGACGAAGCGACGCTTGCTGCCGCGACCAGATTGGGTGAGATTGAGGACTTGGTTTGCCGCAAATTGGCTGAGGGCTCTTCCGCAGACACCCCTGCGGAGTCAAGACCTGCGTGGCCACAAGATCCCGCTATGCCCGCCCCTCGTTCAACGGGGGACTATCATTTGCCAACCAGGGAGTTCCTTGCTGGAGTGGCGGCGGGGCATTGCTCTGAATCAAGCACGAGCAGGCGGATCACTTCTGAGAATCCAACTGCCGCTAAGATTCCCTATCCCTATCCGCGCTGGGCCATGAGCAAAGCTCTGAATTGGCTGCGAATCGCCTTTCTCTATGGTTGCGCTTTGCCGATCACGCGATTGCTATGCCGTGTCCGAGTGTGCGGTGGCGAGCATGTTAGGGCCGTTCACGGGCCATTGTTGATCGCGGCCAATCACGTAACGTATTTCGACCCTGGCTTCGTCTTATTCGCATTGCCGGGTCAACTCAAGAGACGTCTGGCCATTGCGATGGACGGAGAGCGTTTGCGACGGTGGCGCTATCCTCTGGAGACTCGTACGTGGTTATCTCGGATGGCTTGGCAAACCTTCTATTTCCTGATTGCCTGCCTCTTCAATGTCTTCTCTCTTCCGCAGACCGGCGGTTTCCGGCGCAGCTTCAACTACGCTGGCGAAGCCATAGATCGCGGTTACAATGTCTTGGTTTTTCCCGAAGGCCGCCTGACAGACGATGGCCACATGAATGCTTTTCGGCCTGGAATTGGGCTACTCGCCACGGGGCTGAATGTCCCGATCCTACCGGTTAGGTTGGACGGTCTGTTTGCAGTCAGGCAGTCGTGGAGCAGCCGGAAAGTCTCCTTCCCGTGGTTCCGCCGGAGCAGTCTCAGTGTGACTTTCGGAAAACCGATCCAATTGAGTTGGGACGCAGATCCGGCGAGCGTTACCCATCGCCTGGAGCAAGCAATCCGAGATTTGGAACGTTGTTGAAATGATTGGTGAGCCGCAGAGGAATCGAACCTCTAACCTACTGATTAAGAGTCAGTTGCTCTGCCAATTGAGCTAGCGGCCCATGGAGGGCGTTTCTCGAAGAGCCAAGCGGG
>Ga0075421_100002757_pt1 | contig 20990 bp, 18 predicted proteins | sample SoiMetdeltSBSDD5_FD_75292 | JGI IMG/M metagenome (GOLD analysis project Ga0075421, IMG submission 75292) | Bulk soil microbial communities from a Populus tree surrounding site in Tennessee, USA - Soil MetaG P. deltoides SBSDD5 | ecosystem: Environmental > Terrestrial > Soil > Tree plantation... | reverse complement strand
GCGGTATTTAATTTTGTCTGGAACCCCACGTTTACAACCAGCAGCAGCGCTTTTGCCCGCTTCCTGATTAACAACTGGCAGTTCAGCCAGGTCACGACGCTGCAGTCCTCGCAGCCGGTCAACTCGACGACGAATATTCCCGGGAATGCGTTCACAGGGGCGCTGAACACAGGATCGTTAAACGGACTTGCGGGTGGCTTCAGCCGGGTTCCCTTCGAACCCGTGAGCAATCTCGATCTCGACCGCATCTACAAGGTCGATGCCCGGCTTGCAAAGAAGCTCCCGGTTACGGAGCGTGTAGTAGCTTACCTGCAGATCGAGGCGTTCAACCTGTTCAACACGCCCTACGATACTAGCCGGCGGAATACGAAGTACGATTTGATCACGAGCATCGGCACGCCTCCCGTGACTATACCGCCTACCTTACGCTACCGATCCGATTACGGCACGGGCAGCTCGACCGCCAGCAGCCCGGACGGCACCAATGCCCGGCGCGCCCAGGTCAGCGTGCGCGTCACGTTCTAGCGTCTATTCGCAACTGACGCGCTTGTACGGGAAGTCCTCGGACCGGGGCTTCCCTTTATCTACGCCTTCGATTCGCCCGTGCAGTCCGCCCACTGCCTTGCGGTAAATAACCCGCTGCGGGAAGTCGTGCGCGGGGTTCTCAAAAACAACCTCATCGGCGCTCTGCTTGATGAGCCGGAAGCTCACGAGCTTCGCGTTGACGCCGATCCGCGGCGTAAACGTGACCTCTTCGCCTTGTTGTTCGATGCGCATGAATTCATGGAACACCGTGCGGCCCTGCTTCATTGTGCGGCTGGCTCCGACGATCGTCCCGGCCGTCGGCTTCGACCATTGCTCGTCAATGATCGTGGGACCTGCGGCCATGGACCAGCAGCCGGACAACCATGTCAGCGCCGGCAGGTCGGCCCCGCGCGTCGTAGCGGCGAGCAGGAGTAGCGCAAGAGTTAATTTCATTCCCCTACAATACATGATCTTCACCGGCCTGGTCTTGGAAACTGCGGCCTGCGGCGGCGCTAGTTCACAACGCTCAGCACGATCTGTAGTAGCAGATTGGTACCGGCATCCAGGTTCCGCAGGCCTATGCGCTCGTCATTGCCGTGCGCGCGGCTTTCATTATTCTCGCGAAAGAAAACAGGAGCGCCATAGACGCCCATTCCCTTTTCCCGCAAGAAAGCGCCGTCGGTTGCGCCCCGCGACATGTAGGGAATCACAACGGCCTTAGCCGCGGAGCCCAGGAAGATTTTCTCCATCGCAATATACAAAGCCGAGCTCAGAGAGCTTGGCTCAGTAGCCGGCATGGTCTGGCCGGCAGCGGGGGCCACCTCCACCGCAGGATCGTTGATAATGCGGCGGACGCGCGCGACGATCTCCTCGCGCGTTTCGTTCGGCAGCCGGCGGATGTCGATCTGCCCCTGCGCAGCGTTCGGAATCACATTGATTTTGATTCCGGCCGTCAGCATCGTCGGCGACATGCTGGTTCGAAGCTGCGCGTCAAGCTCAGGATCGCGGCCCCGAATCTCGTTTGCCGCCGATACCGCCGACGTCTCTGTCTCCAGCTTTTGCGCGTGCGGGACAACCCAGCGATAATCCGGCAACTTCGCCAGTTCGCTGAAATACCGGCGAGTCGTCGTGTTGAGCCGAACCGGCTGGTCGGCGTCGGCGATACGAGTGATTGCGCGGGCGAGGTGCACAACCGGATTATCCGGACGAGGCAGCGAACCGTGCCCTGCAGTGCCGCGCGCCGTCAATATGACCCGGCTGGGAATCTTCTCCGCCGTTTGCACCTGGAAAACGCGCTGGCCGGAAGGCGCATCGAACGCGAATCCTCCTTCGTTAATCGCGAACTCCGCGTCGATTTTGGAGTAAGCGTTACGAATCAGCCACTGTATGCCGCTCGAGTCGGCCTCTTCGTCGGCCTCGGCCAGCAGAATGACCGACCGGCGAAGCGGCGTCCCGCGCCGCTTCAATTCCACCAGAACGGCCAGTTCGGCTGCTAGCAGACACTTATCATCCTGAGCGCCGCGTCCGTAAAGGAAGCCGTCGCGAATGAGCGCCGCGAAGGGAGGCACGGTCCACTGCGCGCGATCGGCGGGTACGACATCGCTGTGCGCCATCAGAAGAAGGGGGCGCTCGGTTCCCGACCCATTCAGCCTGGCGATAAAATTCAACCGCGCCGGATTGCCGCCGATCAGCTCGCTTGGAATGCCTTCGGCGTCGGCGACCTTCTTCAGGTAAGTCGCAACCCTGGTCTCGTTGCCAGGAGGATTGGTGGTATCGAGTTTGATCAGATCAATAAGGTATTGGCGAGCGCGCTGCTCGATGCCTGGTTTCGCGGTCTGCGCCGCGGCGTTCACCGCTAATAATGAAAAGACCAGAACGAGCAGCCGCATCACAGTTCGGACTCGGTCTTCTCGACGAACCGCTCCACCTGGACGCGGTAGAGCGCGGCCTTGCCGTCGCGATCACTCTCAAAGAAAACACGCTGGCTGTCGGGGGAAAAATGGGGCGCGACGCGATAAGGATCGCTCGAGCGGTGCTCGCACACTGTTAACTCGCGCCGTGTGAGACGGAGCAGAATCAGAATATGCGGAGAGTTGCGATTGCGGCTGGCGCCGACGAATACGGAGGCGTCCCCGTTCGATCCGAAATGCGCAAACTGACTGGTCGCGGAGATATTCTTGTCCAGATTCTCGTCCGGAGTATGCTCGCGGATCGAAATCAGCTTGGTCGTGTCAGCGGGGATGTGCAGGTAGAGAATTGACCGCCCGTTCGGAGACCAGAAGGCCGGCCCAATCGCGCCCTCCGGCGCTGTTCTCAGCCTGCGATTCTGCGCCCCGTCGAGGTTGACGAGCCATAGCGCTTCGTCTCCTTGCCGGTAAAGTATCTGCGCGCGCCGTGGCCGAGGCATCGGATTCGTCGCAGGAAATGGCGTTTCGACGACCGTGGTGGCGCCGATTTTCATGAGTCCGAGTAAACGAATGCGCGACGTCTTCTCGCGCGTCTCCAGGATTGCCGCGCTGACACCGTCACCAGTCACGCTGCCGCCGGGACCACGCTTCCAGCCGTCCGCAATCCGGTACACCTCGCGGTCGCGCAAGCTTCCGAGGTTAGATTGCCGAAACGAAGGTCCGTCGAAATAGAAGAAAGATCGCTCATCCGGAGCGAGGGTTAGCGAATCCCCGTCAAGCTCCTGCGCCTCGGTCAACTGCCGGCATTCACCCGATTTGAGGTCCATTCGAAACGCCTGGTTCGAGCCGGTGCGGTCGCTCCAGAATAGGAGGAATCCATTTCGGTTGGAAAACGCCCGACTGTAATAGGCGGGAAGATGGCTTGCGTGAGCGGGGTCAGTGAGCCGGTACACCTCAAATTCAGTTGCCGGGTCGGGATAGCGCCCGAATTCAGAAGGAAAGCTCTTGCCCCTCGCCTGTTCGGCGTGAACAGTGGAGGCCGCTAGAGTGGCCAGAAAAGCCCGACGGGTCGCCGTCATAATGATGATGGTATCAGGTTCCTGCAGCCGGTCCCGATATACTGATAAATAGATGCCACCTCGACTCTCTCGCGCATTTTGGGCGCTGGCGCTGGCCGTCTCGCTGGCGGGCTACACGGCCGAGATTACGCCAGCCCGGAAAAGCGCGCTGGACCACATCTCAGCCCAATCCCTTCGCGGACACATCTCGTTTCTCGCCTCGGACCTACTCGAAGGTAGAGACACTCCGTCGCGCGGCCTTGATCTTGCGGCCGAGTATATCGCTGCCCAGTTTCGTCGCGCGGGACTCAAGCCCGCCGGAGATAACGGCTACTTCCAGACAGCGACCTTCGTGATTTCCGAACAGCCGGATGGAGCCGAGCTCGAGCTGCACGCCGGAGAGATCGACTTGCGGCTGGAGAAGAACAACCTGCGCGTGACGTCCAGCGGCAGGGTCGAGTTTTTAGATGCGGCGCCCGTTAAGGTGAACCCCGGTGAAGCGATGACCGACTCGGTCGAAGGCAAGGTCGTCATCGTTGCGCTCGATAGGCCCAACACGTTCAATGTCACCCTGCAGGGGCTGACGAAATTGAAGCCCGCAGCGGTACTGTTCGCTTTGGCGTCCCCGAGGCCGACGAGAGCGGCGAGTCGATTGGAGGACCCCGAGCAGCGGCGTCCTCAAGCCTTCCCGGTAGTCCGGGTCTACCATCAGGCTTTTTTCAAGCTGGCGCGGGACGCCAAAGCAGGCGCGATGGATGCGCGACTGTCGTTGAGAGTTCCGCCTCCGATCGAAAAGCCAGTGAGCTTGCGCAATGTCGCCGGAATACTCCCCGGGTCCGACCCGGCGCTGGCCGATACCTATGTTCTAGTCACCGCGCACTACGATCACCTGGGAATGAGAGCAGCCAGTGACGGCGACGTCGTTTACAACGGCGCCAACGACGACGCAAGCGGCGTCGCGTCGGTCATTGAGCTTGCCGCAGCTCTATCGGCCGCCGGTCCGGCGCCTCGGCGCAGCATACTCTTCATGGCGTATTTCGGCGAAGAGAAGGGCTTGCTCGGGTCCGCCTACTACAGCCGGCATCCCCTTGTTCCGCTCAGCAAGACTGTCGCGAATCTGAACCTGGAGCAGCTCGGCCGCACCGATGGCGATCACCCTGCCGGAACGGCCACGTTGACCGGATTCGATTACACCGACATCAAGTCAGCGCTGGAGATGGCGGGTGTGGCTACCGGCGTCAAGATCTACAACCCGGACCAGAATGGAGAGTCCTATTTCGCCCGCAGCGACAACCAGTCCCTGGCCGATCGCGGAGTTCCCGCCCACACGATCGTGACCGCGTTCGAGTTCCCCGACTACCACAAGGTCGGCGACGAGTGGGAGAAGATCGACTACGCCCATCTGGAGAAGGTCGGCAGGACAATCGCGCTGACAGTCCTGATGGTCGCCGATAGCCCGGAGCCGCCTCGCTGGAACGAAGGAAACGCGAGGACCGAAAAGTATGTGAAAGCCCACCGTGAGTTGAAGTAAGTGCCCCGCGTCACGAACAAGCTAAAGCTTGTTCCACAGTTGGCCTCGATGGATACGCCTGACGAACAAGCGACAAATCAAAAGTCGAAGTCACTGTGGAACAAGCTTTAGCTTGTTCGTTCCCGACCACATCAGCCCCAGCGAAGTAGATCCGGACACGGCCTGGTCAGCGGATCATCGTAGTGATTCGGGCTGACACGCAGCGTGTAGCCCAGCCGGCCTGTGTGCCGTGGAGTGATCTCCCTCGCGAAAATCGTAATCGGACCCTGTTCCTCGACCGACGGCAGGACGATCACTTCGGTATCCTCCAGGGTCCCGCTCGGTCCGACGACTCCCAGCACGGCCTCCACGCGGACGTCCTCGGGTTTGAGACCGGCCAATTCCACTGCCCCCCGTACTTGAATCGCATTGCCGCTGGTAACTGCGCCGGACGGAGCGGGACTGGTTTCAACGATCCTCACCTTGTCCCAAACCTTATTGACGCGAGCGTTCCAGAGCGCCTTCTCGCGAGCCGGCTCAAAGTTCGCCTTCCGCAGCACGCTGAATCCGGCGTGAGCAGGCTCATAAAGCTGCGTCATGTACTCCATCACCATGCGGCGGCAATCGAATTGCGGACTCAGATACATCAGCGATTGCTTGATCCGCCGGACCCATTCGCTACCCGCGGTGACATCCCGGCGTTCGAAAAACATGGGGGCGATCTCGTTCTCGAGCAGGTAATAGATCGCACTCGAATGAATGTCGTCCTGCTCCTCGGAGTACGGCTCGCGCTCGCCGATTGCCCAGCCGCCGGAATTCTCGTACGCCTCGTCGAACCAGCCGTCGAGCACGCTCAGGTTCAGCACGCCGTTTATCCCAGCCTTCATACCACTCGTCCCGCAGGCCTCTTCCCCGCGGCGCGGCGTGTTCAACCAGAGGTCGACACCCTGCACCATCTCGCGGGCGACTTTCATGTCGTAATCTTCCACGAAAACGAGCCGCTTCCACAGGTCCGGATCGCGGGAGAGCTGCACGATCTCGCGGATGAACGACTTGCCTGGGTGGTCCTTGGGATGCGCCTTCCCCGCGATGATGATCTGGACCGGCCTGTCTTTGTCGCACAGAATTTTCCGCAGCCGTTCGACGTCGCGGAACAGGAGCGTGGCGCGCTTATAGGTGGCGAAGCGGCGCGCGAAGCCGATGGTAAGAGCATTCGGATCGAGCACCTCTCCGGCGCGCTTCAACTCGCCGGTGGACACTTTGCGGCGCAGCGCGGCTTCGGTCTGCATCGCGCGGACAAAGGTAATCAATCTTCGCTTCCGCCGGCGGTGCACTTCGAGCAGCTCTTCGTTGGGGATCTCTTCGATCTGCTGCCAGGTGGCGAGATCGCCGAACCGCTCCCGCCAGTCGGGCTGCAGGTACTGATCGTAGAGGGCAGCCAGATCGCCGTTGAGCCAGCTCGGCAGGTGGACCCCATTCGTCACTGAGGTGATCGGCACCTCCCACACCGGCAGCTCCGGCCACAGCTCGGACCACATTTCCTGCGAGACGTGGCGATGCAGCCGGCTAACGCCGTTGCGGTACGAGGATGTCTTGAGCGCGAAGACCGCCATGGAGAAGCGTTCGTCGCCATCATTGGGGTTGCGCCTTCCCATCGCTAGAAACTGATCGAAGTTGATGCCGGCGCTCTCGCAGTATTCTTTGAAGTAGAAGTGCATCATCCCCGGGTCGAAGATATCGATGCCCGCCGGAACCGGAGTGTGCGTGGTGAAGACGTTGTTCACGCGGCAGGCTTCGAGAGCCTCTTCAAAAACCAGCTTCTGCTCCTGCATCAATAGCCGGATCCGTTCCAACGCCAGGAACGCGGAATGGCCCTCGTTCATGTGATACACGGTAGGTTGCACGCCCACGGCTTTAAGCGCCCGCAGGCCGCCGATCCCGAGCACGATCTCCTGCCGGATACGCTTATCGCCATCGCCGCCGTAGAGCTGATCGGTGATCTCGCGGTCCTGCTGCAAGACGTTGTCGGGGATATTCGTATCGAGCAGGTATAGGTTCACTCGACCCACTTGGATGCGCCATACTTGAGCCCAAACCATTCCGGTAGGAAACTTCACCGGCACCTTGAGATTCACGCCGGTGGAGTCGCGGACGGGCAGCACCGGGAGCGTGAAGAAGTCGTTCATCGGGTAGCGCTCTTGCTGCCAGCCGTCGGGGTTCAAGTACTGCCGGAAGTAGCCGCCCTGATAAAGCAATCCGACGCCGACTAGCGGGATCGCACAATCGCTGGCCGATTTGAGATGATCTCCGGAGAGTATGCCGAGACCGCCGGAGTAAATCGGCAGGCACTCGGTCAACCCGTATTCGGCCGAGAAGTAGGCGATCAGGGTGTCGCCGGCTCCGGGCTTAGGCTTGATCTGCTCGTCATACCGTTCACAAGCTTGGGTGTAGAGAGCGAGATACCGCGGATCAGCGGCCGCGCGATTGAGGGTGGCCTGCGACACATGCCCGAGCAGCACTACCGGGTTGTAACCGGACTCACGCCATTGCGCCGGATCGAGCCGCCGGAACAGGGCTCGGATGATCGGCTCCCAGCTCCAGACGATGTTGTAGGCCAACTCCGACATCCTGGAAAGCGCCGGCGGTATTGACGGCCGCACCAGGAATTCGCGAATAGGTTTGATCTGAAATGACATTTTGGGCTTTGAAGTTTCACGCGGAAATCCAAGGATACCGCACCAGCGGAACCAAGAACACTTCGGATGGGCTAGTACTACTTTTTAGCGCCGGAGTAAGGCACTTCGACGGGTCCGCTATCGAGACCGGTGATGCGAATGGTCTTGGGTCCGGTAGGTTCGGGGCGGGATACGGGACTGGTCGCGGCGGGCTGGCCTGCCATGCGGATCGACTGGCTGTCCCGAATCATCTTGTCGAATTCGCTTTGGTCCAGCGTGAGGGCTATCTTCACCTGGGAGCCTTCGGGCGCAATCTTCACCTTGCCCAGCATGTCGCTTAGCTGCGGATTCTGATTCCCACCGCTCAGCGCCGCCATGCCGATAAAGCCTTGGACGGTCTGGGCGACCAGCGCGGCTGAGCTAGGGTCCTTGGTCAGAACATTCATCCGCACGGCAAGTCCAGATCCGAACGACACGCCGAGCTGAGCGCTCTTCACGTCGGCGAACGCCTGGTTCATCCCCTTGGAGACGTCTTTCCTGGCATCCGAGGGAAGTGTGAAGGCCATCCATACGTGGTTTGCGGCGGCTAACTCGGCGACTCCTTCCAGAATCCCTCTGTGGGACTGCACGAGGCGACCACCCTGGATCCGGTCGATCGCGGCGCGGACCTGAACGCGGTCGCCGGCCAGGATGGTGTTCGCATCGAGCAGCGCTACCCGGTTGTTGCTCATTTTGGCGCCGGGTCCACTTTCTTCAGGAGGAGACAGCAACTCCACGGTGCGATACTTCTCAACCGGAGCGGCCTTTCCCATTCCCATGATCATCGCTCGGAGCGCGGCGGGTTGAAAACGGCCTTTTACGATAACGAGCGCCGGTGGTTGCGTCCCGCCCGTGAAGCTGGTAGCCGGGGTCGCGATCAGGATCGAATCCAGTTGGTTTAAAAGGATATCCTGGGCACCCGGGAAAGGCGGAAGCTTCGCGAGCTCCGGCTTGTTGAGCTGAGCCTTCAGCGCGACGCCGGCCGGTGAGTCGAGGATCCCGCGCCACTCGATTCCAAGGACGCCAGCAGCGTCCGATGGGACTAACGAAAGGGCCGATTGATCCGCCGCCAGAAGACGGGCAGCCGTCAGGATTATGGTAAACGCTAAAGGTCGCATTTTTACCCCTTAAGCACGAGCGTACAATTCCGGGCCGTCCTATGCTATCGTCAAAAAACCTGGAGATCTGCCCCAATGAACCTTAAAAATCAAATCGATAGGCGTCAAGCGATACTGGCCGGCGCTGGTTTGGCGTCCGCCCTGGCAATGGGCGCCGAAAATAAGGACCCGCAGGTTATAGCAAAGAAACGGAGCGAGGATTTTCACGGGCTGAAGGTGGGTCTGGCGTCCTATTCGACGCGTACCCTTTCGGTGGACGATACGATCGCCTGCTGCCGTCGGGTGGGCATCAAGTACATCGCTCTGAAGGACGTCCACCTGAAGCTGACGACGACGCCGGCGGAGCGGACCGCAATGCGGAAGAAATTTAGCGACTCGGGAATCGAGATTATCGGCTGCGGCGTGATCTACGTCAAGAACGACGAGGCTGAGATCCGGCGCGCGTTCGAATACACCCGCGACATCGGGGCGAGCACCGCGGTGATCGGATGCAATCGCGAAACCATCCCGGCGATGAACAAGGTCATCAAGGATTTCAACGTGCGCGCGGCGATCCACAATCATGGTCCTGAGGATAAACTTGGCGCCTATTCGCCGCTCGATGTGATCGATTGGCTCAAGGATGCTGACAAGAAGATCGGCTACTGCATGGACGTGGGCCACACGTTCCGCTGCGGCGTCAATCCTGTGGACGTTGCCGCGAAGCATGCGGCGCGCCTTTATGACATCCACATGAAGGATCAAAACGAAGCCACCGCAACTCGCGGCAAAGGCGTTCCGGTCGGGCAGGGCGTGATCGACATCGTGGGACTACTCAAGACGCTGGTGAAGGCGAAATATCCACACCACGTGGCGCTGGAGTACGAGGTGGAGGTCAAAGAGCCTGTGGCCGGCATCGTCGAGTCCATCGGTTTTCAGCGAGGCGTGCTCGCGGCGATCTAAGCTTCGCTCGACTCACCTGTTCACGGCTCTGTTTGTGTGTGCTCACGAGTTCAACTGAGCCGCGACTGCTGGGAGCGTAAGAACAGTCCACGAGGCGTGGTCTACTCTCTCTTAGCGCATGGGGACAGCTAACACTGTTCCGCTTGGCTCACCTCTAAAGAGCGCCTTCAGTCCCAGGGCTTCGATCGCGGCACGATCCTCTTCAACAATGGCGTAATAATCGTAGCCGGGGGACAAGGGTACGCGCGTTACTGGCTGTATCCAAGTCCAGTGATTGGTCTCGCGATAGAAGTTCAGAGATGGCTCCAGAGGCCAGGAGCTACTGATCCGCACGGAATTTGTGCCCCTTTCGGCAGCGATCCGCTGGACGATCTCCCGTGTATCGGCGTCGTAATACCACACGAAAAACATTCGAACGTTCCACTGGCCGACGAAGATGATCAGCAGGGTTATCGAAAGGACGTACACCACCGGTCGAAATCTTCGCGGCGAATCGCCGGCTAATCCGATCAGTGTCAGAAGTGTCAGCGGGATGAAATAGATTGCCGTCCGGTCTTCGGGATACAGGACATTGAAAAACAGGTGAAGCATCCAGAGCATCAGCGCCGAACCTACGACCGTCACCGAGCTGAGCAGAACAAGCACATTGCGGCGAACTATTTGCGTCGCGAGGCCAACAAGCAAAATGGCGGGACCAAGGAACAAAGCGACCGAGTCCCTGGCCCAGGGAAAGTACGGGGCCTCGCGCCATTCGCGGCGATGCGCCACCGTCACGCGCGCCAGGCGGCGCAGGGTTTCCTGCAGGCTCGGGGCGCCGGCATAGAATCGGTCGGGTGTGGCCGAGCCTAGGGGAGATATCAGCGCGAAGAGCAGCGCCATGGCCAGGATCGGCGCGACAAAGTAAGTCCAGGTGGCCGGCGATTTACGGAAGCGCCAGACGAGGAAACCAGCAAGAATGGCGGCGGGCAGCACGAACACCAGGCTCCCCATCGCGGACAATGAGAGTGAGATTGCTGTTACCGCCAACCTGCGTGGCGTCGGGGTCTCGAGCATCAGGGCGAGCGCCCACATCAGAAACCCCAGCGCCATCCCGTATCCACGCGCGGCGACCATGAAGTCCAGGATAAAGGGATGCAGCGTCAACAACGCAACGGCGAGCAAGAAGGTATTTCCGGCGCCGAACGCCTGGCGGCTGATGCGGTACACAGCGGCGAAATAGAGCGCCGCGCCCGCTAACGCCGGGATCCGCAGCGACCATTCGGAAAATCCGAACACAGAGGCGCAGGCGTACATGAGCAGCGTGTTGAGAAAGTGATGATTCGCCGAGAAGACGTGAAACATCTCGGCAGCCGGACGGCTCAGGTAAAGCTGATACGTCAGCGCCTCGTCGTGAACAAAGGACTGCGTGACCGCCCGGTAAACGCAAACCATCCACAGCGCGACAAGGAATATTCTCGCGGCGATGATTCGCCAGAGTTTCAAAGTAGAGGAGTTGGTGCGCCCGGAGAGACTCGAACTCCCGGCCTACTGGTTCGAAGCCAGCCGCTCTATCCAGCTGAGCTACGGGCGCACAAAGGACATTATACTCGCAGCATGGCTCGCTCTCATCTCGAAACGGAAATCAAGCTGCGGATCGACAGTCCTGCCTCCACCCGGCGTCTGCTGGCGAAACATGGATTTGTGGTCCTGACGCCGCGGGTTTTCGAGAGCAACACTATCTTCGATACCCCGGATAGCCGCCTGCGCCGGGAGAGAAACCTGCTCCGGCTGCGTCAGGCGGGCCCTCGCAATACCATCGCGTTCAAAGGGCCTCCGATCGACAGCAAATACAAGGCTCGCCCGGAAGTGGAATCGGACTTCACCGACGCCATCGCGGTGCGCGATATCCTCGAAGGGCTTGGGCTTGCGCCAGTGTTCCGGTACGAAAAGTACCGTACCGAATACCGCAAGCCGGGTCGGCCGGGATCGGTCATGCTCGACGAAACCCCGGTCGGCGACTTCCTCGAGCTCGAAGGTCCCGCAAACTGGATCGATCGCACAGCAAAGGAGCTCGGCTTTTCAGTTGGCGACTACATCCTTGACAGTTACGGCGGTCTCTACCTCGCGAACTGCAAGCGCGAGCGCCGGAAACCCGGACACATGCTGTTCAGCCGTCGTAAGTGATATCGATCATCTGGCGCATATACAATGGCGCGACCGAGTGGCGGAACCGGCCGCGCGTTCCGTCGAGGGCCTCGGTCACCATCGCTCCCAGCTCGCGCGGGGTGTAGGAGCGGCGGATCGAGCGGCATCCATCGTGCGCGTTAATCGGATGCACCAGCGGCCCGAGCGCCAGGCTGAACAGGGTCAACGGCAGCCGATGCCGCACCAGATCGAGAATAATAAACCGGCGGCAGTATCGGCCCACATTGCGGATCATCTCCATGCAGTCGGAATCGCTCAAATGGTGCGCGACGCACACAGCCACTGCGACGTCGGCGTTCGGCAGCGCTTCCCGCACGGCATTGGCCTGGACGATCGGAACGGCCGTCAATGTCAGAGAGGGCGGACGCAAATCTATCCCGAACACCTCGGCGCGCAGTTTTCGGCGAATTTCGAGAAGCAAGCCACCGTCGCCGCAGCCGATGTCGAGCACGCGTCGAACCGGCAGCGGATCGCGCTTCAACGCCGAGATGATGGCGCCGGTGTTCCCGAGCAAGCGATGCGTCCGGGTAAGATCGCGATGGACGTCACGCATCACTTCAGCGGGCAGGTCCGGCGTGTCGATGATTTCGCTAGCGAAGCAGCGTTCGAGCATCCGGCGTGTCTACTTCTTTAACGCGTGAATCAGAATCGGATAAGGATTGATAGCCTTGCCCTCCCACCAGCGCTTCTCAGGACTCAATAGAAAAATGGCAAAATGCAGATGCGGGGCGTCCGGCTTGGCATTCCCGGAGGAGCCCACATACCCGATCAGATCGCCGCGCTGGACCGCCTTGCCTTCTGTCAGTCCTTCGGCGTAGCGGTCCAGATGAGCGTAATAATAGCAGTAAAGTTCGTCACTATCGAACTGATAGACGGTGAATCCACCGGCTTTGCTTTGGAAAAGTTTGCGAATCGTTCCCGAATCGACCGCCAGAACGGGAGTCCCGCGAGGCGCCATGATGTCGATTGCCTCGTGCGGGCGTCCGCCCCGTTTTTCGTCAAAAGAGTCGTGCAGATCCTTTCCGGCCAGTCCGGCGATAGGTGGCCCGATGCCGCTGGCGCGGGGTAGTACGGGCAGCCGATCCGCATGAGGAGCGGATCGAGTGGTCGGCGGATTGACAGGGCCAGCCTCGGCGGGAATGGGATCCACCTCAACGGTAGCCGAAGAGTGCCGGCCGTACACCGCCAGCAACATCGTCACGGACAGCGCGCCCGCAGCAAAACCTGCGAAAAATTGACCAGCGCTCTTGGCGTCGATGGCTCACTCCTTCAGGATAGCGGTCATGCCCGGCTTAACCATGCCGGCAAGTTTCAAGGCATCCCAATTCGTCAGCCGGATGCATCCGTGCGACTGCGTGTATCCGATCTTCGACGGCTCCGGCGCGCCGTGAATTCCGAAATGCTTCTTGGAGAGAGCAATCCAGACGACTCCGACCGGATTGTTGGGACCGGGCGCGATCTTCGCGCGGCGGTCGTTCTCGTCAGCGTCCCAGAACAAGTCTGGATTGTAGTGAAATACCGGGTTGCGGCGCAGCCCGGGAATTTTCCAGGTCCCGGCGGGCAGCGGGTCGCGCTCGCTCCCGACGCTGGCCGCAAACCGGGCCACGATTCTGCCCTCGGCGTCGACCGCGCTGACGCTGCTGTCGCTTGCGCTCACCACAATCGATGCGATCGGCGGTGGCGGAGCGCTCACGACGTTCGGCGCGATGATCGTCTCCCCCGCTTGATCGAATCGTTTGCCCGGATTCAGCGCTTGCAATAAGCGCGGGCTGCTATGAAACTTTTCGCCCAAGGCCTCGAGCGGCGACTGGTAATTCAGCGCGCTGAGGCGAGCCTTCCGGGACATCTCGTGCGGAATTCTCTCAAACGGACCTGCGACATCCTCCGCGGAAATTACATAAGGAAGTAGCGCCGGGGCCGAATCAGCATTCAATATCTGCCACGTTTCAGGTCCTACTACGCTGTTTTCCGGAATACCACGCGCTTTTTGGAAAGCGGCGATCGCATTTTGTAAATTCCTGCCGTAATGGCCGTCGATTTCTCCCGGAGAAAAGTTTGCTCGATCCAGAAGAATTTGAGCTCGCACAACTGCCGGACCGCGTTCGCCGGGCCCGACGAGCAGGGTCGCGGAAAAGGCGGTATCATTGATGAGGGCAGTGTCAAACGCGACGGGCGCGCGTTTATCTTTCGGGAATGCCAAATTTACCCAGAAAGATGCAACGCCTAACAATAGAACTAATGATTCCCCTAGCTTTTGCCTCACTTTCGCCTCCAGGCGAGAACAAAATGCCACTAGGCTTACAGCAACTAAAGGGCCTAACAATGGTACGGCAAGTCCAACAGAACTATAACTACCATTTAACGATACCCACATTGTGTCCGCGGACTCACCCGCAAATAAGCTCGTCCTTAGACCGAGAATATAAGACTGAGATCTCTACCACCTTTTTGTATAATCGAACTCGTCAGAAACGCTGACAGGTACAGAAAGTCGAGCAATTTTTGGGGGCGCCATGAGAGCGAAGACCGTTGATGTCAAAAGTTCGAACGGTAGGATCCTATGCTGTACCGTTTTCAGATCCGGCGGCAAGAAGCTGCTGGCGAAGGGACACGTTATCAGCGACGAAGACATTCGTGTCCTGGAATCAGAAGGCATGGAGAATGTCTGGGTAACTGAACTCGAGGAAGGCGAAGTCAGTGAAGATGACGCAGTGTCCACGGTAGCCACGGAAATGGGATGTGGCTGTTACGAGATCCGCATGGCGGCAGGCGGCCGTGCAAACCTGGTCGCGACCGAAAACTGCTGCGTGCTGGTTGATGAGGAGCTGCTCAAGCAACTGAATTGCACCTCCAGCGTCGTCATCGCCACCACATTGAATTTCAGTTTTGCGATGGCGGGCCAGCGTATCGCCACGGTGAAAAGCACGCCTTTCGCCGTGGGTAAGGATCACCTCGAGGCCCTTATTGCGATTCTGAAGGAGCGCGGTCCTATTCTGCAGGCGCGTCCGGTGCGCAGCCCGTCGGTGGGGATACTCTATTCCGATCCGATCAATGGCGATCGGGCGCGGCAATTATTTGAAGGCATCATGCGCCAGCGCTTGGAACGGTTCGCTGTCGCGGCTAACTTCGTGCTTTCCTGCGCCGAAGAGGAAGCCGCCGTGAGCCGCGCGTTGCAGCATCTGATCCGCTCCAAGCCCTCCGTGATTCTGGTCGCTTCGACGACTGCGCCGGCGGGTCCGGAAGATGTCATTGGACGAGGCATGGCTCACATCGGCGGACACATGGAGCGATTCCTTGCGCCGGTGGAACCTGGAAATCTGTTACTGCTCGCCTATAAGGACGACATTCCGATTGTCTCTGCGCCGGGATGTTTCCGCTCCGCCAAGTCGAATGTGGTGGACCTGATGCTGCCGCCCTTACTGGCGCGGTATCGGGTGTCCGGCTGGGAGATCGGATGCCTTGGGCACGGAGGCCTGCTGGCCTGAAATCTTGCAATCGGGCCCGTGTCTCCTCAGGGCCCGCTACGCGCGGTCCCTCCGAACTGCGCGTGAATCAACCGGGCGTCTGACCAGCGCCCGGTTCTTCATTTTTACAAACTGATCTGGCGGGCGTCGTCGGCTGTATGCTCCAAACGGATTTCAATCCGCCCGGGCGGCATCAGTCGTGGAAACTTTTCCCCCCATTCCACTAGCACGAGCGCATCTTTTTCGAACAGCTCGTCGAGACCCAGCGTCTCCACCTCGCGCTCTTCATCCAGCCGGTACAGGTCGACATGATACAGCCTTCGTGAGTATTCATGGATCAGAGTGAACGTGGGGCTTGAGACCTGCTCAGGTTCGGCGGCGCCCAGTCCCTTTGCGATCCCTTTGGCGAGCGTGGTCTTCCCCGCCCCAAGATTGCCGATCAGCAATACGACGCCGCGGGGAGGAAGCTCGCGCGCAAGATTTTCACCGAGCGAGATGGTCTCCTCCTCAGACCTGGTCAGATAGATTCGCGCAGGCATGGATGGCGGCGGGTAGAAAATCGAGCAGGTCAGTGGCAATGAGCGATTTCTCGCCTTTCGTGGCGGCTCCGAATTCTCCGGAAAGACCATGCAGGTAAACCGCGGCGAGGACAGCCTGCTCCGCGCGATCAGAGAACTGGCCCAGAAACCCGGCGATCAGACCGGTGAGGATGTCACCCACTCCGCCCGTCGCCAGCGCAGGCGTACCAGTGGGATTGATCGATACCCGTCCGTCGGAAAACGCGATCAGGCTGCGTTCGCCCTTCAACACGACGCAGACGCCTTTCCCGGTTGCGAGTCCACGAGCAGCCGCGACGCGGTCGGCGGCGATCTCGGCGACAGTCTGTCCGGTTAATCTCGACATTTCTCCGGGATGCGGCGTCAGAACTCGGAACGCTCCGCTAGTCGTCCAGCTCGAACCGGCCAGAGCATTGAGCCCATCGGCGTCCACTACCATTGGCAGATTCGATTTCGCGACGAGAGCGCGCGTGAGGGAAATCAGCTCCGGATCGTTACCCAAGCCCGGTCCGATGGCAAGCACATCTTTCTTTTTTGTAGCCTCGTCGATGGCGCCGGAATCGGGAAGCGGCGCGGTCATCAACTCGGGAGCGACGGCAGTAAGCTCGGGCTCCGAGCAGGCGACGGTGACCAACCCGGCGCCGGCGCGAAGAGCCGCCAATCCTGCCATCGCGGCAGCTCCCGTTTTCCCCTTCGCGCCGCCGATGACGAGGACATGGCCGAAGTCGCCCTTATGGGCGCCTCGCGGGCGCGGCGCAAGCAGATCCCGGAACTGCGCCCGCTCGACCAGTTCGAGCGAAGTGTCCTGATAAAGCTCGGCGGGTGAACCGATCGGCGCAACGATCAGCTCTCCCATCTGGTCGCAACCAGGCGGAAGGGCCTGGGAAACTTTCGGGGCGGTGAAGGTGACGGTGTAGTCCGCTCGCACGAATTCGCCAAACGGCGTCGCGGAATCACTGGGCATTCCGGATGGAATGTCGATAGCAACAATCTTTGCCAGCGGAAATCGAGTATTGATGTCGCGAATCCTGTCCAGGGTGTTTCCTGCCGCAGGACCTTTCAGCCCCGTGCCCAGCAGTCCGTCGATCACCAGCGTCGCCATTTTCATTTCAGGAGTGAGCTCGCGCAAGTAAGGACACCCGCAAGCGGCCAGCATGCGGAAGTTGGCGGCCGCGTCCCCTTGCAGCTCGGCTGGATCGCACGTCAGCACGACATCGAGCGAGCGCGGCGCGAAGCGAGTGTGCAGTTGGCGAGCCACTACCAGCGCATCGCCGCCGTTATTTCCCTTCCCGCACAGAATCGCGATCCGCTGGCTCGATAGCGGAGTAAACCGGTGGACGAGAAATTCGACGACGCGGATGCCGGCGTTTTCCATAAGGACGATGCCCGGAATGCCTCGTTCGATCGTAAGGCGATCCACTTCGCGCATCTGCGCTGCCGTCAGCACCTTCATACAACAGCCCTGCGAGCGATCAGCATCGTCATATCATCCTGCAATTCCGACGACCCGGTCCATTGCACGATCGCCTCCATCGCGCGCGAGACGATCTCATTGCCGTCAGCATGCTTGTACTTCATCAGGATATCGATCAGCCGCTCTTCTCCGAACATCTCGCCATAGGCGTTTTCAGGCTCGGTGGCGCCATCGGTATAGGCCACGAGCAGATCCCCGGTCTGGAGAGCGACTTGGCGCTCCTCATAACAGGACGACGGGAAGGCTCCAACCACGGTGCCGGTGACCTCCAGCTTCCGCGAAGTGCCGTCCCGTAGCAGCAACGGCGGTGGATGGCCGGCATTGGCGTAGCTCAAAACACCGGCCGAGTCGTCGTACAAACCGAAAAAGAACGAGGTGAATTTCTCCGGCGACGTACTGGCGAAGACTTGTTGATTCAGTAGGGTGACGATCCGGGAAGTGGAATGCCGGCCAGAGCCGTTCAGTTGCGCACGCAACGCGGACTGAACCGTCGCCATGAGCAGCGCGGCGGAAATTCCCTTACCGGCCACGTCGCCGATCGCCATCGCCATGCTGGCGCCGTCCAGCTGGAAGTAGTCATAGTAGTCGCCGGAAACGACCTGCGCGGGATGGCATACGCCAGTCATGTGGAGGGATCGCAGCGAGAGCGCCGTCTTCGGAAACAGTTGGCGCTGCACCTCGCGGGCGATTTCGAGCTCGGAATGGAGCCGCTCTTCCTCCTTCTCCACGGCGATAAGGCGCTCGAGATTCTCCGTCATGCGATTGAACGATACGCTCAGCTCAGCGAGCTGATCGCTTCCGCGCACAGCGATGCGGTGCGAGAAATCGCCGACTTTGACGTTCTGCGTTCCTTCGTAAAGGTCGTGCACAGCGCCCGTAATATTGCGCGTGATCGAAATTCCGATCACAACCGATCCAAGCTGCACGATCAGGAAAAGCGCGATGACTGCGATCGAGCCAAGCAAGATCTGCTGACCCCATTCCATCTTTTGCTCGAAGACCGTGCTGAGCACCGCCGAGGGCCGCGACCTGACGAACAAGTCATACGCCCGCGGTCCGAAATTGATTGGGGATCGCCAGATAACCTCTATGTCCAGCGGGTTCACGGGAGGAGGCACGTGCCGGCCACGATAATCTTGAAACAGGAATTTCAACGAGTCCTTATCCCGTTCCACCAGAAATACGTCGCCGATATTGGGCGCCAGATTGGAGAGAAATTCCTCCGACGGCGCCATTGGATCCGGCAACTCGGCCACACGCCGCTCGAGTTCCAATTTCACTGTGTAGATCGCAACCTGGCCGACGAGGATATAGCCCGCCATGGCCACCAGGACAGTCACCAGAACAAGCGGGACCACGGCGATGAACAGGTAACTGACGATAAGCCGGTTTCGCAGCCGCCACATGCCGCGGTTTAGCGCGCTAGTGGCCAGACGAACAAGAATGATCGCGCCCAACACCAAGACGACAGCGGTCACGATCGCGTCGATGCCCGAGGCGCCGGGAACCAGGGCGAGGCCCATATCGGCGATTATCAGGAGAAAAAATATCTTCTCCAGACGCCCCAGTTTTTTTAAAAAACGGATCATTTTTCCGCGCCGGTGCGATTCGGGTCGGTGGACTTGGCGATTGCCGGAGTCTCGGGCTCCGGTTGAAGATGGTACTTCATCAGACCCTGCTGCAGAATGCGGAGAGCGCTATCGGGGTCATCGGCGAATTCGAAAAGACCAAGGTCTTCCGGTGAAATGGTGCCAAACCGGACCAGCGCGTCGAAGTTGATGACCTCGTTCCAGAACTTGGAACCGTAGAGAACGATGATGATCTTCTTGTTCAGCTTTCGCGTCTGAACCAGGGTGAGGACCTCCATCAGCTCGTCGATCGAGCCGTAGCCTCCGGGAAAGATGACGATCGCCTTAGCAAGGTAGGCGAACCAAAATTTCCGCATGAAGAAATAGTGGAATTCGAAGCTTAGCTCGGGCGTGATGTACGGGTTAGGAAATTGTTCGAAGGGAAGCCCAATATTGAGACCGATAGTTTTTCCTCCAGCCTCGGTGGCGCCCCGATTGGCGGCCTCCATAATACCGGGACCACCGCCGCTGCAAATGACGAACCGGCGGCTGACATTGGTGAAACTGTCCGACCATTCGGTTAGTCGATGCGCCAGCTCGCGCGCATCGCGATAGTACTCTCCCATCGGTCCGTCTTCGGTGATTCGCGCCGAGCCGAAGAACACGATCGTATCCCGGATCTTTTCACGGCGGAAATGATCGAGCGGTTCGAGATATTCCGACAGAATCCGAATCGAGCGAGCTGCCGAGCTGTCAAGAAATTCCTCATTCTTGTACGCAACCAAGCGATTATGCTTGCTTGACAATTCTTTCATGACTTTTCCAGATTTTCGATTCTTTTCTTCAATTCGCGCACGGATTTCACCAGCTCCGGTAATTTGGGGAACGCCGTAATGGCGCGGAGCCACACGTTGGCGGCAAAGGCCGGCGACCCCGAGACGCGCGCGCCGGCCGCGACGTCGCCCCCGATTCCGCTTTGCGCGTAGACAATCGCATTGTCGTGAATTGTGAGATGGCCGGAGATACCAACTTGTCCCGCGAGCAGAACATTCTTCTCGAGTATGCTGCTGCCGGCGAGTCCCGTCTGTGCGCAGATGATATTGTCCTCGCCGACCACCGACGCGTGTCCCACCTGCACCAGGCTGTCGATTTTGGCTCCGCGTCTCACGCGCGTCTCACCCACGGTGGCGCGGTCGATTCCGGTCAGCGCCTGAATCTCGACGTCGTCCTCGATCACGGTCACGCCCGACTGGACGATCTTGTAATGGGAGCCATCCGCCCGTTTGGCGAAACCGAACCCGTCGCCGCCAATCACGACACCATTCTGCAGGATCACCCGATGTCCGATCCGGCAAAATTCTCGCACCGTGGAATGAGAATGGGCCAGAAACTCGTCGCCAATTTGAGCGCCTTCGTAGATGACAACGTGAGGATGCAGCACCGCGTTGCGACCTAATTTAACGTTTTCCCCAACGACCGTGAAGGGACCGATGGAAGCATTTTCTCCGATGCAGGCGCTGGCGGCCACCGACGCGAGAGGATGAACTCCGGGCGCCGGGCGTGGCGGCTGATAGAACAGCGAGAGAGCGCGAGCGAAGTCGAGATACGGATTTGCGGAGACGACGCTGGCAATAGGCAAATCGCCGATCGGTTCGTTGACCAGAATAGCGCTGGCCTTGCTGTTTTTAACTTTAGGCGCGTAGGTCGGATTGGCGAGAAACGTGAGTTGTCCGGGGGCGGCGTGTTCCATTCCGGCCACGCCGGTGATCTCTATCTCTCCGTCTCCCACCAATTCACAGCCAAGTTGTGTGGCGAGGTGGCGCAGTCGCATGCGTTAAGAACAAGGGTACCGCAACCGTGCATCGGGTTCTGAGCTACACTCGATCAAAGATGATAAAAGCAGTCATCTTCGATCTCGGAAAAGTGATCGTTCCCTTTGATTTCAAGCGCGGCTACCAGGCGATGGCCA
>Ga0075421_100002755_pt1 | contig 21001 bp, 25 predicted proteins | sample SoiMetdeltSBSDD5_FD_75292 | JGI IMG/M metagenome (GOLD analysis project Ga0075421, IMG submission 75292) | Bulk soil microbial communities from a Populus tree surrounding site in Tennessee, USA - Soil MetaG P. deltoides SBSDD5 | ecosystem: Environmental > Terrestrial > Soil > Tree plantation... | reverse complement strand
AGCGACTTTCTTTCTTCACGCTTCACGCTTCACGCTTCACGCTTCACGCTTCACGCTTCACGCTTTGGGCCGATCCTGGTTAACCGTGAGACGAAGCCTGCTCCGCTGGAGCGGTGTGTCCGGGTCACGTGTATAATGCGATCGGTCCTCACCGACTCGGATTTCTCGCAACGGCAAAATCACCCTTTGTTTCATATGGGGCGCCGCCGTTTCCAACTCCAACTCGACGACCTGGTCCGTACAATCGATGACTTTCGCATTCAGATCTTTCTCGTTCACGAAATCCACCGTCACCCGCTCTTCCTCGTTGATCCAGGGGTTGGATCAGTTTGGCTTTTTCCAGGCTGTCCGTCATGGTATGACCTATCGACCGGACTGCGCAATATCGCGATCGCGTGTGCACCCGGTATCCACCGCTTATCGGGAGTGAGGCGGAATCGCGACGTCAATCACCTTGTCTTCTTTGTCGACGAGCAGAATGATCGACTCGCCTTTACGCAGATTCGACAATTTGTCCTGAATCACTCCCCGTACCTCGAACGGCCGTTCGGGTCCTTCGCCGGTTCGGATGGTGATCCGGTCCGCCGTAAGAGGCTCTACTATAGTGCCATTGATTTGGCGGTGCGCTCCCTTGATCGGTGACTTGAGCTCCGGCTGTTGATTCGCTTGTTTGGAGGCTTTGAGGTCGGCAAACGTCGCATCTACCACCTTGCCGGTCTCGTCAATGAGAAAGACCGCCGCCATGCCGACCGGGATCGCGGCGATTTTGCTGCGCGCCTGGGAACGAATCTCAAAAGACTCCTCTTTCCCACCCGTTCCCTTGATTACCACGCGATCCTGGCCGATCGGCAGATTCTGCGCAATCTCTCCCTTGAGGATTTTATGGCTACTCGAAGGATAGTCGAGAGGATGGTAGTCGACGATCAGGTTCTGGCCGTTCAGGATAATGATGAGATCGTCCCCATTATTAATGGGTGGAAAATTCTTCTCCTTCGCCTGGCTCAATGGGAGAAAGCGGGGCTGAACCTCGCCGACGTTGACTTTGATCTGCTCGGACGTGACGGCTTCCACTTTTCCCAGGACGGCGCGATTGTCTTGGAGTAACTGATGAGAGTCACCCTGTTCCTGTGTGTGTTGGGCAAGGATCTGACTCTGGAACGGCTCGGCTGTTTGCTCTGGACGGTTCTGACCACTCGCCTGTGTACAGGCGATGATCGACAGAATAAGCGTCATGGAGGTCGCGATTGAACCGCTGTTCATGGTCAGCTTCATAAAAGTCTCCTTATGGTTGTGTGCCATCGTCCTTGCTTTTCCTGCACACCATTGATTGTCATAGCCGGAATTGTTGAGTTCATTACATAGACCTAAGCAAGATGCAGACCATATGCCCCACCTTGTGAATTGAGTCATTGATCTATTTCGATTGCCCAATTCTTTCAATGAACAATGATTCACTGCAATGACACGATCAGACAAACTGTCCTTGCGCGGACAGATCCTTCAGAAAAGATTAGGGTTAGACGAGTCGAGCGAATGAAGAAGGGGAAGCAGGTAGATTATCCGGGTCGGCGTGAAACCAAACCAGCCAGAGGACCCGCAGCACACAACAGGAGGAAAACTGTCATACTCAGGACCACCATCATTTTCGCGACAATTCCCGATTCAAACAGGCCAACCAAGAGAATGAATCCGATGCCAAGTCCAACCCATTTCCACGTGGACATGTCCAACTTTCTCCATCCTTAATTGAAATGGACCGCAACCAGCTAGAACGAGTCCAGCAAGACATCGGGGACATCTCGAAGCTTGAACTTCTGCACGGTATGCATTGCAAAACGTGGACAGGCTGTCATCAATCGGCAGCCTGTCCCTGTCTTACCCAGTTAACGCTTGCTGCTGGGATTGCTTCCTTCGAGACCAGGGGCCTGGCCCTGCGGGGGTAATGCACGGGTCCCGCTCGGACCTCCACCGCCAACCTTTTCTTCACCCATCGAACCGGCGCTGGCCGGTTGATTCGTTACACCCAAGCCGCTTCCGCCGGCTTTTGGAGCCTCCCGCGCTCTGTTGACATCGTCCATGTATTCGGAGAGATCAGGAGACATATCCTTGCTCATCGTCTGGCTAACCTCTGGTTTCAATTCCTCTTTCGTCGCGTTCAAGGTTATTTTGTCGCCGCTTGTCTTAAAACGGGCCCAGGGCATGGGAACCGCACTCTTGCTGTCTGCGACATTTAACATCGCATACTCGATATTGTTGGTCTGTTTGTCGACGAGGATCTTGGTTATTTTGCCTAGTTCCTCGCCCTTTTGATTCTGCACAGTCTTGTTAAGCCACTCACTGTCGGGTTTGTCAATGAGTTTCCCTTGCCGGACGGGAGTTGTGGAATATTCGTCAGGCACCCCTGTCTGACCGCCCGTCAGGTCCGTTTTCTTGTCGTGCGGTTTCGTCGACTCACCGGGCGTGCCGGTACCGGCACCTTTCCCTATGGTGGAATCTGGCTTGGCATCCGGATTGCCGGTGGACATTTGTCCGTAGGCCACTCCGCCTAACATACTCAACGCACCAATCGTCGCCACGAACATATTAAGTTTCTTCATCTGAACCTCCTTTATGATTTGTGAGCAAGGATGCCCGATCAATCAGGCAAGCACACTCCTCATCGACAAAAATACCGACCGCGAACTAGAGATACTGTGCACCTAACGAGCTTGGTGCAAATTGCAGACCGATTGATAAAAGTACGGAGATGGGCGCACAGAAGGCAGATCGAGGAATCTGTGGATGGTTGGAAGCTTTCATCTTTAGGACAAAATGTCTGATCGCTCGGACAAGAGGTCCGTATCTTCGCCAAGTCGCCGATGCCTCGTGCAGACGTGGCGGGCTTCGCGTATCGGCACTTGCCTTGCAGTAGACCTCTTCTTGGGAGGGAGTTCGCTCGCCCTGACTAGTGGGATCAATCAGCCAACCTCAGGTCATCTCATACCAGATACAGCAGCAAGAGCATTGCACCAAGTCTTCAAGGAATTGATGGCCCAGTGATTCAATGATCAAGTTGAAAACCCAACCGGTACGGGAGCCCGGCCCGAGAAGGCCACCGAGAGAAGAACCTCCAGACGTCCCGCCTCCCAAAGAGGACCCTTCACGGGAGGAACCTCCGCGGCGAGAGCCGGATGACGAACAACCTCCAATGAAAGTACGAGACACGCCATGATGACCTTTCTGGCTGGAACGATATTCCTCTTGCTGATTCTTACGGCCCTCTATGCCTTCGGGGTCTTCGGAACACCCTATCTGGGTGCGTTCCGTTTCGCGTTTTACCTCATCTTGTTGATCTTCGTCGTGGTGATCGTCTTTTCATCGAGCAACGCTCCCTTCAAAGGATACGATCCAACGCCGAGCGGCCCGTAAGCCTCGACGTCACGTGGACCCGCTGCACCCCATATCCCCCGAGCGTCGATCCCTGATATCCCGTCGGCGGCTCGATCCCGGCCCGGGCAAACCGACGGTGGAGCGTCATCTGTGGGAAATCACGGCCGTCAGGGACGTGATGACGCTGGCGCTCGGCTGCGTCCTGATCTGGGCATTGTACAGTCTGCGATCAATCTTTATCCCGATCTTTATCGCCATAATCCTGTCGTATCTCGCCAATCCTCTTATTAGAATGGCGGAACGGAAGTGGTCGTTTCCCCGGCCGCTGAGCGTATCTCTGTTGTTGCTCTTCTTTTCCTTGGCCACTGCCGCCCTCATCATCGGCATCGGTCCCCTCGTCACCGAACAGGTGCAAACGTTGGTCAGAAAGACCCCCGTCTATGCCGAACGCCTGTCGCAATGGTTCGGAAGCATGGGAAATGTCGCCGATCAAGTCGAAGCGTTGTTCGAGAGTTTCAAGGCAGACCCCCTGTCGCTCATACGTCCTTTCTTCGCCGGCACGGGCCAGGCGTTCGGTCTGCTCGGTTACATGATCGGGACGACCATTGATATCGCCTTGGCCTTGTTCCTGATTCCCCTGTATTTTTTCTTCTTCGCCTGGCACTTCGATCGGATGGTGCTGCCTCTCGCGCGCATGATCCCGATCAGCCGCCGCGAGCGCATCCTAGCCGTGCTGCAGCGGATGGACGCCGCCGTCAGCGGATTCTTCCACGAACGCCTGCTCATTGCCATCATTACCGGCGTGATGTACGCACTGGGCTGGGGCCTGACCGATGTCCCCTATTGGTTCCTGCTCGGGGTCGGTACCGGATTGCTCTCCCTGGTTCCCTATGTATCGGTGATTGGATGGCCCCTCGCCCTCCTGTTCAAATACCTCGATTCGCTCACAGCATCGGGGAGCGGCGTCGGATGGGTAGCGATCGTCGTCTGGCCCAGCGTCGCCTATCTGATCGTTCAATTCATCGAGAGCTGGATCCTGACCCCATGGATCCAACGTCGTTCCAGCGATATGAACGCCGTCACCCTGTTGATCGTCATGTTTATCGGTGGCACAGTAGGCGGATTGTTTGGTCTCATTTTCGCGATTCCTGTGGCCGCCTCCATCAAGATTGCGTTCGAGGAATTCGTCGTGCCCCGATGGTCGCGGTGGGCCGCTCACGAATGAAGAAAACCTATGATTCGCTCATGGCCCTGGCAATGGAAGGTCGTCGCGGTTGTTCTCCTCCTTCTCCTCGTCTATGCGGTCTGGGATTTCCTGTGGGTCAATGTCGCTCAGAGGGGCCATGTTGAATAGCACCGGGGCTTCCAGAAGATCCGGTAAAAAGGAGCCGCTCATGTCGATTCGAAATGTACGAGGTCGTCCGGAAGTCGTTGTCATCACCGGGGCGTCCGCCGGAGTTGGGCGCGCGACTGTGCGCGAATTTGCCCAACGCCGCGCCTGGGTGGCGCTTCTCGCGCGCAGTCGCGACGGGCTGGAGGCGGCCAGGCGGGAAGTGGAAGCGGCCGGAGGTCGTGCCCTCGCCTTGACGACCGATATGGCCGACGATGACCAGGTCGAGGAAGCAGCCGAATCGGTCGAGCGACATTTCGGTCCCATCGACATTTGGATCAACAACGCCATGGTGTCCGTTTTGTCGCCGGCAAAGAGCATGACGGCGGAAGAATTCCGTCGCGTCACCGGTGTGACCTATCTCGGCTATGTGTACGGTACACTAGCCGCTCTGCGTCGGATGCTACCTCGCGACAGGGGTGTGATCGTCCAGGTCGGATCCGCGCTTGCCTATCGATCCATCCCGCTGCAGTCCGCCTACTGCGGAGCCAAGCATGCCGTGCAAGGTTTCACCGACTCACTGCGGTCGGAACTGATTCACGACGGAAGCCACGTCCATCTGACCACCGTCCAGCTACCGGCTGTCAATACGCCGCAGTTCAGCTGGATCAAATCCCGAATGCCGCGCCATCCCCAGCCGGTCCCACCCATCTTTCAACCGGAGGTGATTGCGCGGGCTATTTATTGGGCGGCGCACAACAGGCGGCGCGAACTCTGGGTGGGATGGCCTACGATGAAAGCAATCCTGGGCAGCAAACTTATCCCGGGGTTGCTCGATCGCTACCTGGCCCGGGTGGGTTACGAGTCGCAGCAAACCGATCTGCCGATCGACACGGGACGGCCCAACAACCTGTACGATCCATTGCCCGGTGACTATGGTGCGCGTGGCCGGTTCGATGCAGCGGCCCATGAGTTCAGTTTCCAATTGTGGGCCAACCAGCGCCGCGCCTGGCTGGCCGTTGCCGGGTTTGGATTTGCGGGACTGCTGCTTGGTCAATTTTCCGCCCGACGCGATGGGTTCCTGGGTCAGATCCGCTTCCGCAATTCCTTGGAAAGGAGGGCATCATGACACGATCTGTAGGCCTCCTGTCGCCGATCGATCAGCGGGCGCTGGCACTGAGAAAGCAATCCTGGCAACAGCTCGGCAATCCAACATGACCGACCTCCTTGCAGCCCGCAGCCAGATGGCGATGTCGCTGGGCTTTCATATTGTCTTTGCCGCCATCGGCATCGCCATGCCGCTCATGATGACGATCGCTGAATGGCGGTGGATCCGCACGAGGCAATCATCCTATCTGACGCTGGCCAAACGGTGGTCCAAAGGCGCCGCAATCCTTTTCGCGGTCGGCGCCGTATCGGGGACGGTCCTGTCATTCGAACTGGGACTCCTGTGGCCGCACTTCATGGAGTGGGCTGGACCGATTATCGGCCCGCTTTTTGCGCTCGAGGGGTTTGCGTTTTTTACCGAGGCCATCTTTCTCGGTATCTATCTCTACGGATGGTCGCATCTGCCCCCCAAGTTGCATGTCACCGCCGGAGCCATTGTGGCATTGAGCGGAGTGGCGTCGGCCATCGCTGTCGTGGCCGCCAACGCCTGGATGAATACCCCGTCAGGCTTCCAACTGCTGGACGGCCTTCCCCGGGACATTCAACCTTGGGCCGTCATGACCAATCCCCACACGTGGGACGAGTGCATGCATATGGTATTGGCTGCCTTTGCAGCGACCGGCTTTCTGGTCGCCGGCATCCACGCCTTCATGCTGCTCCGTTACGGTCCTTCCCTGTTCCACGAGCAGGCGCTCGGAATCGCCCTCCTCGTGGGCGGGGTCCCTGCTCTTCTGCAGCCTCTCAGCGGAGACCTACTGAGCAAGGCGGTGGCAAAACACCAGCCTGCCAAGCTGGCCGCCATGGAGGCTCTGTTTCATACGGAACAGGGTGCGCCATTCCATATCGGCGGGGTACCCGACGTGAAAACCGGCACCGTTCCATATTCGCTCGAAATTCCGAAGGCACTGAGTCTACTGTTGTACTTGGATCCCCATGCGACCGTGACCGGTCTAGATCAGATTCCTCGTCGCGATTGGCCGCCGGTTGCCGTAGTCCATATCGCGTTCCAAGTGATGGTCGGTCTGGGGTTCGCACTCGCAGTTCTCACCTTGTGGGCCTGGTGGCTCTGGTGGAGGCGCCAGCCGCTTCCTGACCATATCTGGTTGTTGCGAAGCCTGGTATTGGCGGCGCCGTTCGGCATGCTCGCGATTGAAGCGGGATGGGTGGTAACCGAGGTAGGACGTCAACCCTGGATCATCTACGGCGTCATGCGAACCGCCAAGGCCGTCACGCCCATGCCTGGAATTATCGTTCCGTTCGTGCTGTTTACTCTGCTGTACATACTCCTGGCACTGGTCGTGGTGTGGACCCTCTGGCGTCACGTTGCCGCCACGGGACGAATTAAAGCAGATCGCTGATGTCCAAAAAAAAGAATGCATCTCGTGAAGCGTATCTCGTTTAGAGTACCTTTCAGCGAGATACGACAACGCTTCACGAAGACAAGCAACGAACGAACGAGAACGCTTCACGAGCGCCGGATTGGAGTCAGCACATGTCTCTCGAGCTGATGCTCGCCGCCACGATTCTCATCTCGCTGATCTTCTACGTCCTGACGGCAGGGGCCGATTTCGGAGCAGGTGTCTGGACGTTTTTTGCCGCAGACGAACGAAGCCAGAGGCAACACCTGGCTTTGATTGACCGGGCGATCGCACCCATCTGGGAGGCCAACCATGTCTGGCTGATCCTAGTAGTGACGATTCTCTTCACCGCATTTCCCAAGGCCTTTGCGTTGATTTCGACGACACTCCACATTCCGCTGACCCTCATGTTGGTGGGCATCGTGCTACGCGGCTCCGCTTTCGCCTTTCGCACCCATGACGTCGAGGCGCAGCGCAACCAAGGCGATCCAGCCCAGGTCTTCTGGATGCGCGTATTTGCCGGCTCGAGCATACTGACGCCGCTCATGTTGGGTGTGACCATCGGGACGATTGCCGCCGGACACTTGAGCATGAAGTCGCAATCGTTTTACGAATCCTATGTCCAGCCCTGGCTGAGCCCGTTCCCCATGACCGTCGGTGTCTTCGCCCTCGTCTTGTTCATGTATCTGGCCGCGGTCTACCTCCTGCTCGAAACGTCGAATGTAACTTTGCGGGAAGATTTCCGCAGACGCTCGTTGATCACCTGCCTCGTCGTCGCCGTGGTCGGCCTCGTGGTATTCATCGCCTCGAAGCGCGGCGCGCCGGAAATCTATGACGGTCTGGTTCATACCGGCGCCGGGCGGCTCACCCTACTGGCGACCTTCACGGCGTCTCTGGTCTCAGGAATTTCCCTGCTCTGCCGGTGGTATGCTGCGGCTCGCGTCTGTGCAGCTCTGCAAGTCATTCTCATTTTGCTGGGGTGGGCAATGTCACAATACCCCTATCTCGTCGTGCCGGACCTGACAGTGTTTGATGCCGCGGCTCCGGTACACATTCTTGAGCTGCTGCTGTGGAGCCTGGCGATCGGAGCTCTGCTGCTGTTTCCTTCTCTGTACTATCTCTATCGGATCTTCAAGGCGCACACCTTTATCAGTCCTGAGTCCTAGATGCTGGGTGCCGAGCACTGAGGTGCTGAGAGCTAAGCCCCAATCCTGGTGGTGCTGAGTCGCAGTCCGGAGCATACCTCAGTACCCAGCACTCAGAACTGAGCACTCAGCACTGAGAATTCAGCACTCAGACTGAGCACTCAGCACCTATGGAAGGAGGCATCCTGTCCTCGGATAGACAATCTGTCCGGCAGGGCGCCCCGTAAACATAAAAACTTCTACGAACCACCTCTTCCTGAGCGGCTTGCGGTTTGCATCAATTGCATCAGAGAAATTGGAGTGCCGGAGGTTCCTATCATGAATTCAAGCGAGATCAGCCAATACCTGACACATCCAGCAAATCCGCATGTCAGCGACCCATCCATCGAGCCGCACAACATTGGAGACATCGAGCGTCTGCTGTACGGGATGGTCGGCTCGGCCTTTGTGCTCCAAGGAGTATTGAAGCGGGGAAGTTGGAATGCGCTGGCCATGGCGATTGTCGGCGGCGGGCTTGTCTATCTGGGCGCCACGGGTCGCAACCCGGTCTATCGCGCCCTTGGGATCAGGCTTGTGCGTACGCACGATGGCGGCCAAAGAGTACAAGTCATAAAGAGGATGACTATCAATCGTCCACCTCATGACTTATTCGCTTTCTGGCGGGATTTTCGCAACCTTCCCAAGATCATGACGCATCTTGAATCCGTGGAGGCGCTGTCGGAAAAGCGCTCCCACTGGCGTGTCAGCGCTCCTGCGGGATTGGCCGTCGAGTGGGACGCGGAAATCGTCAATGAAATGGCGGATACTTTGATTGCGTGGGAATCCTGCGATGGCGCGGATATTGCGAATTGGGGCGCCATTAGGTTTTCCCCCGCTCCGGGAGACCGTGGAACCGAAGTGACGGTCGAACTGGAATACGATCCGATCGCTGGGGCCGCGGGCGTGGCCTTTGCGAAACTCTTCGGGGAGGAACCAAGCCAGCAGATCGAGGAAGATCTGCGCCGCTTCAAACAGGTCATGGAGACGGGAGAGCTTCCCACTACTGCGGGTCAACCAAGGGGAACGTCGGGCCGCACGCCCGCTTTCCAGTCACCAGTCATGAGGCAGAACCTATGAAGTCCGGAGGAGCAGTCATCACAAAGACCTTTTCGTCGAAGCCGAGACCAGGTCTCCTTAAAGGGACTCCGGCGCAGTCGAGACACACAGGCGGACAGAAGGAACGAACGGTGTTCCTTCCGACGCCGCGTGAACGAGAAGTGTTGAGGCTGGTCTGGACCGGATATTCCAATCGGGAAATCGCCGATCGTTTGAAGATTTCCGCGAGGACCATCGAAGCGCATCGGGCCAGTCTCATGAAAAAATTGCGCGTCGCCAATACCGCCCAACTCGTGCGCGTGGCGATCGAACAGGGACTGATCAAGGTGGGGTGATTTAGCTCCTCTCTTTTGAGGGATACGATGCGAGCTGTGTGTTGGTATGGCAGTCAGGATGTGCGCGTGGAAGAAGTCCCGGAGCCGCGGATTCTGAACCCGCATGACGCCGTCATCAAAATCACCCTGACGGCCATTTGTGGATCCGATCTTCATCTCTATAACGGATATAACCCGACCATGAGCGAGGGCGATATCCTGGGCCATGAGTTCATGGGGGAAGTCGTCGAGGTCGGATCGGCCGTGACCTCATTGCGCGTGACTGATCGTGTCGTCGTGCCCTTTGCCATCGCGTGCGGTCAATGCTTTTATTGTCGCCGGCAATTGTGGTCCCTGTGCGACAACACCAATCCAAATGCCTGGGCGGCGGAAAAGGTGTACCAGGATTCCACAGCCGGTCTCTTCGGGTATTCCCACATGTTCGGCGGATATGCCGGCGGCCAGGCGCAGTATGTGCGCGTTCCGTTCGCCGACGTCGGGGCTGTGAAGATCCCATCGCATGTTTCAGACGAGCAGTCTCTGTTCCTCTCGGATATTCTGCCGACGGGATACATGGCTGCCGAGAACTGCGACATTCACCACGACGATACGATTGCTGTGTGGGGATGTGGTCCCGTCGGCCAATTTGCCATTCAGAGCGCCCGCTTGTTGGGAGCATCGCGCGTGATTGCCATCGATCGATTTCCCGAGCGCTTGCAAATGGCGCAACAGTATGGAAAGGCCGATGTGATCAACTATGAGGAGGTGGATGATGTCGTCGGAGCGCTCCGCGACATGACCGGCGGCAGGGGCCCTGACGCCTGCATCGACGCAGTAGGCATGGAGGCCCACGGCACCACGCTGGCCTGGTGGTACGATCGCGTCAAGCAATCGATGTATATGGAATCGGATCGTCCCATTGCCTTGCGGCAAGTCATCCATGCCTGTCGTAAAGGCGGCACGGTCTCCATACCCGGTGTCTACAGCGGATTTATCGACAAGATTCCATTCGGATCCGCGTTCGGGAAGGGGTTGACCTTCAAAATGGGACAAACCCATGTCCATCGTTACATGCGACCGCTCCTCGACCGAATACAGCACGGATCGATCGATCCGTCTTTCGTGATTACGCATAGACTCCCGTTGGAGGAAGCCGAGGAGGCCTATCATTTGTTCAACAATAAGGAAGATTCCTGCGTAAAGGTGGTCCTGACTCCGTGAAGCGCAGATGAAACATCTGGTCGACAAAAATTCATGGGCCAATGTCCCTGTTGCATTATGAATCGCAGAACCATTTTTCTCGATATAGATGGCGCGCTGGCCGACAATAGCCTGGCGGTGGCCCCTTCGGATTCCCATTGGATTTCGCCGGATGTGGCGGAAGGACTTCGGGCACTGCACCAGGCGGGGTATGGGCTAGTCGTGGCCACACATCAGGCGAGAATCGATCAAGGATGGTTCTCCAGCGAGGCACTCACGTATACGGAGATTCATCTGCGCCTTCGATTGGCGACTGTAGACGTGCCGTTGACAGGATTTTATTACTGTCCGCACCACACGGGCGAGGGACAGGACGCAACCGCGCCATGTGTATGCCGGAAGCCGAAGCCAGGCCTGTTGATGCAGGCCGCGTGGGAGCTTAAGCTTGATCTTGGGTCATCGTGGATGATCGGCGATCTCCTCGATGATGTGGAAGCCGGCAGATGGGCGGGCTGCAAGACGGTGCTCCTGACCACGGGAAAGGAAACCGAGTGGAAAATGACCGACATGCGATGGCCGGATCTCATTGCAGATAATCTGGCTGAGGCGGCTTATGTCATCATGGCCTCTGACCGGTCGCATGCCGGCGGTCATTTGCACCCCGCGGAGTTGGATGAATAGCCCGGTGTTCTCGATTTTATAGTCGATAACTGGCGACGCTAGATTCCCACGCCTTTACAGGCATGGCCGCCCTAAAATGATTACGATCCGGGATCGACCTGCGTCGCAGAACCTTGCTCTCACCCCCGTCTTCACAGACGGGGAACTCCCGCTGGATTAGACGTGTTATTTGGGCAACCATTTTCACCGAAGGAGCCTTTCGATGCCTCACGACCATAAAGCGGGTCAGGCGAACACCGACCATCACTACCAAGACTGCATCGACGCCTGCTTTTCCTGTGCTGAGATTTGCAATGCTTGCAGCGACGACATGATCGGAATGGAAGGACATGGAAAAAGGGATGTGGAGACCCTGATGGCGCGGTGCATCCGGCTCTGCCGTGATTGCGCCGACATCTGCCTGTTATCCGCAGCCCTGATGAGCCGGAACTCTCCGTATGCCGAACAGTTCTGCGGTCTGTGCGCCGAGATCTGCGACTCCTGCGCCGAAGCGTGTGAAGCACACGCGCCCCACCATCCCATGTGTGGAGACTGCGCAAAGGAATGCCGGCGGTGCGCCGACCTATGTCGCGAGATGGAAGGAGCCAAGGCCTGATCCGCCGGGTACATGGCGCCGTCAGGCACTGGCTGCGGAAACCGCCACCTGTCTCAGATATGACCCTCGCGGGTAATGTGCGCACGAAACTGGCGATGCTCACCCGCCATGCGCATCTGATCGATGTCACGGTGGCGCGTGGCCTCGTCACGCTGCAGGGACCGATTGTGGCCGATGAAATCGATTACCTGCCTAAAATCATCGCTCACATACCGGGCGTCCAGCGTGTGCGTAGCAGACTCACGGTGTACAAGGAGGACGCCGAGATCGAGCGATCCTACAAGACTCGATCCGGCATCCCAGCCCTGCAGGACACTACCTCCGGGCCGCCGCCCACTGCGCCGCCGATGGAGGTGGCAGATGGGCTCCAGCCTGCTGGGTCTCGGCACCCGAAAACACGACTATTCATGATGGCGGCAGGTATTGCCATCCTGAGTGGGGGCATGGTCGTCAACTTGATGGCTCGAAGCGGAATCCATATCACAAGGCTGCGTGACAGAGTGAAACGATTGGCCCCCCAACAGGATAGACCCATGAGTCTTGATCCAAACGAACCAGGAGCGGGACCAACGAACCCCCGCGAGGAGCTGAGGAAGTGAAGGGACCACTGATGAGACGAACACTATGCGTTTTGGTTGGGTTGGGATGGATTGTGGCGATAGGGCTGGACAGTTCGTTTGCCGGTTCTATTTCCGATCCGATTCCGGCACCCAAGCCGGGGCCCGGTCCGACGGATCCTGTTCCCAAACCAACCGAACCCAAGCCCGATCCTCCGTTGCCAAGTCCGGTACCGCCGTTGCCCAATCCGTCCCCTGCACCAAATCCAATTCCATCGCCGTAACGAATGGAGGGATTCATGCTCATAGAAGTACCGACCTATACAGAATCCCTGAAGATCGGATGGGCCATATTCTGGCGTACAGCAGGAAGTTTCATTGCCCTGCTGTTCACGATCAATATAGGACTTCTCTTCCTTTTTCCCGAGTTGTCGCGAACGAGTCCATCCTTATGGATCGCATTGATGCCGCTCATGGTCGTATCCGGACTCGAGCGCATCTTCCAAAATCGACGCGGGGATCGTTCAGATATCGTGGTGCTGGCGATTCCGCGCGGCGGTGTGCCGGTCGGTTTCGAAATCGCTCAGACGCTGCATGCACCCTTGGATGTCCTGGTGGTGCGCAAGCTGGGGGTGCCCGGCCACGAGGAATTGGCAATGGGCGCCATCGCCACGGGAGAGGTAACGGTGGTCAACCGGGAGCTGGTGCAGGCCTTGTCCATCCCTGAGACGGAGCTCCTCCGCGTGGAGGCATTAGAGCAGCTTGAATTGAATCGACGGGAGCTTGCGTACCGGGGCAGTCGTCCCCCCCTACCCGTCCAGGGGCAGATCGTCATCATCGTCGATGACGGTCTGGCGACAGGTTCCACAATGCGGGCAGCCGTGATGGCCACGCGCCAGCGTGAGCCGGCAAAAGTGGTGGTCGCTGTTCCCGTCTCTTCGATCGAAGCCTGTGACCGCTTGATGGTCGGAGCCGATGAAGTGGTCTGCGTCCAGACACCGTATGATTTTTCCGGAGTCGGCCAATGGTATCAGGATTTCGAGGCGACGTCGGACACCGAAGTTCGCGACCTGATGGAACACGCCATGCGCGCTTATCCTTAGGGAAGTGCTGAGCGCTTGGTCCTCAGTGCTCAGTAGTACTCAGGACTCTAGTACTCAGGGAGTAAGCGAGATAGAACGAGATACGAGAACCTTTGACTCGAAGGAGACACCACATGCACTCAACCATGACGACTGCAGCCTATCGCGTTCGCTCCTATGACCTGCATGATCTCGACGGCATCTCGGACAAGACCATGCAGACCCACTTCAAACTGTACGAAGGGTATGTGAAGGAGACAAACAGCCTCACGGAACACATACGGGAGTTCTTGAAAGATGGGAAGGTCGATCAGGAAGAAATGCCGGCCTACTCGGAGCTGAAGCGCCGGTTGGGGTTTGAATTCAACGGGATGGTACTCCATGAATACTACTTCGAAAATCTCAAGAGCCGCGGCCAAGGTGATCCAAAGGCAACATCGCTTTTCCGGAAGGCTGCGGAAGACAGTTTCGGGTCATTCGAAACCTGGAAGGTCGATTTTGCCGGGGTGGGAAAAATGCGAGGAGTGGGATGGGCGATTTGTTATCTCAATCCGCAGAATGGCCTGTTGACCAATCATTGGATCACCTTGCATGAGACAGGAAATGTCGCCGGCTTCCTGCCCATTCTCGTCATGGATGCCTGGGAACATGCGTTCATTCTTGACTATAAACCGTCGGAACGTGGTCGTTACATTGATGCCTTCTTCTCGAATATCGATTGGAAGGCGGTCGATGAACGGCTGGCCCATACAAGAGTCCCGGCAGCCGCCGGCCGGCCGGAGTAAAAGCGTGAATCGTCGCTGTTACACTTCGATTGTGGCTTTGAGCGGAAGGTGATCGGACGCCTTGAGCGACAGTGGGGTTTTGTGCACGGTCATTTCCAGCAACGTGCCTGGTGGCCGCACCCAAATTCTATCCAGGGCGAGGACAGGCAGCCGCGAAGGAAATGTCCGCAGAGATGGGGTATGACCGAAAATCGCCTTGATCCATCTCAGCGGCCGGCCCCAGAGGAACCATTCGTTCAGATCTCCCATCAGGATGCAGTGTTTGGTACCGAAATGCTTGAGCAGCTTTTCGACTTGAATGCGCCGTTCAGAAGGTTTTAGGCCTAGATGTGCGGCCACGACCTGCAGATGCTCCCGCTCACACTGAATATCCAGATCGATGGCCCCCCTGGGCTCGCGGCCATGCTGACTCAGATCCACCAGGCGCACTGACGTAGGGGTACACTTCGTCAGCACTGCGTTACCGTAATGGCATTTGCGTTCGAGCAGGGTCGGGCCCGCAATCGAGATCAGGTTCAATTCCTTCGCGATGCCCTCCAGCACCTCCAGACCGTGATGCGCCGGAGAGTCCACCTCCTGCAGCGCAATCACGTCGGCATCCAGTTCCCTCAACACCGCGACGATCCGGGGGGGATCATAGCGGCCGTCGGTTCCAATACAGCGATGCACGTTATAGGTCGCCAGCACCAGACGCATATTCACGCCGCTCCGGATTCTTGCGCGGCCGTCCGTTTTGCCAGCCATTGCCGGAGAATCCATGCGATGGCCACGATCGCCGCCGCGGTCGCTGCCAGCACTGCATAGCTCGTCGGTCCCGGGCTTTTGATGGTGGTTGTGATCTGATCGACAAAAATCGACAGCGCGATCAGCCCGGGCAGTTCCCCGATGATGGTCCCCACCACGAAATCCTTCAGACGAATCCGCGTCGCGCCCGCAACCATGTTCACGATCGTGAAGGGAGCGACGGGAACCACCCTGACAGCCACGACGGCCAACACTCCCTTTTCGGCCAGTCGAACGCTCAAGCGATGCAATCGTGGGGAGATCCGATCGACGAGACGCTGGCCGAACACTCTACCCAGGTAGAACGTCAAGATCGCGCTGAGCGTCATGCCGGCAAAAGAGTAGAGGAAGCCCTGCATTGATCCGAAGGCCAGCACAGTCACCGTAATCAACACCGTGACAGGAGCTACGAGCAGACCACCGATCAGGAAGCCTGCGATGGTGATGAGCGGGGCCGCCGGACTCCGATCGAACGCGTCGATATAACCCAGCAACCGCGGGATTTCGATCCACGTCCCGAGCGACGACCAGCGCCAGGCTGCTGCCAGGGCCAAGACCGCGAGAAGAAGCGATGTCCCGAGCATGATCTGCCGAAGCGTGGACGGACGGTGCTCTCTCGGCACCAATTGCGTTTCATAGGGACGGGGGGGATCGACGAACTCGGCATCAGGCACCCATTCGTCCACTTCGGCGGGAATCTGCCCGTCGAAAATTTCCAGCGAGCGACCGCTGCCACGAAGCCCTTCAATGGCTCCTATGATGGAGCCCTGCTCGTCGATCGTATCCCGTACACGATCGAAAGGCACATCGAGATGTTCCGCCAGCAAACCGTTCCGGAACCGCGCCAGGCGCTGTTGAACTATTGGGTCTCCGTTTGCTTCCAACGCCAGATCACACTCTGAATCGAATCCCATCGAACGGTTGCTCATGTTCGCGGACCCAATCCGGACATACTCATTATCGACGATGCAGACCTTGCTGTGCATGCTGATACATTGTCCTTTCAGGTCCGGCAGGTACGGATAGTACAGGCCGAGCCGATGAGAGCGATCCATAGTCCTTAGTCGTTTGAGTACCCGCCCCCGCAGCACATCCATCGTATGTTGCTCGAGCCATCCGTCACTGTTGGGATGGAGGATCAGCACGATCTCAGGTCCGTCCGGTTCTTGAAGACGGGCTGCCAATACTTCGGCAAGCATGCCGGAGGTGAAATATTGTGTTTCGATATAGATCCATTGCCTCGCAGCCTTGAACAGGTCCGTCAACAAGTGTTCGACTTCCCGTACTTCCGGCCTGTCGCTGAACTCCGGCTCTGTTCGGGCAACGGCTATGGGGACGTCCCTGACGTCTGGTTCCACGGACGGCGGCCAGTGATCGACGAGACGATCCACATTGGCTCTCGTGATCGTGTACCCGGTTGCCCTCACCCATCGCTCGCGAGCCAAACTACCCAGTGTCCTGGCTGCGTCCCCATCTACGGCCATCTGAACATCATGAAACGGCCTGCATGGCGCATCATTCGACAACAGACGCCGATCGGGATGTTGAGCGCGATGGGACCGTCCATCCCACCGGCACTGCGCGAAGTCCAGGCCGCCCACGAAGGCAATGGCATCGTCCACCACCACCACCTTCTGGTGATGAGACGCGCCCACAGGGTGAGAGCCATCCTTCTTGAAATGGAGACGACGCTGTATGAGCAAATTGGAGGGCAGCCACCATTGTCGCTCGCCTAGATAGATGACGTGAAAATCCCATGTGAGGATGTAGATGTGCAACCGTTTACGGCGGACCAGCAAGGCGTGCAGGAACTCGCCCAGTTGATCAGGGAACCCGTCCGACTCCCGATCAATTAACATCCGTATGCGAGTATCAAAATCCCAACCGAGAATAACAATCGATCGTTGGGCCTCAATGGCCGCTTCCCGAAAGGCGCGGAAATAGGCCTCGCCGTCCACGAGAAATGCCGCGCGCTTCGCCGCTTCGATCCGCCAACAATTACGGCCTGGCTCGAAGAGCGACCGGCCTACCGGTAGACCGGAGTCCAGCCGTCTTTTATGGATCGGCATGGAAGCTGTGAAGTGGTGTTCTGGCATGCATTAATGCGTGAGCAGAATCGGGGCCAATGACCGCAGAGCAAATAGTTCATCCCTGATAGCACCAACAGGGGAAATAGAAGCTGATAACGGATGGCTTATAGCAAGAGCAAAGCGATCATCTCTGCGTTCGTGTTTGTGCCATATGCTATTGCCATGCTATTGCCATCAGCTCTTGTATTTGGACCCATACGCATAGGTTACGAGTGTGCAAGGAGAATGCCTCCAGGAACCGAACGAAATCGGTGCAACCAATGTCGCCGGGTAAACTGAGTGCGATGCGGTCAGGATGGATTGTCCCAGGTAAAGACATCGTGTCTTCTGCGCGATGATGTAAAACGATCACACCATCAACACTTTCATCGGACATCCCGCGCTCTGGGAAACATGATCGCGCCGGTTATGGAATTCTCGGCAAATTGTGAAATCGGCGATTCCAGCATCGGGATGTGTGGAACCCGAAAGGATTGGGGTCTGCATCTTGCAGAGATTATTAGCTTACCGAGCCACCACCGCTGTGATCCAGGAAAGGAGGTAGCCATGCCGAGACGTCCCGCGGGACAAGACAAGAAGGCGACCCGTAAGCAGAAGTCGATGGACGCGATCGAACTGTTGAAACAGGACCACGAAAAGGTCCAGGAACTTTTCGGAAAATTTACCGCGGCGGGAATAGGAGAACGTCACGCCATCGCCCAACGTATTTTCAAGGAACTCGAAATCCATGGCATTCTTGAGGAGGAATTATTCTACCCGGCGCTCCAAAATCAGGGAGATTCCGACGAACTGATCACCCTCCAGCAAGGTGATGGTGAAATCAACGGCGTGACGGTTCTTGATCAAACCGACGGCGACGACGCGGAGGATGACGATATATTTCTCGAAGATGATGCGCACGAAGACGATGATGAACGGGCAGCGGGCAATGACATCATCACTGCCGCCTTTGAGGATCACCAGACCGTCAAACAACTGATTCACAGATTGAAAGGTCTCGATCCACAGACCTCTGATTTCCATCAGGGTATGGTGGAGTTAGAGAAGATCGTCAGTGATCACGTGGCCCAGGAAGAGGAAATCTTCTTCCTGGAGGCGAAGACCAAATTGGACATTAAGAGACTAGGCGAGCAGATGATACAGAGAAAAACCGACTTACTGACCATGGCAGCCTAGAAGGATCTTGAAAGAGTCCGCCAGGCTGAAAGGTAAAGGCGCATTCCCTCGACATTGCGGGTCCCTAAAATACATGCTGTCCGCGGACAGACAACCTGTCCGAGTTCTGCGAGGCCTCCGACTCACCTCCGGATGTAAGGCCGCAACCTTTATCTTCTTCCAACGAGGCACGCACAGGTTTGAATCTTGCTTATCTCAATTGGAATCTTGCGTAAAACAGTGGCGGTCCCGGAGCGACCGAGTGATGTGATGTTCGTTCGATCTTGCCTCACCACTCATGACATGACATTCACATGCGAAAGGAGATATCCATGCCTGGTTCAATTCATCATATCCTCGTTTCCACTGCCACAGGACTCGTCCTGTTAGGCAGCGCCGCAGCTTTTGCGGAGCATCAGGACAGAATTGTCGGCGACAAGATTGTGGGGGACCCCGATGTCCAGCGGACGGATGCACGAAGTTCAGATTTCCGAACCAATGATCTGACCGGTGGATTCTATGACGACACGTATAAGAGCGACGATTGGTATTATGATTTTTATGAAAGCCCGGCTGCCAGCAGGAGTGATGACCGCCTTTTGGAACGGAGGGACATGGACACATCCGCTGTCCGGGCAGACGATCCGCGCTCGACTCGCCGCCTCCCTACACGCAATAGCGATCTTGTGCGTACCGGCAGTGGGACTCGTTTCGTCGATGCCGCAAGGCCATTTGACTCCACGCGGTCTTCCCAGAGAGCTACAGCAGCCTCTTTCAACAATTACTACGATGAACCTTGGTACTATGAGCAGCGTGACCCGGCCTATGTGATACCACAGCGCACCGTCCGAGATGATGCGTATCGATCGGACACCCGCGCCCAGGAGATCGTCACCGGGCAGATCAGTGCCCTCAAACAGGTGAGAAACAGGACGTTAGGTGGCCAGAATACCATCGTCCTCTTGAAGGCAGCGGACGGCAAACAAACGATTACCGATCTGGGCCCGACACCACCTCTCCTGGATCTGGCGCTAGCAGAGGGCGACCGGATTGCCGTCGGTGGAAGCCGGGAAGATATCGGTCCATACCCCGTGTTGATGGCAAACAACATCAAGTCCGGAAGCAACCGCGTTCAACTCGACAGGGATAATTCGGCATACCGGAGCGACATGCGCGAAGTGAACGGGCGCATTGAAAACTTCCACGATGTACAAATCAGGGGAACTGGACAGAAGAATAGGACCGCGGCGGTTAGAACTGACGAAGGTAATTTCGTTTTGATCGATCTCGGCCCCGCGACGGCACAAAATGTCCCGGCGAATGCAGCGCCCGGTGACATGATGAGGGCGAGGGGACCGGTGGCACAGATAGGACAATATCCGGTACTTCTGGCTGATCAGTTTGAAATCAACAATAGTCTGCCGGTCAGGGTGGCACGGCCAGGCGACGATTATCCCGGTGCATCGCGACGCCCATGGGAAACATCACATGAAGTGATTAAAAGCCAACCAGGCGCGACGGGCGACGGACAACCTCGCCGGCCTCAATCGAACTCGATGGACGGAACCACCCGGTAACAAAAAGGAAAGTGTGCGGCCCAGGAAGCGGGAGCACAACCGCTCCCGCTTTCCCGGTCCAAGGTCATCCGGACAAATCAGCCATCAGCTCTTATCCCGGTGAGGTCACCACTATGATTGGTTGGATATTCTTTGGACTGCTGGTTGGCATCGTCGCCAAGGTGCTGTTGCCCGGCAAAGACCCAGGTGGCTTCATTCTCACCATCTTCCTCGGGATAGCCGGAGCAGTGCTGGGCGGATATATAGGACGGGGGCTCGGGTGGTACCTGGAAGGCGATCCGGTCGGTTTTATGATGGCAGTAGCCGGCGCATTCATCCTTCTCCTTGTCTACCGCATGCTCGCGCCCGAACGGACATGACCCCGCCCTCTTTCTCACCGGGTAAGCCGCGAAAGCTTCATCTATTCTCCCTTGGGTCGCGGTCTCAGGAACGACAAGCGAGGCATTCGTCTTTCAGGCCGGGACGGTCGGAATATCTGCTTTGCTTTCAATTAGTAGAATCTCACAAATTTCACGCATGATCTGGAGGAAGGTATGTCACATCTACGCGGCGGTTTCAGAACCTCCCTGCCGACGGACCAAAAGACGCGCTATCGGACCAGCACCAACGATCTGGATTGGGCCGAGGAACAGGCACGTCATGCCCAACCGAATGTCGGCGACATTGAACGAATGATCTCGACGTTGATCGGGGGCGGCGTGCTGTTGCGAAGCGCATT
>Ga0075421_100002754_pt1 | contig 21002 bp, 12 predicted proteins | sample SoiMetdeltSBSDD5_FD_75292 | JGI IMG/M metagenome (GOLD analysis project Ga0075421, IMG submission 75292) | Bulk soil microbial communities from a Populus tree surrounding site in Tennessee, USA - Soil MetaG P. deltoides SBSDD5 | ecosystem: Environmental > Terrestrial > Soil > Tree plantation... | reverse complement strand
ACCGTGAAGCTTGCCGGAGGCGAGGAGCTGCAGGCCCTTCTGCATGGGCTTAAGGCTCTACAAAGCGGCGACCACTCGGTCCGTCTGCCCACGGGGTGGAGCGGGACGGCGGGCGAGGTGGCGCGCGCCTTCAATGAGGTAGCTGCCAAGGCGCCGGTCGTGAGCATCGCCGAGCGCCCCTCGCACGGTAACGGGCATGCTGGCCCAGCCCACAGTCTGAACGGTCACGCCGCCACCCTGCTCGGCGCACTGCAGGCGGTCAAGAAGGGAGACGCTTCGGTGCGTCTACCTCTCGACTGGACCGGCATCGATGGCAAGATTGCCGACGCATTCAACGACATGGTGGAATTGAACGCCCGTACGCAGGCGGAACTGGCGCGGCTCAGCCGGGTGGTCGGCAAGGAGGGCAAGCTCAAGCAGCGTGCGTCGCTGGGCGACGTGACCGGTTTCTGGCGCGATTGCGTCGAGAGCATCAATTCGCTCATCGAGGATCTCGTACACCCCTCGAGCGAAGTGGCACGCGTCATCGGCGCGGTCGCGCAAGGCGATCTGTCCAAGAGCATGGCGCTTGAAGTGGAAGGCCGCCCCCTGCAGGGCGAGTTCCTGCGCACGGCGCGTACCATCAACACCATGGTCGATCAGCTCGGCACGTTCGCCCGCGAGGTGACGCGCGTTGCCCGCGAGGTCGGCACCGAGGGCAAACTCGGCGGCCAGGCCGACGTGCAGGGCGTGGCCGGTACCTGGAAGGACCTCACCGATTCGGTGAACTCGATGGCCGGCAATCTGACCGGCCAGGTGCGCAACATCGCCGAAGTGACCACCGCCGTGGCACGCGGCGACTTGTCGAAGAAGATCACCGTCGACGTGAAGGGCGAGCTGCTCGAGCTGAAGAACACCATCAATACCATGGTGGACCAGCTGCGCTCGTTCGCGGCGGAAGTGACGCGTGTTGCCCGCGAGGTGGGCACCGAAGGCAAGCTCGGCGGCCAGGCCGACGTGCAGGGCGTGTCGGGTACCTGGAAGGACTTGACGCAAAACGTCAACCTGATGGCCAGCAACCTGACCGGCCAAGTGCGCAACATCGCCGAGGTGACCACCGCCGTGGCGCGCGGCGAGCTGTCGAAGAAGATCACCGTCGACGTGAAGGGCGAGCTGCTCGAGCTGAAGAACACCATCAACACCATGGTGGACCAGCTGCGTTCGTTCGCGGCCGAAGTGACGCGCGTTGCCCGCGAGGTCGGCACCGAGGGCAAGCTTGGCGGTCAGGCCGACGTGCAGGGCGTGGCCGGCACGTGGAAGACGCTGACCGACTCCGTCAACTCGATGGCCGGCAACCTGACCGGCCAGGTGCGCAACATCGCCGAGGTGACCACTGCGGTGGCCATGGGCGACCTGTCGAAGAAGATCACGGTCGACGTCGCCGGCGAAATCCTCGAGCTTAAGAACACCATCAACACCATGGTGGACCAGCTGCGTTCGTTCGCAGCCGAGGTGACGCGCGTTGCCCGCGAGGTCGGCACCGAAGGCGAGCTGGGCGGCCAGGCCGACGTGCAGGGCGTCGCCGGTACCTGGAAGGACTTGACGGAAAGCGTCAACTCGATGGCCGGCAACCTGACGGCCCAGGTGCGCAACATCGCCGATGTCACCAAGGCCGTGGCCGCCGGCGACCTGTCGAAGAAGATCGCCGTCGACGTGAAGGGCGAGATCCTCGAGCTGAAGAACACCATCAACACCATGGTGGATCAGCTCAGAACCTTCGCCGGCGAAGTGACGCGCGTTGCCCGCGAAGTCGGCACCGAAGGCAAGCTCGGTGGCCAGGCGGCCGTGCAGGGCGTGGCCGGCACCTGGAAGGACCTGACGGACTCGGTCAACTCGATGGCCGGCAACCTGACCGATCAGGTGCGCGGCATTGCCCGCGTCGTCACCGCGGTCGCCAACGGCGACCTGAAGCACAAGCTGACCGTGGAAGCCAAGGGCGAGATCGCGGCGCTCGCCGACACCATCAACGGCATGACCGATACGCTCGCCACGTTCGCCGACCAGGTGACGACGGTGGCGCGCGAGGTCGGCGTCGACGGCCGGCTGGGCGGCCAGGCCAAGGTGCCAGGCGCCGCCGGTACCTGGAAAGGGCTGACGGAGAACGTCAACCAGCTCGCCGCCAACCTCACCACCCAGGTGCGCGCCATCGCCGAGGTGGCGGTGGCGGTGACGCAGGGTGACCTGACGCGGTCGATCACCGTCGACGCGCAGGGCGAGGTGGCCGTCCTGAAGGACACCATCAACGAGATGATCCGCAACCTGCGCGACACCACGCAGAAGAACACCGAGCAGGACTGGCTGAAGACCAACCTCGCCAAGTTCAGCCGCCTGTTGCAGGGCCAGAAGGACCTTGTGGCGGTCGGCCAGATGATCCTGTCGGAGCTGGCGCCGGTGGTAGGGGCACAGCAGGCGGAATTCTACGTGAACGACAGCGAGGCGGCCGAGCCGCGCCTCATGCTGCTGGCAAGCTACGCCTCGGCCGGGCAGACCGCGCACGGCAAGACGGTACAGTTCGGGCAAGGCCTGATCGGTCAGGTGGCGCTCGACAAGCGGCGTGTGCTGCTCGAGAACCTGGACGGGCCGAGCGTGCGCGTCGTCACCGGCCTGAGCGAGACCAGACCGCGCAACATCCTGGTGCTGCCGGTCGTGTTCGAGGGCGAGTGCAAGGGCGTGCTGGAGCTGGCTTCGGTCGAATGCTTCAGCCCGAGCCACCAGGCCTTCCTCGACCAGCTGACGGAAAGCATCGGCATCGTCATCAACACGATCAAGGCCAACATGCGCACCGAGGATCTGCTGACGCAGTCCCAGTCGCTGGCCAAGCAGTTGCAAAGCCGCGGCGAGGAGCTCCAGCAGACCAACGAGGAGCTGCAGGACAAAGCCAAGCTCTTGGCGCAGCGCAACCAGGAAGTCGAACGCAAGAACAACGAGGTTGAGCAGGCACGGCAGGCGCTGGAGGACAAGGCCATCCAGCTTGCGCGCACGTCCAAGTACAAGTCGGAATTTCTGGCCAACATGAGCCACGAGCTGCGCACGCCGTTGAACAGCTTGCTCATCCTGTCCGACCAGCTGTGCCAGAACCGCGACGGTAACCTGACCGGACGCCAGGTCGAATTTGCCAAGACCATTCACTCGTCAGGCAACGACCTGCTCACCCTCATCAACGACATCCTCGACCTGTCGAAGATCGAGTCCGGCACCGTGAACGTGGATGTCAGCGAGCTGCGCTTCGACGACCTGCGCCACTATGTCGAGCGCACATTCCGCCATGTCGGCGAGTCCAAGAACGTGGAGTTCCTGCTGCGCGTCGATCCGCGCCTGCCCAAGTCGATGGTGACGGACGCCAAGCGCCTGCAACAGATCCTCAAGAACCTGCTGTCGAACGCCTTCAAATTCACGCACGAAGGCCAGGTGACGCTGAGCATGGAGCCCGTGAAATCGGGATGGACTTCCGACAACGAGGACCTGAACCGCGCCATCGAGGCCGTCGCGTTCCACGTCACCGATACCGGCATCGGCATCTCCAACGAGAAGCAGCAGATCATCTTTGAAGCCTTCCAGCAGGCGGACGGCAGCACCAGCCGCAAGTACGGCGGCACCGGCCTGGGGCTGGCCATCAGCCGCGAGCTGTCGAAGCTGCTGGGCGGTGAGATCCGGCTGGAGAGCACGCCCGGCCGTGGCTCGAGCTTCACGCTCTACCTGCCCCTGACATACACGCCCTCGCGCCTCTATCGCCGGGTTACGCCGGCCGGAACGGGCGAGCTGGCACCGTCCGAGAACGGCCAGGTGTTCGACAACGCCAAGGTGTTGGCGCAACAGGCGCCCGAGCCGACGCTGCTCGCCAACGAGGCGATGGACGACCGCGACAACATCCAACCGGGCGACACCGTGCTGCTGATCGTGGAAAACGATCTGGCATTTGCGCGCTTCCTGCTCGAGGCGGCGCGCGAGCAAGGTTGCAAGGCGCTCGTCACCTCGCAAGGTGCGGCGGCCCTGGCGCTGGCGCGCGACTACATGCCGGATGCGGTCACTCTCGACATCGTGCTGCCCGACATGGAAGGCTGGCGCGTGATGGATCGCCTGAAGCACGACCTGGCGACCCGGCACATCCCGATCTGCGTGGTGTCGACGGAGGATGCGCGCGAACGTGCCTTCTCGGCCGGTGCGCTCAGTTTCCTCACCAAGCCGATCCAGTCCAAGGACGTGCTGGATGAGGGCTTGCGCAACCTGCTCGCGCTCATCAAGCGGCCGTGCCGGCACGCCCTGGTGGTGAGCGCCGATGCTGCCGAACGCAACGACATCTGCCAAGCCATTGCGGGCGAAGATCTGATCGTAAGCGCGCACGATCCTTCGGAGCTCAAGGAGGTGCTGCAGGAGGTGGACTGCCTAATCGTGGACGCGCGCACCCAAGCGGCGATTGCCGACATTGCCGAGGCCGTCCAAAGCCGGCGGCACGGTTCGGCACGGCTGCCGGTGCTGGTGCTGGCCGACGCCAAGCGCGAGCTGGAGCGGGCTTTGCACAATTGCGAGGGCATTACGCTCCGCCACGTGCACACCCGCGAGCGGCTGGTCGATCTCGCCGCCTTCTTCCTGCACCGGCGCGTGACGCGCTTGCCGGCCAAACAGCACAGAATGCTGGAAGAGATGCATCAGTCGGATGCGGTGCTGAAGGGCCGCAAGGTGCTGGTGGTGGACGACGACATCCGCAATATCTTCGCGCTGACGAGCGTGCTCGAAGAGCACGACATGTGCGTGATCTCGGCCGGCAACGGCCGCGACGCCCTGCGCATCATGGCGACCGAAGCCCCCATCGACCTGGTCCTGATGGACATCATGATGCCAGAGATGGACGGCATGGCCACCATGCGTGAGGCGCGTAAGCTGCCGTCCTGCCGCGATCTGCCGATCATCGCCGTGACGGCCAAGGCCATGAAGGGCGATCGCGAGCGGTGCATCGAAGCTGGCGCCTGGGACTATCTGTCCAAGCCGGTGGATCCGCATCACATGCTGGCTGTCATGCGCTCATGGCTCTATCGGTAGCGGCGACGTTGAGGGAACACTTATGGACTGCGTCGAGCGCGCCGACATCCTGATTGTCGACGACCTGCTGGAGAAGCATCTCACCTATCGGGTGAGCCTGGAGGACCTCGGCCAGAACATCGTCACGGTTACGTCGGGCGAGGCAGCGCTGCAACTCTTGCTGGAGCGGGAGTTCGCGGTGATCCTGCTCGACGTCAACATGCCAGGCATGTCGGGGCTTGAGACGGCGGCGCTGATCCGCCAGCGCAAGAAGTCGCGCCACACGCCTATTATCTTTATCACGGCCTTCGCAGACGATACGCAAACGGCGGAAGGCTATGCGCTGGGTGCGGTCGACTACATCCTGACGCCGATCGTCCCCGAAATTCTGCGCGCCAAGGTGAAGGTATTCGTCGAGCTGTTCCAGATGCGCGCCGCGCTCACCCAATCGCACAGCCTGCTCGAGCAGCGTGTCGCCGACCGCACCGCGGAACTGGAGCAGAGCGCCGAGCAGCTGCGTGCCGAGGTGCATGAGCGCAAACGGGCGGAGGAGCGCCTCACCATCCTGGTGCAGGAGCTGGCGCATCGGGTCAAAAACCTGCTGTCCGTGTTCCAGTCCATCACCTCGCGCACCCTGACCGGCACGCGCAGCGTCGAGGAGGCGCGCGAGATGCTGATCGGCCGCCTGCAATCGCTCGGCCATGCCCACGAGCTGTTGACCGAGACGTCGTGGATGGGCGCGGATCTAAAGGACATCGTGCAGGCGGAGATCGCGGGCTTCACCGAACGGGTTCGGTTCTCGGGGCCGACCGTCTCGCTGAGCCCGTCCGGCGTGCAGACGTTCGCGCTCATCGTGCACGAGCTGTCCACCAATGCCGCCAAGTACGGCGCGCTGTCGAGCAGCAACGGCGAGGTGGCGGTCGACTGGCAGCTCGGCGGGACAGGCAGCGGCCGCTACATGGAGTTTTCCTGGCGCGAGAGGGGGGGGCCGCGGGTCATCCCCGCCACGCACGAAGGCTTTGGCCTGTCGCTGATCAATGCCATGGGCAGCAACGCCACGTCGCGGCCGACCATCGAATTCGCGCCGGAAGGGTTCCGTTGCACGCTGCGTGTGCCGCTGGAGACGATTGCGCCGACACGCTACGACCGAGCCTCGCCGATGCTCGCCGCCGGCCACGCGCCCGCGCGGCGCACTGCCGCGGGCGGCTGTGCCTCCTGATCACCGGCTTGCGATGGGCACGCGCGGGCCCGGCGTGGCATAACAACCGGGAGTGCGGGCTCAAGGAGGCGTCGCGTGGCCAAGCTGCAGTCGCAGGGCGTCCATCACATCACGCTGGTCGGTGCCAACCGGCAGACATCGGTCGACTTCTGGGAAGGCGTGCTCGGCATGCCGCTGGTGTTCGAGCAGCCCAACCTCGACGCTGCCGAGCAGACCCACCTCTATTTCGATCCGGGCGACGGCCGGCTCATCACGATCTTCACGAACGAAGCCGCAAAGCCCGACAGCTGCCCGAACCCGACTGCCGTAGGCAACCTGCATCACCTGGCGTTCGCGGTGTCGCGTGCCACCTACACGCAGGCCGTTACGCGCCTGCGCGAACGCGGGATTGCCAATTCCGGTGAGGTCGACCGCGGGTTCATGTACTCGATCTACTTTCGTGAGCCGCTCGGCCAGCTGCTGGAGCTCGCCTGCTACAAGTTCGAGCCGCCGCTGGGTGCGACGCATGCCGACGTGCTGCGCGAGGCGCACAACATTCGCGTGGCGGCCGGCGCCCGCAGCATCGCTGACGAGCATTTGGCCGATGCCATAGAGGTGCTGTCGCGCAGGCCGGCGCCGCAGGCGGCCAATACCGATTGACGTGCGCCGAGACCGGCGGACGGCGTCTTCGCGAGGGGAAGATGGACTTCGCATGGCTTTGGTCGCTGCTGGCAGAGGGGGCGGCATTTGCCCTGCGCTGGCTGGGCAAGCAGCCTCCGCTTGCCCTTCTCATTGCCGGCATCGCGGTGTTCCTGACAGTCAAAGTCACGCGATGGAGGCGGCGCAGGCGTCGACCGGCTGCTATCGTCAAGAGCGCGGACGAGCCACCGGTGGAGACCGCCCAATCGCTCAAGGAGCAGCTGCGGTTGCGGCTGGCGGAGGCGCCGGCCCTGCTGACGGGGCCGGTGATCGGCGGTCCGACCATGGGCGCCAGGCAGGCCTTCGAGGCGGACATCGATGCGGCGGCGACAAGCGTCCTGCCGGAGGCAGGCGGGCTGCGCGCCAAGGCCAAGCAACTGCTGCGGCGCAAGATCGAGGACAACGGCTCGGGCCATGGCGCGCTCAATGGCAGCGAAACGCTGTACTGGCGCCAGCTCGGCGCGTTGTCGCTGATCGACAGCACGCGCGAGGCGCTGGCCGCCTATTCGCGGGCGGCCGACCTTGCTCCTGATGATGCCGACACGCAAATGCTGTTGGGTGTGCTCAGCCTGCGCGCCGGCAAGCTCGATGTCGCGCAAGCCGCCTTTCGCCGCCAGATCCAGCTGGCCAGCAAAGACCAGGGCGCGGTGGCGCGCTATCGCGGGCGCACCATGCTGGGGGACGTGCTTGCTGCGCGCCAATCGCTCGACGAGGCGCTCGATGCCTACCAGGAGGCGCAGCGCGAGGTGCGCGTCCTGCTGGAGCAGGACGCCGGCAACGCCGCCCTGCAGCGCGATCTGTCCGTGACCTGCGACCGGATCGGCGACGTCCAGCTCGCCAAGGGCGATACCGCGGCGGCGCTGGATAGCCTGCGCGGCGGCTTGCAGATCGCGGAGGTGCTGGCCAAGCGCGATCCGGAAAACCTGGCTTGGCAGCACGATCTCTCGGTCAGCCTCGATCGCGTCGGCGAGACGCTCGCGCAAGCAGGCGACCTTGAAGGAGCGCTCGACTGCTACCGCAAGGGCCTGGCGATCGCCGAGCGCTTGACGGATCGGCAACCCGATTGGCTGGAGTGGCGATGGGACCTCTCGCAAAGCCATGACCGGCTCGGCGACATCCTGATGGCGCAGGGCAACGCGGCAGAGGCGCTCGGTCACTATCAGCACGGCTTGCTGGAGGCGAAAGCGGTGGCGGCGCGCCATCCCGGCAACCTGCAATGGCAGCGCGATCTGGCGGCGAGCTTCCACAAGGTCGGTTCGATCGAGATGGCGCGTTTCAACTCCGCCGAGGCGCGTGATCTGCTGGAGCAGGGCCGGGCCATCATCGCGCGCCTGGAGCGGGTCGGCTCCTACCAGGCGCAATGGCGCTCCGACCTGTCCCGCTTCGATGCGGCCCTGCGCGCGCTTGGCTAGCAATATCCGAGCATGCAGTGGGTGCGAGCCTGCTATGGCTGTCACCGCCTGATTGACCGTCAGGGGGCACAGGCGCCAGCCGGACCTACTGCGCCGGGCCGGTCTCGATGGGCAGGGCCGGATCGCCGCCCCATTCGGTCCACGAGCCGTCGTAGACGGCAGCATCGGGACGGCCGAGCATGGCGAGCGCCAGCGCAATCACGCCGGCCGTGACGCCAGAGCCGCACGAGGCGACCACCGGCCGGTTCGGATCGACCTTGGCGCCGGCGAATATCTGGCGCAGCTGAGCGGCGGGCTTCAACGTACCGTCGGCATTGAGCAGCGTCGTGAAGGGCACGTTGCGCGAGCCCGGGATATGCCCGGACCGCAGTCCCTGGCGCGGTTCGGCAACGCTGCCCTCGAAGCGGGCCGCGGCGCGGGCATCGACGATCTGGGCGCCCTTGCTGCCGATCAGGCCTTTGACGTCGGCAACGTCGCGCACCAGCTCAGCGTGGAAGCGCGCCGTGAAATGACGCTCGGCGCGCGCCGTCGATGGGCCCCCATCGAGCACACGACCTTCGGCCTTCCATTTTTTGAGGCCGCCGTTCAGCACCGCCACGTCATCATGGCCCATGGTGCGGAACATCCACCACACGCGTGCCGCCGAGTAGAGGCCCTCGCTGTCGTAGGCAATGATGCGCATGCCGTCGCCGATGCCCATCTTCTTCATGCGGCTGGCGAACTTGGTGGGCGAGGGCAGCATGTGCGGCAGCGACGAGGTCTCGTCGGCGATCTCGTCGATGCTGAAGAACAGTGCGCCGGGGATGTGTTCAGCCAGATATTCGGCCTTGGCGTCGCGCTTGGTGGTCGGCAGGTGCATGGAGCCGTCGAGCACGACGATGTCGGGCGCGTCGAGGTGCTCGGCGAGCCAGCTCGTCTCAACCAGCCATTTCGATGCATTGTCCGCCATGGGTTGCCTCCCTGTATTTTCTTGAAGTGAAGCGCTTTAGCGGTTCTGCGCGAACCGTGCGACGATGGCCGACATCGTTGGCTCGAAGCCGCCGGGCACGAACAAGTTGAGGCGGCCGGCCTGCGTGCCGGCGGCGCTGGGCGCAGCCGCCATCCGCAAACGCCATAGCGTTCCTCCGGGCGCGCCGGCACCGGCTTGGCAGGCGGCGCTCAGGGCACCCATCGCGTAGCGCCGGACGCCGCCGCGCGGAAGGAGAATTGCTGCCTCGGGTAGACCCATCGCCGGCTGGTTTCCTCTCGATGGTCGTCAGGCGAACGACACGCGGATGCGCCGGTTCATCTTGCCCTTATTCTCGATCTTGGTGACGGCAACCGCGCCGATCTCGCCGGTCCGCTTCACGTGCGTGCCGCCGCACGGCTGCAGGTCAACGCTGCCGTTCTCGCCGATGGCCACGAGGCGGACGCGGCCGGTGCCCATCGGCGGCTTGACCGACAAGGTGCGTACCAGACCCGGATTGGCCTCCAACTCCGCGTCGCTGATCCAGCGGTCGCCGACCGGGTGATCGGCGGCGATCAGGGCGTTGATCTGGCGCGTGAGAGTGTCCTTGTCGACTTTGGCCGGGTCCTCGATATCGAAATCGAGCCGGCTGTCGTCGCTGTTGACCTGGCCGCCGGTGACCGGGAATTTCACCAGCGAGCACAGCAGATGCAGGCAGGTGTGCATGCGCATGAGGCGATGGCGCGTATCCCAGTCGAGCACGGCGCGCACGCTTTGGCCGGCGACGGGCAGCGCACTGCCAGCCGGCGCCACATGCACGATGCCGGTCTTGTCGGTGTCGTAGACGGTGGTGGCAATCGGGCAGCTGCCGCCGCCGTCCAGCTCGATCACGCCCTTGTCGCCGGGCTGTCCGCCGGCGGCGGCGTAAAAGACGGTGCGGTCGAGAATGATGCCGCCGCGCTCGTTGACGCCGAGCACGCGCGCGCTGCAATCGCGCTGATAGGCATCGGCCCTGTAGAGCTGCTCGGTCATGCCTAAGCCTTGTCAGGGTCCACGAACATCTTCGGCATTGCGGTGCGCGGCTTGTCGAGCCACTCGGGCACCTGCAGGTTCTTGGAGCGCAGGAACTCCGGATTGAACAGCTTGGACTGGTAGCGCGTGCCGTAGTCGCAGAGCACGGTGACGATGGTATGGCCCGGCCCCATCTCCTTGGCGAGGCGGATGGCGCCGGCGACGTTGACACCGGTGGAGCCGCCCATGCACAGACCTTCCTCGTGCAGCAGCTGGAAGCAGATCGGCACCGATTCGGTATCCGGAATGAGATAGGCGTGGTCCACCACGGCGCCTTCGATGTTCTTGGTGACGCGGCCCTGACCGATGCCTTCCGTGATCGAGGAGCCCTCGGCCTTCAGCGCTCCCGTCGTGTAGTAGCTGTAGAGGGCCGCGCCGGGCACGTCCGCGAGCGCTATTTTGATGTCCTTGCGCTTGCCCTTGAGGCCGTCCGAGCAGCCGCCCAGCGTGCCGCCCGAGCCGACTGCCGACACGAACCCGTCGACCTTGCCGCCGGTGTCGGCCCAGATCTCTTGCGCAGTCGTTTCGATATGCGCCTGGCGATTGGCGGTGTTGTCCCACTGGTTGGCCCAGATGGCCCCGTTCGGCTCGGTCTTGGCCAACGTCTCGGCCAGGCGGCGCGAATAGTGCACGTACTGGTTTGGGTTCTTGTAGGGCACCGCCGGCACCTCGATCAGCTCGGCGCCCAAAAGGCGTAGGGCATCCTTCTTCTCCCGACTCTGCGTCTCAGGCATGACGATCACGGTGCGAAAGCCGAGCGCGTTGCCGATTACGGTCAGGCCGATGCCGGTATTGCCGGCCGTACCCTCAACGACCGTGCCGCCGGGGCGCAAGGTGCCGCGCCGTATTGCGTCCTGCACGATGTACAGCGCCGCCCGGTCCTTGACCGATTGGCCGGGGTTCATGAACTCGGCCTTGCCCAGAATGGTGCAACCGGTTTCCTCAGAGGCCCGCCGAAGCTTTATGAGCGGAGTACGGCCGACCGCTGCCACCACACCGTTGGAAATGTGCACGCCCGGGCCTCCTGAAGCGAAATCCTTGCCTCATCGAGCGTCGGCTTCGACCAGGCAGGGTAAATCCTGCTCTACTCAGAATTGGCGTCACCCTACTGACGGGGGGTGGGGGCCGCAAGCCGATGGCTGCAAAGCTTCGTTGCAGCGCATGCAACTTGCCACGGCTGGCGCCGGCAGGCTGGGCGTTGCGGCTGGCTCCTACTTCGGGATTGATTTCAAGGGACATGCCCCGATATATGTCCGTCCAACCTCCGCGAAGGCGTGTTCTGGCGCAATGATCGGGTCTAGAACGGCCGGATCACAGGTTGCGCCGGGCTACCAGGTACGGCAAGCGCGAGCGGGGCAGCGGGTGCCTGCGGGCGTGGCGGAATTGGTAGACGCACTGGATTTAGGTTCCAGCGGTGCAAGCCATGGGGGTTCGAGTCCCTCCGCCCGCACCATCTGTGAGCGTAGAGTTACGAGTTTTGAGGCCGGCCAGGAGCATACGCTCCGTTGCGGCGGACGAGGCAGAAGATGCAGGTTACCGAGACGAGTTCCAGCGGTCTGAAGCGCGAACTGAAGGTGGTCATCGCGCAGGGGGAGCTGGGTGAACGCTTTGCCAGCCGCCTCGACGAGGTTAAGGACCAGGTCCAGCTCAAAGGCTTCCGCAAGGGCAAGGTGCCGCTGGCGCACTTGAAGAAGCTGTACGGCCGCTCCCTGATGGCCGAGGTGCTGGAGAAGACGGTCGAGGAGACGAGCCGCAAGGCGTTGTCCGACCGCAATGAGCGCCCCGCCCATCAGCCGGCCATCAACCTGTCCGAGGACAAGGCGGAGATCGAGCGCATCCTGGAGGGCAAGAGCGACCTCGCCTTCACGATGGCGTTCGAGATCCTGCCGCAGATCGCCATCACCGATCTCACCGCGCTGAAGCTGGAGCGCGAGGTGGCCGATGTGGCCGACGAGGCCGTCGACAAAGCGCTCGGGGATCTCAGAGAGCGCGCCACCCGCTACGAGGTCGAGGCTGACCGGCCCGCCGGCGAGGGTGATCGCATGACCATCGATTTTGTTGGCAGCATCGACGGCGTGGAGTTCGAGGGCGGCAAGGGCGAGGATGTACAACTCGTAGTCGGACAGTCCCAGTTCATTGCGGGCTTTGTCGAGGGCATCGTTGGCGCCAAGGCCGGCGAGGACCGCGACGTCAAAGTGAAATTCCCTGAGGACTACGGCGAGAAGTCGCTGGCGGGCAAGGACGCGCTGTTCAAGATCAAGGTCAAAGAGGTCGCCAAGCCGATCAAGCCGGAGGTCGACGACGAGTTCGCCAGGACGCTGGGCGCCGAGTCGCTGCCCAAGTTGCGCGAGCTGGTCGGGGCCCGCATCGCCAGCGAGTACGCCAATGTCGGGCGCGGCAAGCTGAAGCGACAGGTTCTCGACGCGCTCGACAAGGCGCACGAGTTCGCGCTGCCGGAAACGTTGGTGGACGGCGAGTTTCAGGGTATCTGGCAGCAGCTCGAGCAGAACTTGAAGGCCGAGGGCAAGTTGCTGGCCGACGAGGGCAAGCCTGAAGAAGAGCTGCGCGCGGACTATCGCAAGATCGCCGAGCGGCGGGTGCGCTTGGGCCTTGTCATCGGCGAGATCGGCGAGAAGAACAACATCCAGGTCAACCAGGACGAGCTGCGCCAGGCCCTGATCGCGCAGGCGCGCCGCTATCCGGGCCAGGAGCGGTTCGTCTACGAGTACTACGGGAAGAACCCGGCCGCGCTCGTTGAGCTGAGGGCACCGCTATTTGAGGACAAGGTGGTCGACTTCATCGCAGATCAGGCCAAGCCGTCGACCAAGAAAGTGTCGGTGGACGAGCTGCTCAAGCAGGATGTGGAGGACGAGCCGCACGGGCACCATCATCGCCATCACGGCCACGATCATGATCACCACCATCATGATCACGACCATCACCATCACGGCCACGACCACCATCATCACGACCATGATCATGACCATCACCACCATGGCCATGAGCACCACGACCACAGCCACGAGAAGAAGTGATCGCCTTGAAGTCAGCGGTTGGGCGCACCACTCTCAAACAGGCAAGCGCGACTGACGTTCAGCCACAGGGGTAGCCATGTCCGATCCGGTATCCACGCTCACAAACACCTTCTGGCCGATGGTCGTGGAGCAGACCAACCGCGGCGAGCGCGGCTATGATTTGCCCTCGCGCCTGCTGAAGGAGCGCATCATCTTCGTGACCGGACCGGTCGAGGACCACATGGCGGCCTCGATCTGCATGCAGCTGCTCTACTGCGAGTCCGAGAACCCGAAGAAAGAGATCTCGATGTACATCAACTCGCCGGGCGGGGTGGTGACGGCCGGCATGGCCATCTACGACACCATGCAATTCATCCGTCCGCCGATTGCCACCCTGTGCATCGGCCAGGCTGCCTCCATGGGCTCCCTCCTCCTATGTGCCGGCACGGCAGGCATGCGCTACGCGCTGCCCAACGCGCGCATCATGGTGCACCAGCCGTCAGGCGGTTTTTCTGGGCAAGCCAGTGATATCGAGCGGCACGCGGAAGACATCATTAAGATGAAGCGCCGACTGAACGAGGTTTACGTCAAGCATACCAAGAAGAACTATGAGATCATTGAAAAGACGCTGGACCGCGATTACTTCATGACCGCCGATCAAGCCAAGGACTTCGGCCTGATTGACAAAGTCATCCAGAGCCGCGATGAAGCTGAAGGCTTGATTGCTACCGGCAAGCCGTCCTGAGCGCCCGCCAAACCGCTGCCGATTGTGTGAGCTGCGGCAAGCGACCGGCCGCGATTTGGCCCTATATTTGCGGGGAGTATGACGCGGTTGGCCCGGGGTGCCTTGCCGGACCGACGCCCACCAGGGCAACTTGCGCTGGAAAACGCCAGCTGCTGGGACGGGTGACGTGACAGAGTTGTTAATCCAATCTTGATCTGGGCGCCGGTACCATGCTCAGATTGGGCTTAGGATTCCTTTATAGCCCCGCGGTGAGTGCCGCATGCGCCGAGCGTGACAGGGCTGAGTGATCGGCTCTGGACGAAGGGGATTGACCGCCCGAGAGGGGTTTGAGAGACCGGATGGCCCAGGAAAAGAACACCCTTTACTGCTCATTCTGCGGCAAGAGCCAGCATGAGGTCCGCAAGCTGATTGCGGGCCCGACGGTATTCATTTGCGATGAATGCGTCGAACTGTGCATGGACATCATTCGCGAGGAGAACAAGAACACCCTCGTCAAGTCCCGCGACGGCGTTCCGAGCCCGGCCGAGATCTGCTCGGTGCTGGACTCCTATGTGATCGGCCAGGACCACGCCAAGCGCGTGCTGTCTGTCGCAGTGCACAATCACTACAAGCGGCTGAACCACGCAGCCAAGAACAACGACGTCGAACTCGCCAAGTCGAATATCCTGCTGGTCGGCCCGACCGGTTGCGGCAAGACGCTGCTGGCGCAAACGCTGGCGCGCATCCTCGACGTGCCCTTCACGATGGCCGACGCCACCACGCTGACCGAGGCCGGCTACGTCGGCGAGGATGTGGAGAACATCATCCTCAAGCTGCTGCAAAACGCCGACTACAACGTCGAACGGGCACAGCGCGGCATTGTCTACATCGACGAGATCGACAAGATCAGCCGCAAGTCCGACAACCCGTCGATCACCCGCGATGTATCGGGCGAGGGCGTGCAGCAGGCGCTGCTCAAGATCATGGAAGGCACGGTCGCCTCCGTGCCTCCGCAAGGCGGCCGCAAGCACCCGCAGCAGGAATTCCTGCAGGTGGACACGTCCAATATCCTGTTCATCTGCGGGGGTGCGTTTGCCGGTCTTGAGAAAATCATCTCGCGCCGTGGGCGTGGCTCCTCGATCGGCTTCGGCGCCAAGGTGACCGGCCCCGACGAGCGCCGCACCGGCGACATCCTGAAGGGCGTCGAGCCGGAGGACCTGTTGAAGTTCGGCCTGATCCCGGAGTTCATCGGCCGCTTGCCCGTGATCGCCACGCTCGAAGACCTCGATGAAGCGGCGCTGATGCAGATCCTGACCGTCCCGAAGAACGCGCTGGTCAAGCAGTACCAGCGTCTGTTCGAGATGGAGGATGTCCGCTTGACCATTACGCAAGACGCCCTCAAGGGGATCGCGCGCAAGGCCATCGAACGCAAGACCGGCGCTCGTGGATTGCGCTCCATCATGGAGGCCATTTTGCTCGACACCATGTTCGAGTTGCCCGGCCTCAAGGGCGTGGAAGAAGTGGTGATTGGGCCGGAAATCGTGGAAGGGGGAGCGCGTCCGCTGCGCATCTACTCCGATCGGGCTGGAGAAAAGGGCTCCAGCGCCTAGCCTAGTCAGACCTGCTGTTGGTTGCGTGCCACAGGGCTGGTCCGGGCCGGCCCTTGATGGAGGTCCCGTGGGTGACCATCTGTTACCTATGGGAAGCACGCCGGAGGAAGGTCTATCGCGCCATCTGATAGCCTCGATCGAGGCGGTGCGACTGTAAGACCGGTTGGTGCCAGCTGTGGTGCCAGCCGGGGTGTTGCGAGGAAGCGACGCTCAGTGGCGGAGTTGTGACACGCTACTTGGCCAAATCAGGGGCCTCACGTAAGCCCTGTAGTTCGGCGAAAGAGAAAGAGCATGAGCGAAAGCAAGCAAGCGAAAGACAAGGGCGGCAAGGAGATCTATCCGGTCCTGCCGCTGCGGGACATTGTCGTCTTTCCGTACATGATCGTGCCGCTGTTCGTCGGCCGCGAGAAGTCGATCAATGCGCTCGAGGAAGTGATGCGCGCCGACAAGCAGATCCTGCTTGCCGCGCAGAAGAACGCCGGCGACGACGATCCGGCGCCCGATGCCATCTATCAAATGGGCACGCTCGCCTCCGTGCTGCAGCTGTTGAAGCTGCCGGACGGCACGGTGAAGGTGCTGGTCGAGGGCACCGCGCGTGCCAAGGTGGTGCGCTACACCACCAACCCCGACTACTTCGAGGCCGAGGTCGAGCGCATCTCGGATACGCTTGGCGCCAAGGATGAGATCGAGGCGCTGGCCCGCTCGGCGGTGTCGCAGTTCGAGAGCTACGTCAAGCTCAACAAGAAGATCTCGCCGGAGGTGCTCGGCACGATCAGCCAGATCGAGGATTACTCGAAGCTGGCTGACACGATCGCTTCGCATCTGGCGATCAAGATCTCCGACAAGCAAGACATCCTCGAGATCACCACGGTGTCCTCGCGCCTGGAGCGCGTCTACACGCTCATGGAGAGCGAGATTTCCGTGCTGCAGGTGGAGAAGAAGATCCGGTCGCGCGTCAAGCGGCAGATGGAGAAGACGCAGCGCGAGTACTATCTGAATGAGCAGATGAAGGCCATTCAGAAGGAGCTCGGCGACGGCGACGAGCGCGACGACATCCAGGAGTTCGAAGAGAAGATCGAGAACACCAAGCTGTCGAAGGAAGCTCGCGACAAAGCACTGGCCGAGCTGAAGAAGCTCAAGCAGATGAGCCCGATGTCGGCTGAGGCGACGGTGGTGCGCAACTACCTCGACTGGTTGCTGTCGATTCCGTGGGGCATCAAGGGCAAGGTCAAGAAGGACCTGGTCGAGGCCCAGGAGGTGCTCGACAAGGAGCACTATGGCCTGGAGAAGGTCAAAGAGCGCATCATCGAGTACCTTGCGGTGCAGTCGCGCACCAACAAGCTGAAGGGTCCGATCCTGTGCCTGGTCGGCCCTCCAGGTGTCGGCAAGACGTCGCTCGGCATGTCGATTGCCAATGCCACGGGCCGCGAGTTCGTGCGCATGTCGCTTGGCGGCGTGCGCGACGAAGCGGAGATCCGCGGTCACCGGCGCACCTACATCGGTTCGATGCCCGGCAAGGTCATCCAGTCCATGAAGAAGGCCAAGCGGACCAATCCGCTCTTCCTCTTGGATGAGATCGACAAGATGGGCTCCGACTTCCGCGGTGATCCGGCGGCGGCGCTGCTCGAGGTTCTCGACCCCGAGCAGAATCACACCTTCAACGATCACTACCTGGAGGTCGACTACGATCTTTCCAGTGTGATGTTCGTGACCACCGCCAACACGCTGAATATCCCGCCGGCCCTGATGGACCGCATGGAGATCATTCGGCTTGCCGGCTACACCGAGGACGAGAAGGTCGAGATCGCCAAGCGCCACCTGATCCCCGAGCAGCGCCAGAACCACGGTCTGGAGCCGGGCGAGTGGGAGGTCGAGCTTGGCGCGCTGCAAGGCGTCATCCGCCGTTACACCCGCGAGGCGGGCGTGCGCAGCCTGGAGCGTGAAATCGCCAAGCTGGCCCGCAAGGCGGTCAAGGAAATCCTGATGGGTAAGAAGCAGACCGTCACGGTCACTGCGGAGAACCTGGAGGAATACCTTGGCGTGCCGAAGTACCGGTACGGCGAAGCCGAACTGGAGGACCAGGTCGGCGTGGTGACCGGACTGGCGTGGACGGAGGTCGGTGGCGAGATCCTGACCATCGAAGGCGTCATGATGCCGGGCAAGGGCAAGATGTCGGTGACCGGCAACCTGCGTGACGTGATGAAGGAATCGATCCAGGCGGCGAATGCCTACGTGCGGTCGCGCAGCCTCGACTTCGGCATCTCCACGTCCCTGTTCGAGCGCAAGGACATCCACGTGCATGTGCCGGAGGGCGCGACGCCGAAGGATGGTCCGTCGGCTGGCGTCGCCATGGTCACCGCCATCATCTCGGTGATGACCGGCATTCCGGTGCGCAAGGATGTCGCCATGACCGGCGAGATCACCTTGCGCGGCCGTGTGCTGCCCATTGGCGGGCTGAAGGAGAAGCTGCTGGCGGCACTACGGGCCGGCATCAAGACGGTGGTGATCCCGGAGGAGAACGTCAAAGATCTGGCTGAGATCGGCGACGAGGTGAAGTCGCACCTAACGATCGTGCCGGCCTCGCGCATGGATGACGTGCTTAAGGTTGCCCTGCAGAGGGCGCCGAAACCGCTCACCGTCGAGGAAGATGCGGCTGTGGCGGCCGCTTCCGCAGCCAACGAGCAGTCGCGGGCAACGGCCCACTGATTGGTCAGGCCGGTCTGATACAAGCGTTAAGGCGAGGGCCAGAAGTAGCTCTCGCCTTTTCGCATATTGCACTGCACACAAGGGCTCGGAACCCCTCGAAAACCCCCGAAAAATGGCGATATTTCGCTGTTTTTCCGCTTGACGACGGTGTTCTTTGGGCGTTGTTTCGCGCTCGTTGCTGCATGAAAGCGGCTTAGAACCGGCCCTCCGGGATGTTTTGGACCATCCCGCCCCGGGCACTCCCTCCCAAGGTTTCCAGGTCACAAGGACGGACGAGATGAGCAAGAAGGATTTGATTGACGCCGTGGCGGAGGCGACCGAGCTCACGAAGGACAAAGCTGGCGTAGCGGTGGACGCGGTGATCGCTCACATCGAGAAGACCATGAAGAAGGGCGAGGAGGTTCGCCTGCCGGGCTTCGGCACCTTCAAAGTCACCAAGCGCGCGGCGCGCAAGGCGCGCAACCCGCAGACCGGCGTGGAGATGATGCTCAAGGCCGCTCTGGTCCCCAAGTTCCAGGCGTCGAAGACTTTGAAGGACATGCTGAACTAAAAGGCCTCGTATTGCTGGCTTTCTGGGCGCGCCCGCATTATCGCGAGAGCGCGCCCTTTTTGATGGGGCAGTGGGCCAATGGTGCTGCGTTCTGCACTTGACGGCTGCCCATTTCCCAATGCTATTGCCTCGTCCTTGCGGGCCCGGTGCGGGCGGTTAGCTCAGTGGTAGAGCGCTTCGTTTACACCGAAGATGTCGGGAGTTCGACCCTCTCACCGCCCACCATCTTGCAGGCGACAACTCCGGCGCGGCGTATGCTTGACGGGCTGTCCGGGGTCACGTAAACGAAGCGCCTCGTGGCGGCGCGCTTGGCCAGGGCGCGCTTTTTTAGAGATTGCGGGCGTAGCTCAGCTGGTTAGAGCGCCGGCCTGTCACGCCGGAGGCCGCGGGTTCAAGTCCCGTCGCTCGCGCCATCCTTTCAATCACTTAGCGCCTCCCTTGCGAGAGGCTGGGAACTCCTGGTCCGGCGCTTGGGAACTTTCGTCCGGGTTCTGTTCCCTCAGTTCGGCCCGCCCGATACGGCGGGCGGCATCGGCATCGCGCACTGAAGCGATCTGCATCGGGGCGTAGGTCTGGTGCAGGAAGTTGGACTGCGCCAGGGTGTTTCCCATCTTCTTGGAGAGCTTCTCCGGCGAGATGTCGCCCGCCAGGGCTTCCGTGGCGCCTGAGCGGCGGAAGTCGGCCAGGGTTCGGGTCTCGGTAGGCCCGAAGAGTTGCGCGCGTACGGCCCGGAAATCGTCGCCCAGCGTGTCCTTGCTGTAGGCCCGTCCCGAGCGGTTCCGGAAGATCGGAGCCGTTCTGACCGGCTCCGCGCCCTGCTGAGCAAGGTAGGCCGCCAGTACCTGCTGCGTGCGCTTCTGTAGCGGGGCCAGGGCAGACCGGCCGGTCTTGGCGCGGGCAACGTGGAAGTAGGGGCCCTTGCGATCCTGCCGCTTGTCCATCGGACGCAGTCTGCGCGCATCGACCGGGCTCAGCATGCTATCCCACGACACGGCCAGGAGCGCCGCCAAGCCGCGGTAGCCGCTGCGCCACGCCTGCTTTGCCAGCCGGACCGCCTCGCCTTCGCTCCAGATGGCGTCCCTAGGCTTGGGCTGGGGGTTGTCGAAATCCAGGGACGGGTCGCGCTCAAGCTCGCACATGCCGGCCCGGGTCATCGAAGCCCACAGCGCACGCCAGATCTTGATGGTCCTGTACGCCTCGTGCTCGGAAATCTCCGTCGCGACCTTGGTTCGCAAAGTGAGCAGATCCAGCGTCCGCACGGTGTGCGGGGGACAGTCGCTGAAAATCTGGCCGATCCACTTCCATGCGCGAGGCCAGTCGTCGCGCGAGTGATGCTCCGACGAAGTACGCGCGAGCGCGCGTGCGTGATGGGCTCTTACAGCCCTACCCCAAGTTTACCCCAAGGTTCCGCGTCCATCACAACGGAGACACCTGAAATATGCCGCCCACCAGCAACTCGCCAAGGTCGACGACTGAAGGCGCCCTGTTAATACAGGGCAAGAACAGGAGAAAGCAGGCCTCGGCGCCGACCCTGAGTACCCTGAGATCGCGCGCAAGGTGAAGGATACAGGGCACCGCGGCTGCGACGGGGTGCCTACGGGGAGAGGTTTCTGCGAAGTACGCGTGTGCGCGTGTGCGCGTCATGGGCTCTAACGCAAATGGCTAGCCACACCCTCTGCGAAAAACGCTGCGGCGCGCGCACGCGCAAGAGCACGCCCTGTCAGCGGCGGACATATCCTAACGGCCGCTGCCGCAACCATGGTGGATGCAGCACTGGCCCGAAGACCGCGGCCGGCAAACAACGGATCGCTGCTGCCCAGCGCTTGCGCTGGCACCTTTGGCGCTTCATGCGGAGCCAGCAGTAGGCTGGCGCCCACCCAAATACCACGGCCACGCGAGGCCCATCCGGCCACTGGGCGCCGTTCATGGTGAGGGTGAAGGGGAGGCGGCGAAGTGACGTCTGGTGAGGCGAAGCCGCTGGTTCACAGCAACACCATGCGAAGGACCGCGCTGATCC
>Ga0075421_100002752_pt1 | contig 21010 bp, 18 predicted proteins | sample SoiMetdeltSBSDD5_FD_75292 | JGI IMG/M metagenome (GOLD analysis project Ga0075421, IMG submission 75292) | Bulk soil microbial communities from a Populus tree surrounding site in Tennessee, USA - Soil MetaG P. deltoides SBSDD5 | ecosystem: Environmental > Terrestrial > Soil > Tree plantation... | reverse complement strand
GCTCAACCAGGGTTGAGGTCAAGCTCTTCAGAAGCTGCAGAAACTCCCAACCGAAAGCGAGATAGCCGAACCGCACTAACCCGGCTGACCAGGACAGAATTTCCGGTCAACGATCTAGGTTGGACATGTTCGCCGACCATTGCACCAGGTTCACTGGCAGCGCCAGGTGCAGGATGATCGAGATGGCGACCAGGAGCACGAACATGAACGGGTAGTAGAAGCGCCGCGGGTCGCCCTCGATCAGGCGGCGCAGGGTCGGGCTGTTGGCGTGGGACGCGTCGGTGGTCACGCGCACCATCGCCTCGAAGATGCCCAGCTGCGTGCTGAACAGGATGAGCACGCCGATGAGCAGCGCGATGTAGAACATGGGGCGGCCGTACTCCTTGTCGAGCACGGAGGCCACGAAGGTGGGGACGCTGGCGGTCGTGGGTTTGGTACCGGACAGCTCGACCGCCCGCGCCATCAGGATCGTGGGCAGCAGCATGCCCAGCATGGCGCCGATGAAGAAGACGCCCCACTGGTCAGCGAGAAGCAAGCGGTACCAACGCTTCCAGCGGGCCGCGTTGGCTGCGTCGTCGGGGAAGGTGGCGCCGCTGTCGCGCAACCGGCCAGTGCCGCGCAGCCCGGGGAGGAAACCGGTGTGGTAACCCATGCCGTAGCCCTTGTCGCGGTAGTGGCCCATCACATACCAGTTCAGGCCGGAGGCGAGCGCCGTGAACCCGGCCAGCCCGCCCAGCTGCGTCGCTGTGATGCCCGCGGGCGGGGCGGCCGGGGTGAAGAAGCCGCGGATCCCCTCCCACCAGATGTCGAACGGCACCACGAACAGGTCGATGAGGATCAGCCCGACCAGGATCGCGCCGACCATCACCCAGTTGACCAGCTCGAGCGAGCGGCTGATCCGCCTGGCGAATAGCGTCAGCAGGAACACCACGACCAGCAGGGCGATCGCCCAAATACGCGGCTCCTCCGCCCCGCTCGGGGCGACCGTGCCGTGCACAAGCGCGTACATGCCCTGCCCCGCCGAGGCGGCCCAGCCGCCGGCGATGAAGGCGAAGATGATGACGAAGACCCCGAGCGGGGCCCACAGCATGTAGCCGGGTGGCACTCGCCCCCAGCCGACGACGGGAGCCTCGCCGGTCGCCATGACGTAGCGTGAGATCTCCACGTTGTAGAAGGTCTGCAGCACGGCGGAGACGAGGATGACCCATCCCACGCCGACGAAACCGAACTGCCCCACCGCCTGCGGGCCGAGAAGCCACTCGCCGCTGCCGATGGAGATGCCCAGCGCTATGAGGCTCGGGCCGAGAGCGTACATGAACAACTCGCGCGGGCCGATCTGGCGAACCTTGAAGACCTCCTCCGGTTCGGGCAGGTCCTCCACGGTCAGCGGCGGCCGGCTGACGCCGAGCTGGTGGGTGCGTGCATCGACTTGATCCATGAGCACCTCCTCATTGAGATCCCCCCGGACCTTCAATGGTGATCCTCCAGGAGGTGCGGAATCAAGCGCCGTATGTATATGTCTTCAGTACCAGCTGGTGCAGGCGTAGCCGGTGGTCGCGATCCCGCGGATGCACGCCCGCGCCAGCAGCGCGGCGGCGGCGATCACCAGCATTTTCAATCTGTTCATGACGTGAGTCTGCGTGAACGCAGCGACGATCCCCGATTTCTTGCGATGATGGGGCGGTGGCGCAAGAAAGCCGTCCGGCGCGCGGGCGCCGCCCCGACTCGGGTCCGTCACACGTGGACAGCTGCGAGGCGGTGGTGGCGTGGCTGCTGCGGATCAACCGGATCTACGGCGAGGATGAGAACCTGGCGGTCGCCTCCCGCTTCGCCCGCGCGTTCGCTGGCGGGCAGGGGGACCCGGCGGTGTCCGAGTCGCAGGTGAGCCGGTGGGAGCATGCCACGGCGCGGGCGGGCGCCGCGGTGATCCGCCGCTACGAGAGGGTGCTGGGGCTCGAGGACGGGCGTATCGGCGCCGTGGCGCACAGCCTCTACCGCGAGTCGCTGGGCCGGCTGGGCCCGCCGGTGCTGCGGCCACCCGCCAACCCCGACGACGAGGTGCTGCGGCGGCGGCGGCTGTCGCGCCTGCTCGAGCGCGCCCTCGGCGACGAGGAGATGACCGGCGCCGACTGGGCCGAGCTGACCGAGGGCGTGTGGGCGATCCCCCTGCTGCTGCACCCGGCCAGCCTGTGGGACCAGCTCGCCGTGCGGCTGCTCGCCGAGATGCTCATCGCCGAGGGTACGGCCTGGCTCAACCGGTGCGAGGCGATCAATCGTTTGCTGGGGCACCGCGACAGTACCGAGTCGGTCATCGAGGCGTGCACCGAGATCATCGACGACCATCGCAGCCAGGTGCTGATCGAACCCATGGCGCTGCTGGAGCTGACCCCGCACCCGGCGGCGGCCCGGCACCTGCTGCGGCACATCGAGCATCCCGGCGGCGGGCACGCGCTGCGCGCCGCGTGGTGGGCGGTCGCCGAGAAGGCCGGCCGCGGCCACTTCAGCCCCGAGCAGCTGCGCTGCCTCACCCGTACCGCCGCGGAAACGTTGCGGGACAACGGTTCCCACATGGCCTGCCGGCTGGCGGCGGCCGAGACCGCGCGGCAGGTCATGCCGGCCGCGGCCACCGCGTCGCTGCGCCACGCCCTGGGCAAGGCGTCAAAGGACGATCCCGTGACCGGGCATGTGGTCCGCTCCGGCACCACGTGCGCCCCGGCGACCGTGTGGGCCATAGCGCGCAACCTGTCCGGCGCGACGCTGATCGCCATGCCGCGGGAGCTGCTGCACCGCGACCCGATCCTAGAACGTCTCATCGCGAGCATGCTCTTCCACCCGCAGGGCACGCGCAGGGTCATCACCGCCCAGGCCATCGCGGCCACACCGTACCGCTGGGCGCTTGCCGCCGCCATCTCCCGCGAGCTGGGTCGCAGCGCCACCCTGGCCAATGCCGCGCTGGCCACGGCTCTCGTGCAGGCGCTGACCCACCTCGGCGGGCCGGGTGAGGCGCCGCTGGTGCGGCGGCTGGCCCTGAGCACCGGATTGCCCGCCCCCATAAGCGAATCGGCCGCCTGGGTCGCCGGCCACCTGCCCGGCGAGGATTCCGCGTTCTGGAGTAGCGCCGTGCGCCGGATCGTGCTCGAGGACGCCGAACCGTGCCTGGCCAAGGGCCTGGTCTACAGCCTGGGCACGGCGCGGCGGCATGACGAGCTGCGGGCGCTGGCCGGGACCGCGCGCCTGCATCCCGATCTGCGCACCGCGGCCGGCTGGTGGCTCACCATCCCGGGCGTCATCTCGCGCAGCGCGTGCAGCTAGACAAGGGTGCCGGGCCGCCCGCGGGGGCGCAGAGAGTCCTCTCCGCCACGGCGAGCGGGCAGGCCGGACGCGCGGCGCCTGCGCTGGCGCAGGATCTTGGTCAGGACGGTGAGGGCGACCGCCAGGACACCGATGTCGTCAAGGTAGATCGGGTCGGGCAGCAGGTCGACCGGGAAGATCGTGTATAGCAATGCGCCGTAGAACGCGACCTTGCCACCGGTGCCGAGCTCGCCCAGCATCCGTTTCGTCGCCACCAGGCGAAGGGCGAACTTGATCGCGATTATCAGCGACACCAGGGCCAGCAGTCCAAAGCCGACCCACAGCATGACGATCCATGTATCACGCGACATCGGCTGAACTTACCCATTGCTCGAAGATTTTCACGAACATCTTGTCGGCGGCGGTCAGCTCGTTGGGGAACCCGGCAGGGTAGAAAGGACGTATGGCGGCGGGGCGTTTTGTGGTGCAACGGCATCGGGCGCGGCGGCCGCACTATGACTTCCGCCTCGAGATCGGCGGGACGCTGGTCAGCTGGGCGGTGCCCAAAGGGCCGACGCTCGACCCGGATGTGCGCCGTGCGGCGTTCCGCGTCGAGGACCACCCGCTTGAATACTTCGACTTCGAAGGCGTCATCCCATCGGGTGACTACGGCGCCGGCGACGTCATCGTCTGGGACATCGGTGTGTGGGAGTCGGACAAGCAACCCCGGCCCGACGACGGCGAGGTGCACGTCGACCTGCACGGGGAGAGGCTTCGCGGGCGGTTCGCGCTCGTGCGCACCGGCAAGGACTGGCTGCTGCTGAAAAAGCACGACGACTTCGCGGTCAAGGGCTGGGACCCCGACGACCACCCGCACTCGGTGCTGTCGGGCCGCACCAACGAGGAGGTCAAGGCCGACCCGGACCGGCTTTGGCGCTCCGGCGAGCCCGCCGTCCGAGCATCGGTCACCCTGAGGGCGCCGCCCGTGAGCGAGGACGAGCTGGTCGAGCTGGATTCCCTTGGCACGCAAGGGAAATGGCACGTATTCGGGCGGGAGCTGCGGATCACCAACCTCGACAAGGTGCTCTTCCCGGCGCGCAGCGGCCAAGAGCCGGTCACCAAACGGGACCTGCTCCGCTACACCGCCCAGATCGCCCCCACCGCCCTGCCCTACCTCACCCGCCGCGCACTCAACCTGCACCGGTACCCAAACGGCGCGCAGTCCAAAGGGTTCTGGCACAAGCAGCTGCCCGACCACGCCCCGGCATGGCTTCCGCGCTGGGACAACCCCGACGCCGACCCCGGCGAAACCCGCACCTACCTTGTGGTCGACGAGCCCGCCGCCCTCATCTGGGCCGCCAACTTCGGCGCGCTGGAGTGGCACGCCTGGACCTCCCGCGTGGACGACACCGCAAAGCCCACCTACGCGCTCATCGACCTCGATCCCGGCGAGACCACCGAGTGGGAGGACCTGCTGGTGCTCGCGCGGCTGCACCGTACCGCCTTCGAGCACCTCGGGATCACCGCGTGCGCCAAGCTCTCCGGGAGCCGGGGGATTCAGATGTGGGTACCCATAAAACCCTCCCCTGATTTCAAAACGACCCGTGAATGGGTCGAGCAGCTCTCCAAGGCCGTCGGCGCGATCGTCCCCGAGCTGATCAGCTGGAAGTGGCAAAAGTCCGATCGCGCCGGTCTTGCCCGCCTCGACTACACCCAAAACGCCCTGAACAAAACCCTTGTCGCCCCCTACAGCCCGCGTCCCGCGACCGGCGCCCCGGTCTCGGCGCCGATCGCCTGGGACGAGCTCGACGACCCCGACCTCGCGCCCGACCGTTTCACCATCCGCGACATGCCGCAACGACTCGCCCAGAAGGGTGACCTGTTCCGCCCGGTCCTCGACAACCCCCAGCGCCTCCCGCGGCTGGCCTAGATGCGCTGACACTCATTATGTGTCGCCAGACCAACTGGAGAACGCCTGCCGCGGGCTGGAGAGCCTGATCGTGGAGGCGGCCTTCGACCCTCAAACATCGACCCGCGTGCACTCGGTGGCCCCTGCCTGCTAGGAATACCGTGCCCGGCGTTCGACATGATCGCCTTGGGCCTTTCCCGAACGCGGGCTACTCTGGTGCGGTCCTGCCGGGGAGGGATTCATGTGGTTTAGAGGCAAGCGGGCCGTTGTCTTAGCCTTGGCAGCTATTTTGACCGGCTTGATCGCAATCGGCGGTGCGCTGCTGATGCGCGGCTCCGGGCCGGTCACGGCCAGTGGGCAGCAGGATATGCTGCCGTCGGTGACGGCGTCGCCGGAGCCGTCGGAGGTGGTGCCGGAGTCGCCGAGCACGTCGCCCACCTCGCCCTCGCCGACGAGGTCACCGTCACGGTCACCCTCGCCAAGGCCGAAGCCGAGCCCGAAGCCCGTGCCGAGCCCGGTGCAGGTGCCGCCGCCCCCGCCGTCCGAGCCGAGCGGCTGCGTGCCGCATTACGAGGGCACCAACGTGCCGAGGGAGCAGGTGGGCGCGGCACTGGAGGCGGCCGCGGCCAAGCGTTTCTGGACGGTGTCGCAGGTCACGCTGCCGCAGAATCTCATCAAGGCGGTGGCGGAGCAGGAGAGCGGCTGGCAGTCGGCGATCGTGTCGTGCGTGGGTGCGGTCGGGGCGATGCAGGTGCTGCCGGCGACAGCGACTTGGATGAACCAGCGCTTCGGCACGAGTTACAACGTGCGCGAGGTGCAGGGCAACGCGATGCTGGGCAGCGAGTATCTGCAGTGGCTCATCAAGTATTTCGCCGACCGCTACTTCAATGGCCAGCAGGGTGATTACGCGTTGCGCGCCGCGGACTGCTCGCAGGATCCGGCGGTGCCCGACCATCGCGAGTGGTGCCTGCTGAATGCGGTCATTTCGGCCTACAACGTGGGGCACGGGACGGTGGACCGGTCGGCGACCGACGACACTCCCGGCTATTACGTCAACCATGCGTACATCGAGAACGTGCGCGCCCTGATGTCGCGCTTCTGACGGTGGTATGACTCAAGTGGGATGTTGCTAAAAAGCGATAGATGTGCATGGATAGCTCTAACCTGTACCCCCGATTCAAGAGGGAGCATCCATGCGACTCAGGGTCTTCCTGGCCACCGTCGCGGTGACGACCGTCGGCGCGCTGATCCCGGCCACCCCGGCATCGGCCGACGTCCAGCCCTACATCATCGGCGGCGGAACCGTCTCCTCGGCGCCGTGGGCCGCGGCGGTCTTCCGCAGCGGCTCGTTCACCTGCTCGGGCACGATCATCGCGGCACGATGGGTCCTCACCGCCCGCCACTGCACGAGCGCGAGCATGTCGGTCAGGGTAGGCAGCGTGAACCGTACCTCCGGCGGCGTCGTCGCCAACGTGACCAGCTACTCGGTGCGTTATGACCTGGCCGTGCTCCGGCTCGACCGCTCCATCAGCACCACCTACATGCGGCTGGCGAGCACCAACCCGCCGGTCAACAGCACCAACAACATCTACGGCTGGGGCATGACCTGCTACTCGGGCTGCTCACCGTCGACGATCCTCAAGACCGCGACGGTCCGGGTCACCTCGACCTCGGCCACGGACTACTACGGCGGTCCGGCGATCGCGAGCACGCGCATCAACGGCAACGCCTGGAAAGGCGACTCCGGTGGGCCGCAGACCTATGGCGGGCTGCAGGTCGGTGTGGCGTCCACGGCGGACGGATCGAGCCGGCAATGGTACGGCAGCGTCCCGGCGAACCGGTCGTGGATCCGCTCCGTCACCGGTGTTTGACAAAAGCGGAAAGTCAAGCCCGCCTTGGAAAAGGCGGGCTTCAATTTTATGTCATACGATGAGGGTCCAATTCATCCCACGAAAGCCAAGGTGGAGAAAAATGCCTCATCTCTACCCCTCGACGAGGCTTCGGGTCTCGCTCGCCGCGGCGGTCACCGCCGCCGCGCTCGTCATTGCCAGCCCCGTAACGGCGATCCCGCCGCTGGCCGCCGATTCCGGTGCCGTGCTTGAGCGGCTGCCGGGAGAGCAGCCGAGCGTCGTCGAGGTCATCGTCGCCGACTCCAACGAACTGGACCGGCTCGTCGCGACCGGCGTGGACCTCGACCACCACGTGGCGCGCCTGCAGGACCGTATCGTCGTCCACGCGGTGATCACGCCCAGCCAGGCCGCGGCGCTTCGCGACGGCGGGTACCAGCTGGGCAAAACCCTGTTCAACCCCAGCGACTCCGGCGCTCGCATCGAGGAACGTGAGCACACAATCGCCGTGCACAAGGCGGAGAACGCGGCGTTCACCGCGCTGCTTGCCGCGCAACCGGGCGAGGCGGATGTCAGGATCATTCGCGCCGACTATTACACCTCCGGCACCAGCCAGGTGCTGTCGGTCGAGGCCAAGTGGGCCTACGGCCAGACGCAGACCAACAGCCTCACGGTGATGCGCGACAGCGGCCCCGGCACCGAGATCGGCTCGGGCGGCAGCCAGACCATCAGCCGCTTCGTCGACGCGGAGGTCTACCTTTACCACCGCGGCGCGGCGCTCGTGACCACCCGCCCCGACCTCATCCGGATCACCAGCCCGAGCGGTGACGTCGCCACGGTGAAGGTCACCGAGTGGCTGCCGATCCCCGCCGACGACCCGGAGGGTCCCGGATACCAGAAGGACTTCGTCACCTCCTACCTGACACCGACCGAGCTGTACGACCGGATCCACAGGCTCGCCGCCGAGTTCCCCGACATCGCGGAGATCGTCGAGCTGCCTTTCAAGACCAATGGGTACCGCCGCAAAGCACAGGTCGTCCTCGGTAGCGTGAGTGCAAGCAGGGTCGCGGTCGACTCGCTGGCCTGGGGTCACCAGGGCGGCAACAACATCTCGGTGGCCGTGCTCAACCCGGGCTCGGCCAACCAGCCGCTGTCGGTTTCCGTGTCGGGCAACGAAATCACGGTCAACCTCGGCACCGACGCCGCCGGTTCGCCGGCGAGCACCGCCGCCCAGGTGGTCGCCGCGCTCAACGCCAACGCCGGCTCGCTGATCCGGGCCTACACCTACCGCGGCAACGCCGGGACGGGCATCGTCGCGCCGGCGGCCCGGACCATGCTGTCGGACAACCTGCACGCGCCCGCAACCGTTTCCCGCGAACCGCACCCGGTCTACGCCATCCGCATCGGCAAGTTCCGCGACGGGTCGAAGCCGGGCGTGCTCGCCTACGCGCAGGAACACGCACGCGAGTGGGTGCCGCCGCTGGTCGCGGTCGAGAGCGCCGAGCGGCTGCTGCGCAACTATGCCCACGACGGCCGGACCAAGCAGTTGCTGAACAACCTCGACATCTGGGTCGCACCGTCGATCAACCCCGACGGCAGTCACTACTCGTTCTACGACTTCAACTTCCAGCGGCGCAGCATGACCAACCACTGCCCGCTCACCGGGCCGGCGGATGCCTTGGCGCGCAACGCCTGGGGAGTCGACAACAACCGCAACTACACCGAGTTCAGCCTGTTCGACGGGTACTTCGGCGCCTCGTCCAGCTGCACCAGCGACATTTACTCCGGCCCAAGCGAGCTGTCCGAGCCGGAGAACAAGAACCTGGACTGGCTGGCTGCCCGCCCGAACATCAAGTTCTCGATGAACCTGCACTCGTCGGGCAACTACTTCATGTGGTCGCCGGGCGCCTACGCGGTGCCGGGCCGCATCTCGGCGCCGCGGCCGACCCTGGCCGAGGAGTCGTTCTTCTGGGGCGCCTCGTCGCGCATCCTGACCGCCATCAAGCGGCACCGCAATATGGCCGTGACCCCTGCGCGCACCGGCCCGATCTCCGATGTGCTCTACTCGGCGGCGGGCAACTCCGGTGACATGCTGTGGTACAAGTACGGCATCTACGCCTGGAACTTCGAGGTCGGCACGTCGTTCCAGCCCGTTTGGGAAGAGGCCCACGACGAGACGATGGAGTTCTCCAACGGCTTGGTGGAGCTGATGCGTGTGGCGCACGACTTCGCCACCGACCACACCCGACCGGAGAGCGGGCTGTCGGTGACGCCCAGCTCCACCCCGGGGATGGTGAGCGTCAAGTTCACCCTCACCGAGCCGGCGGCGATCTTCTACACCCTCGACCGATCCATACCCACCTACGCGTCGACGCTCTACGGCTCAGCGGGTATCCGTGAGGGCGCCGAGACGCTGACGGTGCCCGCCGGCACGACGATCCACTGGTTCTCGGTGGACGCGGCGGGCAACGTCGAGAACAACTACGTGCCCGACGGGAAGGGAATGAACTTCCGCAGGGGCGTCGCAACAATACTCAGTTAATGGCTACGCGGCCGGGCGCGCGGGCGCCCGGCCGGTCCACGGCGCGGCAGCCGGATCGGTAGGGTTGGGCAGGTGCCGCTGCGACTCCCCCATCCCGACCCTGGCATCCCGGACACCACGGGACCCCTGCGCTACATCTGGTGGCTCGCTCGCCGCCAGCCGGTGCGGGTGTTGCGCGGCAGCCTGTTCGGCACGGCCTGGATGGTGGGGCTGGCGGCACGGCCGTACCTGATCGCCCGCGCGGTCGACGACGGCCTGAGAACCCATGACTACCAAGCACTCCTGTGGTGGGCCGCGGCGATCGTCGCCGCCGGTGGTTTCCTGGCGTGGCTCGGGATCATGCGCCATCGCACCATGACGTTCGTGCGCGAGGACGCCACCGCCCGCTCGGCCGCGCTTGTGCTGCGCTCGGTGTCGAGCGGCGGTGCGGCGCTGGCGCGCAGGCTCGCGGCGGGCGAGGTCGCCACGGTCAGCGGCACCGACATCGGCCACGTCTCGATGGTGCTGACGATCTTCGGGCCCGGCGTCGGCGCGGTGATCGCCTACGCCGTCGTGGCCGCGCTGCTGTGGTCGGTCTCGCCGATGCTGGCGGTGTTCGTGCTGCTGGGCGTGCCCGCGGTCGCCGTCGCGATCGGTCCGCTGCTGCGCCGCCTCGAGCGGGCGGAGTCGGTGTACCGGCACCGGCAGGGCGCGCTGACCGCGCGGGCGGGCGACATCGTCGCCGGGCTGAGGGTGCTTGCCGGGGTCGGCGGCAGGGGGCTGTTTGCCCGCGCCTATGCCTCCCGTTCGAGGGATTTGCTTTTCGAGGGGTACCGGGTAGGGGCCGTAAGCAGCTGGATCTTCGCGTTGATGGTGGTGATCCCCGGCCTGTTCCTGGCGGCGGTGGTATGGCTCGCGGCACGGATGGCCGCCGCCGGCGACATCACCATCGGCCAGATGGTGGCCGTGTACGGGTACGCCGCGATCCTCATCATCCCGGTGTGGTTCCTGCTCGAAGGCGGGTACATGATCATCCGTGGCCGGGTGGCGTCGCGCCGGATCGTGGCCCTGCTCAACCTGGTCCCGGACGCCGACGGTGACTGGGGCAAAGAGGCCGCGCCGGACGGACCGGCCGCCCTGCACGACCCCGCCACCGGCCTTACCATCCACAGTGGACGGTTGCTTGGCATCGCCGCCGGCGACCCGGGCGAGGCGATCGCGCTCGCCGACCGGCTTGGGCGCTATGCGGAAACCGGCGTGACGTGGGGCGGGGTGCCGCTTGCCGACGTCGCACTCAACGAGGCACGCGAGCGCATCCTCGTCGCCGACCACGACTCCTACCTGTTCGCCGGGGAGCTGCGCGAGATCCTGCGGATCCGGGAAGGCTTGGGCGACAAGGAGATCCGGGCGGCGCTGCACACGGCTTCGGCCGACGACGTCGTCGACGCGCTGCCGGACGGGCTGGACACCGGGATCGGCACCCGCGCCCGCACATTGTCCGGCGGCGAGCGGCAGCGAATCCGCCTGGCACGGGCGCTGCTCGCCGAGCCCGAGATACTGATCCTCATCGACCCCACCTCCGCCGTCGACGCGCACACCGAGGCCCGGGTCGCCCAGCGCCTGCGCGACTACCGCGCCGGGCGGACCACCGTCGTCATCACCACCTCGCCGCTGCTGCTCGTCTCCACCGACAGCGTGGCGCATCTGCGCGAGGGCCGGATCGTGAACACCGGCTCCCACACCGAGCTGCTGGAACGGGACAGCCTCTACAGGGCGCTGGTGGCGAGGGACGCCGACATCGACGACCCGCTGGAAGAGGCGGTGCCGCGATGAGCGCCCTGCCCGTCGCCGATCGCCGCACCGTCCGCCGCGCCCTGGCCGACCTGTTCCGCACCGACTCGCGCGCCGTGCTGCTGGTGCTGGTGCTGCATTCCGCCGCCGCCGTCACCGGTCTTGCCGCGCCCTGGTTGCTGGGCCGGATCGTGGACGAGGTCGCGACGGGCGCCGGCGCCGGGCGGGTCGACCGGCTGGCCGTGTCGATCGCCGGATGCGTTCTGGCGCAAGGACTCCTGCAGCGCTTCGCGCACTACGCGGGGCATCGCTTCGGCGAGCGGTCGGTGGCCAGGCTGCGCGAGGACTTCGTGACCCGCACGCTCAACCTGCCGGTCTCGGCGGTCGAGCGGGCGGGCACCGGCGATCTGGCCACCCGTAGCTCGGTGGACGTGGCCGCGGTCGGCACCACCGTGCGCGACGTGGTGCCGATCATCGTGATCGCCACGGCCCAGCTGACGCTGCTGTTCGGCGCGGTGTTCCTGCTGCACCCGCTGCTCGGGCTGGTGGCGCTGACCGGGATGCCGACCATCGTGGCGGTCACCCGTTGGTACCTGCGCCGGGCCGGCAACGCCTACCTTGCCGAGGGCGCGGCCACCGCCGAGCTGACCGACACGCTCACCACGACGGCGGAGGGCGCGCGGACGGTGGAAGCCTTGCGCCTCACCGGCGAGCGCGTCGGGCACGGCAGGAAGCGCATCGCCCGGGTGTGGGCGACCCGGCGGGCCACGCTCGCGCTGCGCTCGGTGTTCTTCCCGGTGGTCGAGGGCAGTTACGCCCTGCCGGCCGCGGGGGTGCTCCTCGCCGGCGGCCTGTTCCTCGGCAAGGGCTGGGTCACTCTAGGCGGGGTCGTCGCCGCGACCCTCTACGTCCAGCAGGCGATCGATCCGCTCGACCGGATGCTGCAGTGGATGGAGCAGGCACAGCGCGGTTTCGCCTCGCTGGCAAGGGTTTTGGGCGTCGGTCAGGTGCCGCCGGAGCAGCGCGGCGAGGTGAGCACGCTCACCGGCGAGAGGCTGGTGGTGCGCGGCGCCCGGTTCGCCTACGGCGACGGGCATGAGGTGCTGCACGGCATCGACCTCGAGGTGCGCCCGGGCGAGCGGCTGGCCATCGTCGGCCCGTCGGGCGCCGGCAAGTCCACCCTCGCCCGGCTGCTCGCCGGCATCGACGCCCCGCGCGACGGGGTCGTCAGCATCGGCGGCGTGCCCGTCGTCGACATCGACCCGGCCGAGCGCCGCCGCCGCATCGCGCTCATCACGCAGGAGCACCACGTCTTCATCGGGTCGCTGCGCGACAACCTCCTGTTCGCGGCGCCGGGCGCTGGGGATGACCAGCTGCTGGCGGCTCTGGACGCGGTCGGCGCTGACTGGTACCACATGATGCCCAATGGACTCGATGAACAGGTCGGCGATGGGGAGCGCGAGCTGGGTGCCGCCGAAGCGCAGCAGCTTGCGCTGGCCCGGCTGGTGCTCGCCGACCCGCACACCCTGATCCTTGACGAGGCGACGGCGGCGCTCGACCCGACGACCGCGCGGCGCACCGAGCGCGCGATGGCGGCGGTGCTCACCGGCCGCACGGTCATCGCCATCGCCCACCGCCTCAACACCGCGCACGACGCCGACCGGGTCGCGGTGATCGAGGATGGCCGCGTCACCGAGCTCGGAAGCCACCACGAACTGATGCGCGCCAACGGTTCCTACGCGGCGCTGTGGCGATCGTGGCATGGGTGAGCACGGCTGAACCCATGACAACTGTCATGGGGAAAAGGTGATTGGCGGCCGGGCGGCGAAACGGTGTCGCCTCTTACCTTGGGAGCCATGACAAATGACGGTGCGGCGGTCCGCCTGAGCGGTCTGGCCAAGCGCTACGGGCAGGTGCGGGCGGTCGACGGGATCGACCTGGTGATCGCCCCGGGTGAGGTGGTCGCCCTGCTCGGCCCCAACGGCGCGGGGAAGACGACCGCCGTCGACATGATGCTGGGGCTCATCAAGCCCGACAGCGGGACGGTCACCGTCTTCGGGCTGCGGCCGCGCGACGCGGTCACGGCCGGGATCGTCGGTGCGATGCTTCAGGCCGGCGCGCTGCGCGACAACCTGACCGTCGCCGAGACGATCGGCGAGATCGCCGCGCTGCACGGGCGTTATCACCGCACCCGCGAGGTGCTCGAGCGCACCGGCCTCACCGAGCTGGCGAAACAGCGCTGCACCAGGCTCTCCGGTGGCGAGAAGCAGCGTGTGCGGTTCGCGCTCGCCCTGATCAGCGAGCCGGATCTGCTGCTGCTCGACGAGCCGACCACGGGCATCGATGTGGCGGGGCGGCGACATTTCTGGGAATCGATGCACGACTATGCGGGTAGCGGGAGGACCGTCCTGTTCGCCACGCACTACCTGCAGGAGGCGGAGGAGTTCGCCGACCGCGTGGTGCTGATGCGCCGGGGCCGGATCGTCGCTGACGGCTCCGTGGCGCAGGTTCGGGCCAGCGCGGCGGGGCGGGTTGTTCAAGCCTCGGTGCCCGGCGCTTCGATCGCCCAGCTGCAAGCCCTGCCAGGTGTAGTAGACGTGACGCAGCGCGACGCCCGATTCTCCTTGCAGTGCAAAGATTCTGACGTGGCGTTGCGCGCGTTGCTTTCGCTGTGTCCCGGCGCGCGCGACATCGAGGTCACCGCGGCCGGTCTCGAGGACGCCTTCATCGCCCTGACTTCAGAACGGGCTTCGGAACAGGTGGGTGTGTCATGAACTTTCGCTATCTGATGCTTGAGGCGCGGGTCATCGCCCGCAACTCCCGCTTCCTGATCTTCACACTGATCATGCCGGCCGTACTTTTCGTTATTTACGTTGGGCTTTGGGGTCAACTGGGCGCGGCGTTTCCCGACGGCACGCCGGTGGCCCCGTCGCTGATGGTCAGCATGTCCGGATATGGCGCGATGGGCGCGGCCATGTCGACGGGGATGGGCATCGCCATCGAGCGCGACTACGGCTGGATGCGGCAGCTGCGCCTGACCCCGATGTCGGGGCTGAGCTACCTGCTGGCCAAGGCGACGCTGGCCATGCTGGTGGCGCTGCCCGTGATCCTCGTGGTCTGCCTGCTGGGCTTGACCGTCGGCGGCGTCGAGCTGACACCCTTGCAGTGGCTGGCCGTGACGCTCGGCCTTTGGTTCGCGGTGACCCCTTTCGCGGCGATCGGCGTCGTGATGGGCCAGCTCTCGACGGCGGACAGCTCGCAGGCCATCGGTGGGGCCGTGATGATGATCCTTGGTCTGGCCGGCGGGATGTGGATCCCGTCGCAGGTGGTGCCAGAGTGGGCGGTCGACGTGATGCGCGCAACGCCAAGCTTCTGGCTGCGCGAGGTGGGCCAGTCCGTGGTCAACCGCGCGATCGACATGCGCACCGCCATCTGGGTGCTGGCCGCCTGGACCGTGGTGGCGACGGTGATCGCCGCCCGCCGCTACCGTTCCGAGCTGGCCCGCGCGTGAGAGCTACGGTGAAGTCGTGAAAAGCTTCGGAGGACGCCGGTGGGGCCTGGGTGTCGGGCTCTTCTTCACCGCGTTGCTCATCCCGCTGGGGTTCGAGGTGGCCCAGATCACCACCGGCACGCATCGGGTGATCGTCCTGAGCCTGCTGTCGGTCTACGGGCTGGGCTACCTGGTCCTGCCCGCGTTCCTGTGGTGTGCCGGCCTGTGGGCCCGGCTGGCGGGGATGGCGTTCATGACCGCGGTGGGGATCGCCTTCGTCGCCAACGTCGACCTGACGGCGATGGCGATCATGGCCTATGCGCTCGCGGTCGGGGCGTTCACGCTGCCCCCGTGGTGGTCGATCGGCACCTGCGGCGCGGTGGTCGGCGGCTTCGCGGTCGCGACCGCGCTTGCCGACAACGATCCTTGGTACTCCTGGACCGGGCTGCTCAGCATCACCGCCGCCCTGGTACTCATGGGCATGCTGGTGCGATCCAACCAGGAGCTGGTGCGGGCGCGACACAAGCTTGCCGCCCTAGCGGTCGCCGACGAGCGCGCCCGCGTCGCCCGCGACCTGCACGACGTGCTCGGCCACTCGCTGACCTCGCTCGCGGTCAAGGCGTCGCTGGCCAGGCGCCTGCTCGGTAAGGGGTTGTCGGAGCAGGCCGCCGCCGAGATCGCCGACATCGAGCGCCAGGCGCGCGAGGCGCTGGTCGAGGTACGCGCCACGGTCTCGGGCTACCGCGAGGCGTCGCTCGCGGCCGAGGTCGCCGGGGCGCGGGTGGCGCTGGAGGCCGGCCAGATCGAGGCGGCGGTCTCCGGCGACCTCGAGGCGGTGCCGCCGCACCTGCGTGAGGCCTTTGCTTTTGTGGTACGCGAGGGCGTGACCAACGTGATCCGGCACAGTGGTTCCAAGTCCTGTTCCATCCACATCGGATCGTCCTATGTAGAGGTTATGGACGAGGGCGGGCCGGTTGTCGAGGCCGTACGTACCGGCAACGGCCTGGCCGGGTTACGGCAGCGCGTCGAGGCGGTCGGCGGCCACCTGTCCGCCGTGCCCGTGCCGGGCGGCGGCTTCCGCATCCGCGCCGAGGTCATCGGCGCTCAATGATCCGGGTCCTGCTCGCCGACGACCAGGCGCTCATCCGTGGCGCCCTGGCCACGATGCTCAACCTCGAGCCGGGCATGACCGTCGTGGCCCAGGTCGGCACCGGCGATGAGGTCCTGCCCGCGGCCGAGGCGCACATGCCCGACGTCGCCCTGCTCGATGTCCAGATGCCTGGCATGGACGGTCTCCACGCCGCGGCCGCACTGCACAAGGCGCTGCCGTCGGTGCGCATCATCATTTGCACCACGTTCGGGCGGCCGGGATATCTGGCGCGGGCCATGACCGCCGGCGCCAGCGGTTTCGTGGTCAAGGACGCCGCACCCGAGTACCTGATCGACGCGATCAAGCGGGTGCACGCGGGCTTGCGCGTGGTCGACCCCGGCCTGGCCGCCGAGTCACTGGCGGCCGGCTTCAGCACCCTGACCCAGCGCGAGCGCGAGGTGCTGCTGGCCGCGGCGACCGGCGCGACAGTGCGCGACATCGCCCAGCGCCTCCACCTGTCCGAGGGCACGGTCCGCAATCACCTGTCGTCGGCGATCGGCAAGACCGGCGCTCGGACATCCGCCGAGGCCGCCCGCATCGCCGAGTCCCACGGCTGGCTCTAGGCGACCAACCCACGACGTCGGGGGGCGAAGACCCTCCACACCCGACGCGGGATGTAGAGGCGCACTTCCACCCACGGACGCTGTGGGGCACGCCAACCGGCCCGAGCCGGTCGATAACGGCCTGCCCAAGACGGTGACGGGACCGGCGCCCGGACGGTGCGCCGGCCTCCGTTAGGTGATTTACGGGTTGGGTTGGACCGCGATGTCGGTGACCTGGGTCTTGCTGGGGAACGAGCCCAGGTTGCCGGCGCGCCCGGTGAGCAGGTCGATTCGGTACAGGCGGTACTTGCCGTCAACCTTGAGCGTGGCGAAGGCCGTGTTGCCCACGCTCACGCCTCCGCGCAGCGTGCTGTAGATGTCGAACCCAGCGTCGCCGGCCGCGTCGACCACCAGCGTGCCGGTCGGCGCCAGCGTGCCGTTGTTGGCCGGGGACTGCACGAGGATCTGATCGGTCATCGTGCTCAGGTCGAACAATGTCGTTGCCGTGTCGGCGTTGGTGTCGTTGTTGGTGTAGGCCGCGCCGGTGACGCCGGTCGTGGCGGTTGCCACCGGTGGCGTGGTGAGCATGGTGTCGTTGGCGGTGGTGCCCGCAGCTGGGGCGCCCGCCGGGTCGTCGATGTTGTGTCGCAGGTTCTGGCCCGTGTCGCTGATGACGCGCAGCCGGTTGGCCGCTGGGTTGAAGTCGATGTCGAAGTCCGTGCCGGACAGGGCGACGGTCAGCTGGGAAACCTTGGCCGCCTTGGCATTGTCGGTGTTGATGGTGTAGATCCCGCCCTTGTCGCCGACCCCGTAGAGCTTGCCGTCCTGCGCACGGAAGTCGATGCCGATCAGGCGGGTGTCACCTTGCAGCCCGCTGATGGTACCTATCCCCCGCACCCTGTCGGGATCGTCGCCGCGCACCGATACCAGGGAGCGGCCTGAAGTCAGACCGTAGATCCGCATGTCGCCCCGCCGGTCCTGGCCGTCGTAGCTGACCAGCTCGGGGTCTGCTGGTTTGTCGGCTTTATCGGCACCGCTCACGGCCAGCACGGTGGCGATCGTGCCGACCGCGGCGAGCCCCATCAGCCCGTAGACCCATTTTGTCTTCATGCGACTTTCTTCGGAGCGGGGGCGCGTGCGGATGGGCTATAAATCTGTGATGCACGACAATGAGATCCCGCTCGGCACGGAGCTGGTACACCGCCTTGTGGCGCAACAGTTTCCGCAATGGGCGGGCCTGCCCGTGACGGCGCTTGCCCTTGGCGGCACCGACCATGCCCTCTTCCGGCTTGGCGACGGCCTCGTCGCCCGCATGCCGCGCATCGGGTGGGCCGCCGGGCAGGCGGAGAGCGACTCCCGCTGGCTGCCGGTCCTGGCGCCGCACCTGCCGCTGGCCGTGCCGGTGCCGGTCGCGGTGGGCGAGCCGGATGAGGACTTCCCTTGGCGGTGGGCGGTGGTGCCTTGGCTGCGCGGCGAGAATCCGCCTTCTGGGAATGTCGACCTCGAGCACGCCGCCGTTCAGCTCGCCGAGTTCGTCACTGCCCTGCGCAGCGTCGATACCGCGGGTGCCCCCGCTGCTTCGCGCGGCGTGCCGCTCGCCAAGCGCGATGAGCCGACCCGCGCCGCCATCGCGGAGCTGGGCGACCGGATCGACGGCCGTCGGGTCACAGCGGCATGGGAGCAGGCGCTCTCCGCCAATGCGTGGACGCGGGAGCCGGTGTGGTCGCACGGCGACCTTTCCGCCGGCAACCTCCTTGCGCGGCAACGAAAACTGTCGGCCGTCATCGACTGGGGCGGGGTAGGCGTCGGCGACCCGGCGGTCGACCTAATGCCCGCCTGGAGCATCTTCGACGGCCGCTCGAGGCTCGCCTACCGCGAGGCACTGGGCCGTGACTTCGGCGGCGACGAGGACATGTGGCAGCGCGGCAGGGGATGGGCCCTGTCCACGGCGCTCATCGCGCTCCCCTATTACTTTGACCGGTACCCAGGCATCGTCGCCGAATCGAAAGCGAAGATCGCCGCGGTGCTCGCCGACATCGTCACCGAGATCTGAGCCCGGTGTTGATCTGGATTTGCTGATCTACGTCTCCCGGCCGGGGTGTTCGGGCTAACGTGCCAGCATGGGAGATCTTTCGTGGGATGGCACCACCGGCCGCCAGCTGTATGCCGGACAGAGTCTGTACGAGGTAACAGGCGGGATCTATCAGGTGCAGGGCCTGGAGGTCTCCAACATGACGATCGTCGAAGGCGACACCGGGGTGATCGTCATCGATCCGCTGATCAGCGTCGAGACCGCGGCGGCCGCCATCGGCCTGTACCGTGCGCACCGCGGAGACCGCCCGGTGACCGCCGTGATCTACACCCACTCCCATGGTGACTATTTCGGTGGGGTCGCCGGGGTGACCGACGGCGACGTGCCGATCCTCGCGCCGGTGGGGTTCATGGAGCACGGGGTCGGGTTCGGCAGCGCCACCTCATCCGGGACCGTCTCGCTGCTTCCACCCACCGTCGACATCACGCGCACGGGGCAGGAGGAGACCCTCGACGGCGTGCGGGTCGCCTTCCAGCTGACACCGGGAACCGAAGCGCCATCCGAGATGAACCTCCTGTTCCCCGAGCGCCGGGCCTTGTGCATGGCGGACATCCTGACCCTGCGCGGTCCGCAGGTGCGCGACGCACGCATCTGGTCGCGGTACCTCACCGAGGCGATCACCTTGTTCGCCGACCGGGTCGATGTCATGTTCGCCTCGCATCGCCAGCCGACCTGGGGGCAGGAAAACATCATGCGGTACCTGTCGGAGCAGCGGGATGTTTATGCCTACCTTCACGACCAGACCCTGCGACTGCTCAGCAAGGGCTACACGGGTGTGGAGATCGCTGAGATGATCCAGTTGCCCCCCGCCCTGGAGCGGGCTTGGCACGCGCGCGGTTACCACGGATCGGTGTCGCACAACGTGAAAGCCATCTATCAGCGGTACCTTGGCTGGTTCGACGGCAACCCGGCCAACCTTTGGCAGCACCCGCCGGTCGAGAGGGCGAAGCGTTATGTGGACTGCTACGGCGGGCTGGACAATGTGGTGGCCAAGGCCGGTGAATTCGCCGCGGCCGGAGACCTTCGCTTCGCGGCCCGGCTGTTGCAGCACGCGGTCTTCGCCGGTCCCGAGGACGGTGACGCCAAAGAGCTTCTGGCGCGGGTTTATGAGCGGCTCGGGCACGGCGCGGAGGACAGCACTTGGCGCACCTTCTACCTCACCGGCGCGCAGGAGCTGCGCGAGGGTATCAACGTGACGCCCATCGATCTGGGCACCGGCATGGCCGCCGCCCTGTCGATCGAGCAGATCTTCGATACCCTCGCCATCCGCGTCGACGCCCCGAACGCCTGGCACGAGACCATCACCATCGACTGGCGCTTCAGCGACCTCGACGAGTCCTACCGCACGACGCTGCGCAGCGGTGTCCTCGTCCACCACCCCCACCGGTCTGCCCCTTCGGCGGGGCGAGCGGACCTGACGCTCACCCTCACGAAGGCCGAACTGCTGGGAATGATTGCCGGCAAAGGGCTCAACGGCATCGCCTACGACGGGGACGCGGACGCGCTCAACCGGCTGCTGAGCCACCTCGACGAGCCCGACGCGAACTTCGCCATCGTCACCCCGTGACAGGACAGGCCATCAGTGGCCTGCTGCCGCCTGCGGTGCTTCGGTCATGCTGCTCCTGCCAGGTCGCGCTTGAGCGCACCCGTCGTCACTGTCCGGACTCGGCCGCTATGGGTCGGCCGAAGGTGAGGGCTAGTTGCAGGGAAGGCTCGATGCTCGCCCGGTAGGCGGAGTCGGGCTCGGCACCGGCCGCGTCGAGAGCGGTGCTGAAGAAGCATCGCGCGGCGGCGGCGAGGATGACCTGAAAGATGTCCTCATCGGACAGACCGTGCTGGCGCAGCCTGTCGATGTCGGCGCCGGTGATGGCGGTGGCGTTGCGCGCGACCTTGCCGGCGAAATCCATGACGGCCACGTCGGCGGCGTCAAGCCCGGCGGACTCGTGGTCGGTCGCCATCGCCTCGACGGTGGACGCATCGTAGAACTTGTCGCGCAGCACCTTGCCGTGGGCCAAGGCGCAGTAGCTCGACTTGAGCGCGCGCGCGGCCGCCAGCGTCGCCAGCTCGAAGCGGCGATGGTCCATGCCCTCCTTGATCGCGCCACCGAGCGCCCGCCACGCCGCCAATACCTTGGGACGCAACGCAAACAGCTTAGTGTAGTTGGCCACGTAGCCGTTGGCCTCCAGGTCAGCGCGGTAAACGTCGGCCTCGTCAGGTGTCTGCAAAAAGCTCATGCCATCCGAAGATAGGCGTGCCGCCGGTCACCCACCATGTCCGATCGTGGACAGCCCAGCCAGCCGACCAGCCGAACCAGACGGCAGACAGCCCCGGTCGCGCGCTCACCGCGAGCCGGGGCTGACGGCGTGCCAGCCCCGGC
>Ga0075421_100002751_pt1 | contig 21015 bp, 10 predicted proteins | sample SoiMetdeltSBSDD5_FD_75292 | JGI IMG/M metagenome (GOLD analysis project Ga0075421, IMG submission 75292) | Bulk soil microbial communities from a Populus tree surrounding site in Tennessee, USA - Soil MetaG P. deltoides SBSDD5 | ecosystem: Environmental > Terrestrial > Soil > Tree plantation... | reverse complement strand
TCTTCGCGATCGAACTTTCGATCGTACTGATGCGTGACGACCCACACGGTCCCGATCGGGCGGCCCTCAAAATGGAAAGGAATCAGGAGGGCTTCCACAAAGCGCGGCTCGTTGCGTAGCGCCGGAAAAACGCGATCCGCCAGATACATCAGCTCCGTCGTATTGTGGTCGATACAGACACCGCAGGGACTGGCATCTCTAGGCATGGTGCTGTTCCGCGCCGCCGCAAACACCCCAGCCAGCGCTTCCCATCGAAACACTTCGACACCGTCTTGCTTTTCCAGTAGACTGACCCCCGACGTGTCGGCCTGGCACAATTCAAGCGCTGTCTCCACCAGCTTTTGGAGCATGTTTTGCGGATTCTTCGCCAGCTCCGCTGCAAGGGAGGCCAGTGCGCGGTTCTCAGTCTCGTAGTCCGGAGTGCGCGATGGGCGAGACGCCAGCGCATTCCGAATATCGACTTCGGCAAAAGACACACTCGCGCTACTGGTATCTGGTAGCGAATCGGAAGGAGAATGCGTTGACAATGCGTTATTACGGTAACAGAATTCAAACTATTTTGCGCGCTGTTTCAGAAAACCCTTATTTCCATTGACGAGGCATTCGGAGCCGAGAAACAGGTTGCAATCGATGGGAAGACGATCAGCCGGCCAGATCGTGCAATGCGCTTTACCGCAGCGAGGCTCAACGTCTTCGAAGGGAAGGTTGGGCGCTCCAGCGGATTGCTGACGTGCTAGGCGTCGGACTGGGAACGGTGTCGCGGGCCGTGACAGAGCAACCGATCAAATCAGACGGAGCCGGCATGTTCTTGTCGGCCTAATGCGTCATGGCATAAACGAGATAATTAACCCCGATTCGAATTCCAAGCGCGGAGTATTTTTCTGGATAACGTGGCTCATCGGCCCATTCCCAGGAGTCACCGAGGTCCATGTCATGGCAAATAGCCACCATTAGCCGGCCTTTGTCATCGTAGACTCCGCGCCAGTGCGGGTCGTAACCGTCATACTCGTACGTCCGTCCGGAGTAAAGAAACTGCGCGCCCGGGACCTGATAGCGATCGTCAAGGTCGTAAAGCGTGTGGAAGATCTGGTCTTGGTTCTCTATGTCCACGATGGGCCTGTCGGGGAAAACGCGCCTCATGCTCGCTTCGAAAACGTCCCACTCGCGTGTACCGTGGAAATCGTCGCACATGAAGAAACCTCCGCGAAGCAGGTAGTCGCGAAGTTTTTTGGCCTGGGCATCGGTGAGGTCCCAATGCCCAACTTCCACGGCGTATAGCCACGGCCAATAATAGACATCGTCACCATCGTCAAGATTGACCGGTTGCTCGACCGAGCGCGCGTTAATGCGGGTGAGCCGGCGAACCGCTTCGGAGAAGTGACGGTCCGAGCGTGGATAATCGGTGGTCCAACTGGAGGAGCCCTGCGTCCAGTCACCCCCGTATCGGCGACCGTATCGCTCGCCCATCAGGGACGGGTACATTAGCCTTGCAAAGGCCCACTCGCTCGTTTGGCGGTAATCCGGTGGGAGAGGGAACTGTTCGTATTCAACGCCGGGATATTCACGGAAAGGTTTCTGGAAGGCGAGAGTGATGCCCAGCAGCAAAGTACCCGTTACTGCAACGACAAATACCTTCGAGGGGAACATCCGTTTCCTATCCCGCTCTATACCCCCAGACTATCACGCACCGGACGGAACTGGACGACTGGCGGCTTTTCCAAAAGGCTCTCGCCTGACACCTATCGCCGAGCGGAATCAAAGCCACTTACCTGCGCTCGAACGTCCGGCTCGATTCAGTTCTTTACCGAGTTGAAAAGAGGTCGTGATTCCCGCACTCTACCCCAAGCTGCCGCTCTAGGTCGGCTGCAAACTTCGAAGCCTCCGTCTCCATGAATAATTCAGGGTGGCGGCTCATCTTTATTGTTTGCAATACCAAAAACCCGGTTTTTCAGACCGGTATTCCGGAAGAGCGGCGTCAAGGATGCTCATGTGCACCGGTTCCGTCACACGTTAGCTACTGAGGTTCTGGTCAGTCGTGGCTCGATCGAGGACGCAGCCAATATTCTTGGCGACAGTCCGGCAATCATCCGCAAGCACTTGCGCGAAAGTGGTCACGCGATTATCAGACTCGCACACTCGAGCTTTTCCGGCGCATCCATTTGGCTCTGGAATGGACGCGCCACGGACACGCGAAGTGAATGATGGCGCAAGTCTTTTGTATTCAGGAGTTACTGTGGTGCCCGGGGTGGGAATCGAACCCACACTCCCGTTGCCAGGAAAAGGATTTTAAGTCCCCTCTATCTACTCGTATTGTATTGATAACATGAGTCTTATATTTTTGAAGATGTGAAACTGTGTAAGTAACTGTGAAAGTTTCGACGCTTCAAAGACCTCTCACCCCATCCGCTTCTTTCCAGGGAGGCAAGTTTCCGGCGTGTGCGTTTTAGGTCAAAGTGGACGAAGCGACGTTGCCTAAGGGTCCGTCGTGCAACACTGCTGTACTAGGATCGGTCTTTTCTGATAACGCCTTTCGCCCAATAATGCCCTGGCGAGTTGGCGCTAACGGCTGGATTTCTACAGCGGCGGCATCTTGCGCACCGCACGTTTCGCGGCGGTCAGGATTTGAGTCGCGCATTTTTCAAGCGCGTCTTCCCAGCATCTTCCTTCGCTTCGCCCAACACTCATGCCGTCCGCGGTTGTAAAGTCAACTTCGTACTGCACCTGAGTTCGTTCGCCGAACTCTTTCCATCCAACGTGCTTTGGAACGCTCACAATCAAGGTTCCTGGCTGCTCGCCGCTGCCAGGAGTGAAATCCCGCGATCTGTTGAATGCACTTTCGAGCGCGTCGCCAAGGCGTAGGGTCAGCCCGTCGTCCCCGACGCGCCAGACCTGCACGGGAACGGCTCGCGGGCGTGTCCACGTGAGTTGGGGATCGCTTATAACAACGACGTTTTTGGCGGGTGATACCACCTCGTACTCCGTTTCGGAAATCTGCCTCATTGCGACTGGGGTCTCTAACGGCAGTTCAGAGTTAATCCGAAACGTGATCAGAATGGAAAGATGCCTCCCGCTACACTGGCGCGGCAGTTGAACGTATCTAAACGCGAATTTGACATCGGATGTCAGCAAAGGGTCGCCGCTGGCTTCAAGGTCCCGAGGTGCACCGCGCCCATCAATACTGAATATCAGCCGAACCGGGCCCGAGACCTTTCTCTCCATTGCAGGGGCCGGATAGCTTAGGCGCGGTACCGTAGGCGTGCACGGGGTCTGGCCCTTCAGTGCAACCGGCAGGGAAGCCGAAAGCACAAACCACAGTACAGAGTACACGGGGCTCGCCAAGCTACTTCTCACGACGACACCATAATAACGCCTGCTACAACAAATGGCGTGAAGTGACGTTATCGAAAACTTGGATCGAACCGCCCCCTGGGCTATGTTTCGCAAAGGTTCAAAACGCGGGAACGACAGTCCCCAAGCAAGGACGGCTTACCAGTCTGAACGAACACTTGGCGTATGGTGCGGGCGGAGGGACTTGAACCCTCACGGACCTTGCGGTCCAACGGATTTTCATACCCTCCACGGCTTTCGCCGCCCCTGCTGTCTCGCCAGGGTTTGGGGTCTGGACTATCCCTTCACCATGTCCCGGACGGTTCCGGTTGTTAGGCGCTGCCCGTCTAGTCTCTACACCTTCCCGGCCGTTTCGGGCCGGGCTTGGCTCGGGATCGCCATGTTACAGGGTTCCCCGAATTTGAGCAATTCTGCATCGCCGGTTTCCCGGCGAGCACTCAAGTTTGCGCTTAAGTCCGATGCGTCTGCCGATTCCGCCACGCCCGCACGGTTTCAAGTTAGCACGAAATGAACGACTGACCCGATCGGACTTTTAAGTCCTTTGCGTCTGCCTGTTTCGCCACCCGGGCCAAGTTTGAAAAGACAACCTTAGCTTAGCAAGGGCTGCGACCGGCTTGGGCTGTGCCTATTCCTCGACGCTTAGCTTGATCTCTCCAACCCCGCCCCGCACTTCCATCCGTACCGCGGGCTTCCCCTCCGCGTAAGCTTCGTTGTAATACTTACCGTCGCGCTTCGTGAGCCCTTTGGTATTGATGCTGCCGATTCCTACCTTGGCATCCACCACTGCTCCCACGTCCCTCGGCAGCCGGATTCTAGCCTCGCCCGCTCCGCCATCCACTTGCACCGTTACATCCTTCCTATATTTGCCCGCCATATTCAGCAGCAGCTCTCCCGCGCCCATGCGTACCTCCATGGCGTGCAGGGGCAGCCTAGACATGTCCAAATCTGCCTTCCCGCCGCCCAGAGTCACATTCATTTCCAGAGGCGCGTCAGAACCTATGCGCAGATTCCATTCATTGACCATCTTGCCAAACGAGGAGTCCTTTTTCGGGGAGTCGACGATCAGCCGCCCGCGAGAGCCCGTCACATCGTAACGAACAGTGGGCCGCCCTACCCGCTCCGAGTAGCGGAAGGAACCTTCCATCAGTTTCGTCCCGCCACCTTCCACGCGCAGCTCGCCCGCGCCCATGCGAATTTCCGCCCGCACGGTTTCCGCCTTCCCGGCATCGATTTCTTCCCTCGCGGTTTGCGTGGGTCCCGGATCTGAGTCGAGGACGTTGCACCCCGTACCCGACAGCAAGAACACCATTCCCGCCAGACCAACTGTACGTTTCATGCTTCCCCTCCCGTGCTCCAGCGATTATTACGCACTTCGCCGATCGGGAGTTCGCCAAAGAAAAGTAATTGACGCCAGGCCGGCTGCTTGGCTAAGATCAACCCGACTTAGCTTTGTTTATGAATACCGGCACTTTCGCCGCGTGCAGCTTTTGCGCGTCTTCGCGAACAGCGGCGCCCGCTAACCGCAGGACCTGGGTGTTCTTCAACAGCACATACAGCCGATCCTCGGTCTGCAGTTTCCGCCCTTCGCTCCCGGCCGATCCATTCCGCTTTCGCCCAGGACTTTTCGCGTAGAGCGTGGCGTTGTCAATGTCTGCCGATTTGACGCGGGTTCCATCGCTTAGTTTAACGATCGCCATATCCGCCAATTTACAGCAGATCGCCTGCCAGTTGTGCGCTACCAGCCGATTTTGAGCCTTCAAGTAGTACTGGGCCTGCATCACGGTGGATCGCGTTTGCCGCGTAAATCCTGCCTAATGATTCATACTTGCTCGCCGCGGAGGTTGTCCGTCGCTCCTCACCGGGACGCCGCCAAATGAGCAAGTACTACGCCTATCGACGATTCTCCGTCCATCCTCCATCCCGCAGAGGCAGAACGATCTAGTCTCGAACGGGCGGCGGAGGCCGACCTTGTATCTGGACTCTGTTTGGTCCGAACAATCTAAGTAAGTCGTAGGATCAATATCTTAATAAGCCCGTACCACCACGGCCAAGGAAAATGCTCTGGTCTTCGACCTGCTACTACTCGCCCGGCGTCTTTATGGATAACTTCGTAGATCACTTCAAGACAATTCTGGACCGGATGCCAATCGGATGCATGCTCCACGACCAGCGACTCCACTTCACCTACTGGAATCCCGCCGCTGAAAAAATCTTCCAATACAGCTTTCAGGAAGTGAAAGGCCGGCGCCCTCTTGACGTCTTCTCATCCTCTTCCGGACTACCCGGCAATGACGAATTTTATCGCCTCCTTTTGAATATTCACCTCGAGCAGGATTGCGTCTGTGAGAATCGGACCAAGGAGGGCCGCGTCACCGCCTGCGAGTGGCGATACACGCCGCTTCACGACGCTGACGGAGCACTTGCCGGCGCCCTGCTAACCTGCCGCGACCTCACGGATCGCAAACGTCTCGAGGAGCAACTGCAGCAAGCCCAGAAGATGGAGACCATGGGCCTGCTAGTAAGTGGAATCGCGCACGACTTCAATAATCTGCTGACGGTTATCGGCGGTTACACAAGGATGCTCATGCGCGACATGGATCCTGTGCAGCACTCCTATCATCAAGCTGAGCAAGTCGCCGAAGCCGCCGACCGCGCCGCAGCTTTGACTGGCCAGCTACTCGCCTTCACTCGACGCCGCGTCCCCCAGTCCGAGATCCTCGATCTGAACGCCGTCGTTGCGAAGATGGAAAAACTCATGCGCCGCATCCTTGGCGAGGATGTCGAGCTCTCGACCCCGCTCGGCGCTAATCTCGGAGGCGTCCGAGCCGACCAGGGTCAAATCGAGCAGATCATCATGAACCTCGTCGTCAATTCCCGCTGGGCGATGCCCAACGGTGGTCGATTGACCATCGAGACAGCGGGTGTCGTCCTCGATCGCGAGCACTCACACGGCTCTTTGTCCTGCCCTCCGGGCCGCTACGTCGTGCTCGCCGTAAGTGACACCGGCCACGGGATGGATGCGGCCACCAGGAACCGCATCTTCGAGCCCTTCTTCACAACCAAGGACGAAGGCGAAGGCTGCGGAATCGGACTCGCCACCGTAAAAGGAATCCTCAAACAAATTGAGTCCCACATCCTGGTCTACAGCGAACCTGGATTCGGAACCACTTTCAAAATCTATTTCCCTGTGACCGACGCCGCCGTAACGCCGGTCGCGGCGCCCCTCACTGCGCCGGAGGAAACAGCCGCCGTTGGAACAGTCCTGCTGGTGGAGGACGAAACGCGCGTCCTCGAGACGGTGAGATTAATGTTGACGAGGCAAGGTTACTCGGTCCTGGAAGCTTCGTCTGCCGAGGCCGCGCGGCGCATTTGCCGGGAATTTCCGCACAAGATCGACTTGTTGCTCACCGACGTCGTCCTCCGCAACGGGAACGGTCCGGATCTGGCGCGCGATCTATGCCCGTCGCGCCCCGACATGCCCGTCATCTACATGTCCGGCTATCCGGATCCCTTCACGGTTCGTGGACGCTCGGGCGTGCAGTTCTTGCAGAAGCCGTTTACGGCGCGAACTCTGCAGGCGGCCGTGCAAAAAGCGCTAACCCACTCGAATTCTCTGGCGCGACTCAATAGCGCTACCTCTGTTGATACGATCGCTCAAACCTGCGACACTCAATCCAATTATGAAAGTGTTCCAACCGGCTCTCGTCCTGCTGCTGGTCTTGTCGGCGGCTGCCCAGGAATATGATCTGGTCCTCAAAGGCGGCCACGTCATCGATCCAAGAAACAACATCGACGGCCGCCTTGACGTCGCCGTCAGCGGTGGCAAAATAGCCGCCGTCCGGGCTGACATTCCCTCCTCGCAGGCCAGGCAGACGATCGATGTCGCCGGTCTCTACGTGACCCCCGGCCTGGTCGACATCCACGTGCATCTGTTCGCCACCACCGGTCTGAAGGACGCCTGGGCCGGCGATAACAGTGTCCTGCCCGACGGATTCAGCTTCCGTACCGGTGTCACCACTATGGTCGATGCAGGCTCCGCCGGCTGGCGAAACTTCGAAAATTTCCGCCACTCCGTGATCGACCGCGCACAGACCCGCGTCTTCGCCCTGATCAATATCGCCGGCCTCGGCATGTCGACCAACGCAGCCGAGCAGGCTCCAAGCGAGTTCCAGCCCGACCAGGTAGCCCGCCTCGCCAAGAAACACAAAGACGTAGTCGTGGGCGTGAAATCGGCGCACTACGAGCTGCCGGATTGGATGTCGGTCGATAAAGCCGTCGAGGCCGGCAAGCTCGCCGACATTCCGGTGATGGTCGATTTCGGCTTCTTTCTCGCCGAGCGCCCGTATTGGAAGCTCGTCACCGAGCGCCTCCGTCCCGGCGACATCAGCACGCACTGTTTCCGCTCCGGAGTTCCCTGGGCCGACGGGCAGGGCAAGGTCTACGACTACCTCCATCGCGCCCGCGCCCGCGGCGTGAAGTTCGACGTCGGCCACGGCGGCGGCAGTTTCGTCTTCCGCAACGCCGCCCCCGCCGTCAAGCAAGGCTTTTACCCCGATTCCATCTCGACCGACCTTCACGTCGCCAGCATGAACGGCGCCATGATGGACATGAACACGACCATGTCCAAATTCCTCGTAATGGGGATGCCGCTCAAAGAGGTAATTCTGCGCTCCACCTGGAATCCCGCGCAGGAAATCCGTCATCCCGAACTCGGCCACATCAGCGTCGGCTCTCCGGCCGATGTCGCCGTACTGCGCGTCGAAAACGGTGATTTCGCCTATGCCGACAGCAGCAACGGCCAGTTGCGCGGAAAGCAGCGAATCCTGTGCGAGCTGACTCTGCGCGACGGCCGCGTCGTTTGGGATTGGAATGCCCGCGCCGCGAAGGATTACAAGACGCTCGGACCAAACTACGGCCTGCGTCCCGGCGGCGACTTTGTAATCGTGCCCAAGTAGCCCCTTGACAGAACAGTCGGTAGCTTTCTATGATCGATCAGATCGATAGGGTCTTTGCCTCAATGCTGCTGTAAGCGTCGCCTAAGAGCGCCGCAGAACCACTAGGAGATTTCGTCATGAAAATCAGGAGTAGTAAGAATACGATCCTGCTGGCGGCGACGCTGTCCCTGTTCGCCAACTTCGCGCCGGCGCAGACGATAACCGCCTCCATTACGGGCACGGTGACCGATCCGCAAGGCGCGGTCGTTCCCAACGTCAAAGTCACTGGCACCAATACCGGTACCAACGTAGCCTTCCACGCCACCACCAATGAGGCTGGCGTTTACAACTTGTTGTTCCTGCCCGTGGGCAGTTACAACGTGCTCGCCGAAAACCAGGGCTTCAAGAAATCCCAAGTCGGCCCCTTCAGGCTGGAAACGAACCAGATCGCGCGTATCGATGTGAAGCTCGAGCTCGGCGACACCACGCAGACCGTGGAAGTGACCGACGTGGGCCCGCTGCTCCAGACGGAAACGCAGGCCACCGGCGACCTGATTTCTTCCTCGAAGCTGACCAACATCCCGCTCAACGGCCGCAATTTCGCATCGTTGACCCTGCTGATCCCGGGCGCCGTTTCCACCTCGCCGAACGCGATGAACACCGTGAGCCGTTTCCAGGGCTCCGGCTCGCGGCCGCAGGTGAACGGCAATCGTGAGCAGACCAACAACTTCATTCTCGACGGCGTGGATATCAACCAGAGCGTGGACAACCAGATCGGTTACCAGCCCAACGTGGACGCGCTCGAAGAAGTGAAAGTGGTTACCGGCAATGCCGGCGCCGAGTTCGGCAACGTCGGCGGCGCGAGCGTCGTGATGGCGCTCAAGAGCGGCACGAACCAATTCCACGGCAATGCCTTCGAGTTTCTCCGCAACGAGAAGCTCGATGCCAACGGGTTTTTCAACAATCGCAATAATGTGAAGAAGCAGGCGCTGCGGCAGAACATTTTCGGCGGTACGATCGGCGGCCCGATCAAGCGCAACAAGATGTTCTTCTTCCTGGACTATGAGCAGACCGAGCGCCGCATCGCCGGACCCGCCACGGCAACCGTCGCTCCCGCCACCTGGCGCAACGGCGATCTGAGCCAGTTCCTTAACCTGGCCACGCCCACGATAATTCGCGACCCCGCTACCGGTACCTCGGCCGCAACGCGCACTCCGTTCCCCAACAACCAGATCCCGGTGGCGCGCTTCAGTCCCGCCGCCCGGTTCTTGTTCAGCAATCCATCCCTGTATCCGCTGCCCAACAACACGGGCACCGGCAATCTGGGGATCGCGAGCAACTACATCGGCGGGACTCGAAACTATCTGAGCAACAAGCAGGGCGACGCCAAGCTCGACTACCGGTTGAGCGACAAAGACAACCTGATGTTCCGGTTCTCCAAAGGTATGTACGAGACATATGGATCGCAGGCTGCCCTGCCGATCAACCTCACGAACGGCGACAATGGGCCTACGTGGTCGGCCGTTACGAGCTGGACCCGCACCTGGACCCCCAGCCTCGTCTCCGACAACCGTTTCTCCTACAGCCTCATCGGCATCGACAACAACGTCATCGATTGGTCCGGGCAACTGGGAGCGGACGGCAACTCGAAGTTCGGCATCCCGGGAGGGCAGCCGATAGCGGGTCTTTCCGCGTTCAACCTCGGACAGGGACTGACGGGCGCGGGTACGGCGGCGACCATCGCCAAGACGCGTGACAACAAGTTCCAGTTCCAGTCGAACAACACCTACCAGACCGGCAACCACCTGCTGAAGTTCGGTATCAACCTCCTTCGCATGCGTCAGAACCGTTACTATGCCGGCAACAACGGCGCGCTCGGCTCGTTCACCTATAACGGCGCCTACTCCGGTCTCGATACGGGTGACTTCCTGCTTGACGCGCTGGCCAGCAAGGGCCGCGGCGCGGTGAGCGGTCCCTGGGGTCACCGACAGTGGCGCAATATCGTTTTCGCTCAGGATAGCTGGAAGGTCAAGAGGAATATCACCTTCAACTACGGCTTGAGCTGGGAATACATGTCACCCATCTATGAACAATACGACCGCCAGGTGAACATCAACACCTTCACCGGAGCGTTGATCTACCCCGGCTCCGGTGAATTCGGACGCGCGCTGTACCGGTCCTACAAGAAGCAGTTCAATCCGAACCTGGGCATCGCCTGGACGATCACCCCGAAGACCGTTGTTCGCGCCGCCTACCGGCTGTCGAACTTCCTGGAAGGCACGGGCGCCAATCTACGGCTGACTCTGAACCCGCCGTTCTTCACCGAATCCAACGTAACCTTCGACAGCACCGCTCCTGGCCGCATCACGACCGGCTTCACGGACGTGATCGCCGCGGGCGACCTGACCAGCCCGCGCAGCAGCCCGACTGCCGCCCCGTTCTATCAGGGCCGCGCCTGGGACCTGGACCTTCGCCCGCAGATGACGAACCAGTTCAACTTTGCGATCGAGCGGCAACTCGACAATGCCACCAGCGTCAATATCGCCTATGTGGGCCAGCGCGGCACGCACCTGGTGATTCCGCACGAAGCCAACAACCCGCTGCCCGGCACGGGTCCGTATTCTACCTGGGCGCCAATCAATGATCGCCGTCCGCTGGCGCGGGCTCTGCCGAATGTTGGCAATATCGCGCTCACCGAGTCGAGCGGCACGAGCTGGTATAACGCTCTGCAGATCAGCGGCCGCCGTCATATGTCGCAGGGCCTCGAGCTGCTGTTCCAGTACACCTTCTCGAAGACCAACACCGACGGCCTGGGTTACTACGGCTGCGGCGGCGTCAACTCGGAAGGCGCCTACTGGCAGGACGCCTACAACCGCCGCGGCAACTACGGCCCGGCGTGCTTCGATGTGCGCCACAACTTCACTACTGCCGGTGTCTTCAACATTCCGTTCGGCAAGGGACAGAAGTTCGGCTCCAGCGCCAACAAGGCCATGGACCTGGTCCTCGGCGGCTGGAACATCAACTACAACATGGGTCTGCGCGGCGGTTTCCCCGTCACGATCTTCGCCACGACACAGAACACCAACTCGGGCCGTAGCCCCCGTGGCAACGCTCGGCCCAACGCGTATCGCCCGCAGGCCGAACCCTCGACTCGCACCGTGGACCGCTGGTTCGGCGACGTGAGCGCCAGCTCCTTCTGCGCCGCGGGCGTGGACAACGGCTCGTGCGCTTACGGCGTTCCGGCGTTGGGTGAGTTCGGCAGCGCGGGTGTCGGCACCGAGCGCGCTCCGGGCTTCTTCAATCTGGACACGTCGATCGGCAAGCGCTTCGCCATCACCGAGCGTCACCGCCTTGAGTTCCGTGCCGAGCTGTTCAACGTGCTCAACTCGGTTAGCTGGGGCGCTCCGGGACGCGACATCACCGCTCCGGCGAGCTTCGGCTCCATCGGCGGGCAGATCAACGCGCCGCGCAATATTCAGTTCAGCTTGAAGTACGCCTTCTGATATGGCTCATGACGGCTGCGGTCCAGCTCCAATCTGGACCGCAGCAACTTTTGGCTCAAAGTACGGCGGACCCCCCTGGTCCGCAGCCGGCGTCTACGAGCAGCGCAGCCTCTGACTTCCTTAGAGCGACACAGTATCACACAAGTCTACAAACCCACGCGCTCTTGGCGTCGCAATACCAAAGGACGCCTTTAGAAATGTCCAGTCCGTGCGGCTCAGGATCTTCCTTCGTCAATTGAATCTTCGCCAGCAGTTTTCCATCCTGAGGATCCATTTTGTAGATCGCCCGATCATTAGACTCGATACACCACAAAACGCCATTGTCCCAAGCCAGTCCATGCGTGCGAACACCTGGAGCGGGAATGCTGCGCACGATCTGTCCGGACTCCGGCTCCATCAGGAAGATCTTCCCCGACGCCGGAACCGCCATCCAATACCGGCTGTCCACCCACTTCAAGCCGTGCGCGCCCGACGGCGTGGCGCCCGGTGTTTTGACCCAAATACCCGACCCCGGCGTAATCCACGAAGCGAGTGTCTTGCCCGTCGCCGGATCCACCTTCAAAGTCTTCGGCGGCGATCCATCGGAAGTCTTGGTCGAGCCGATCCATAACACTCCGTTTCCGAAAGTGATTCCGCTCCCATGGATCGATTCGGTCTGGATCTGATGAACTACCGAGCCATCCTCAGGCTTGACTTTGTAAGCCTTGTTCGGATCGACCTGATCCAGAATCCACAATCCGTCGCTCACAAACTGCAGGTCGTTGGGCTCTTTGCAGGGAGCCTTAAAAACCTTCTCGACGCGCTTGGCGATTACCGGAAGTTTTGCCTTGTCCTCCACAGCCGAAGCGACGGAAGACCCAGCGACCAAGGCTCCAGCCCCCGCCAAAAATCTGCGACGCGAAAATCCGTTTTCTCTGCGCATATACGTCACTCCCAAGTCCGTGACGATCATATTGCGAATTGGAACTCCGCGCAAGGCCCCGAAGAAACGTTTTCGATTCATCTTTCACAATAGAGTTAACGGTTACAATACCTGAAGCCCGATGGGACGATACGCCGCGACTCTCGCGATTCTGATTGCCCTTCTCGGCGCGGGCGTTCGATTCTCACGGCCGGTTTCCGCCCAGAAAAATCAGCCTGGCAATCCGGAGAAGCGGCAAGAGGCGCCCGTCGCCGTGTCAGCCGAAGGCGCATGCGCCGCCATTCGCGATTTTTTAGATCCCGTTCCCGGAGCCATGAGCGTCACGAGTGAGGCGTCTGGCGAGAAGGAGCAGAAACCCTGTATTCCGATAGGCGCTCAGATCGGCTTTGTTATCGCCATGGTCCCCGATCCGGTAAACACCCGTCTCGCCCTCGTCTTCGACCGCACAATCGAAAGCCTGCAAGCCGCTATGCAGGACAGTGGTTACGCCTATGTGGGCCACTACCTCCCGTGGAGCGCCCCTGCAGGAAAGGACTCCGAACCCGATAAAAGCCAATCTCAGCGCAGTTCGCGACACGGTGGGGAGTCTCAGCCCGGCGTGCTTCTGTTTCGGGAGGCGGATCCACCGGAAATACATGCCGTGGGGGCATGTTCCGCTCTGTACCACAAACATCTGGGCGTCCTGCTGGTGGCGGAGACACCCACCGGCGGCGTGAATCGAAAAGCTTTCGCCAGCGCGAGGGCCTTGGTCAACTTGGCCCGTCTAGGACGGCCGGGCGCCGTCGAGTGCCCGGTTCCGGTCGTCGGCCCCAATTTCTCCGGCTCTGTGTCCTCCCTTAACGAGGCTATCCAGCCCCGGGAGAATCACCCCAAGTTCCGGATCATCACGGGAACTGCGACGAGCGAGAGCAAGTGGAAATGGATCCGCGACAAAGGCATTGATTTCCGCTCTGTCGTGCACAACGACACCACAGCAGCCAAAATGGTGATTCTTCATCTGCGGAACGAGTGGGAAAAGACCGGTCCGATCGCAATCCTGTCGGAGGACGAGACGGGCTACGGCGCTGATCTGTCCAAGAATCCGGTTACGCAGACGAAGGGCTTAGTCACGGCAGCCGATGAACGGATTCTCAACATCCGCTTCCCGCGCGAGGTATCGCGTCTCCGCAACGCTTACTCCGATAATCCGGCCCTGGTAGCTGAGTCCAAAGGCAAGGATGCGCCTCCACAACAAACCCTGCGTCTGGACCTGCGCGCGCCATCCACCGACCAAGACAGCGTACCTACATTTTCAAAAGGCCAGACACCCCTGTCGCAGGATGCCGTTCTTACCGCGATCGCAACCACACTCCGCCGCGAGCGCATCCGCTTTGCAATTGTTGGCGCGACAGACCCGCTGGACACTATCTTCATCGTCCGTGCACTGCGGACATTATGCCCGGATGTGCGGCTCGTCCTGCTCAGCGCCGAGATGCTGTTCGTGACCGCCGCAACCGAGACCTCTCTGGATGGCGTCCTCACCGTTACAACTTATCCGCTCTTTCTTCGAAATCAGCATTGGACTCACTTTCAGCTCGACGGCGGCCAACCCCGGCGTCTCCAGTTTTCGAGTAGCCTTGCGCAGGGCACCTACAACGCCGCGCGCGCGCTGCTCCTCCAGGAGCTTGGACGCGTCGGTCTCAGACATGACGATGAGCTGCTCGAATACTTCGCCCCATCCCTTAGCGAGCATGACGTGACCACCAGCAAACGTCCACCGCTCTGGATCACGGCGCTGAGCCGAAGCGGATTCTGGCCGGTGTCGCTGTCCGCCGATCCTGATCTAACGGATGGGAAGCGCGATGAAACCATTCAGGAGTGGGCACATGGGTCTCATAAGGAGGCAGCCGCCGCCGATATCCATCTTTTCCGCCCCGATCGCCTTCCGCGCATCTACGCTCTTACGTTCTTTACTTTTTCTGTGCTCTGCACCATCGTAGCGATTGTCATAATAGGATCCCCCCGAATCGAGCGCTGGAAAGCGAGTTCCAGTTCCGCCTTATTCTCAGCGCAGTTCGATGAAGCCGAGCCATTTGGGCGCGCCATTTACCTGCTCATCAGCGTACTTGCGCTCCTCGCTACCTACCTGTTATTAGCGGCTCCGCTCTGGAGGCTTCACAATCAGCCGCCTCCCGGAGTGTTATTCGCCTCCTCCTACTTCTCTTCATTCCTTCCCGTCGTTCTCCTCGCAGGATCGGTTGTATCGATTCTGTTAGACATATTCCCCCTTCGCCAGCCGGATTTGCGGAAGGCCAGGCTCGCCTACTCCCGGCACTCACTCCACAGCCGCATTTTTCTTATCGCCGCGTTTCTCTTCGCGGCAACCTGCGCGACCGTGGCGCTCATCATCTGGGGAGCAGACAACTATCAACGTGGATTCTTCTTCGCCTACCGGTCAGTCGACCTTGCCAACGGTGTCTCGCCCATCGCGCCTCTTTTCATTCTGAGCTGCGCCGTTTGCGCCTGGGGATGGACTCATAATCGCCGCCTGCTCGCCGACTACACCAGGCGAACCAACTTGCCGCCGATCGGTGATCCCATCCTCATGACGCTCGCCCGCGCTGTTACCGTCTCCATCCGCCGGCCATTTCTGTCCTGGCCGTACAGAGTGCTTGTGGCGGGAGTGATTATCCTGGCCGTATTCGGCTCCCTGTACAACTATGCGCAGAGCTTTGAAACGCCCGCCTTCGATCGCTTCTACATTGGTCTGCTTGGCGGAGTCGTTTTTCTTACCTCCCTGACGCTGTTTCGATTTATGGCCTCCTGGTGGGCTTTGCGATTGTTTCTCGAACAGCTCGAAAGACATCCGCTGCGGCTGGCGTTCAGCGCGATGCCTCCTGAGTCGGCGTGGTCGCCGATCCTCCAGCGAGGAATGCTCAAGCACATCTATTCCCTGGAGACGCGATTGCGGGACACGGCAATGAAAATCGCCACCGTGGAGGGCACGATTTGTCAATCCTCGGACGTGCGCGATTTCAGGCGGAAGGTAAATTGCCTGCTTCGTGCGACCGCAAAAAACAAAAGGCCCCTGCCTCACCAGCGCCAGGAAATCAGCGCATTGCTCCAAAAACTAACCGCGAAAGCAGTAGCCTACTTGCGAAGCAGCCACTGGACCGCCGGATACTCAGACTCACTTGTCCTCGCCGCGGGGAAAGTGGAACCCGGAACTGACGCACGCCTCGCCATGCTCGCCAATGAATTCGTGGGGCTGCGGTACCTGATGTACATTCGATATGCGTTACTACAGCTTCGAAACCTGCTGATTTTCGTCGTGGTAGCCTTCGTCCTCACCCTTTTGTCCATTAACTCGTACCCATTCCAATCGCATCACATTATGGGTTGGGTCATGACGGCCGTGTTCGTGGTGATCGCAGTCATACTTGTGAGGGTTTTTGTCGAGATGGAGCGCGATGCGCTCCTCAGCCGCATCACGAATACGACTGCAGGAAAAGTTAATACGACCGGCCTGATCCTTCGCCTTGCCGCCTTCGGACTAGCGCCAGCCCTTACAGTTCTATCGACCCAATTTCCATCCGTGGGCCGATTCCTGTTTTCCTGGCTTCAGCCCACCCTCGAAGCCCTGCGATAAGCCTAACTCCAATAACTCCGATCCAGGCTCCGATACTGCACCGCCTCAGCCAAGTGCTTTGCCGATAATGCTCCGGACCCGTCCATATCGGCGAAGGGCTGCCTACCAGCGGATGCGCCCGGTGTATTGGAACTGCCGGCCGAAGTAAGTGTTGCGCTGCGCAGTTACGCGGCCGACGAGAGAGTTATCCGGATTTAGCTGCGGATTGGCTCCATTGAATGTGTTTGGCAAGTTGTAGGACTCCATTCGCAGTTCGAATAACAGGCGCTCCGTGATCATGAACTCTTTAGCAAGAGTGAGATCGAGGCTCTTGATATTTGGGCCGGTGAAGCCGTCCCATTGCAGGGGGTTAGTGCGGCGCGTGAAGGCAGGAAGGCGGGTGACCTTTGACGTATCAAACCACTTGTCCCGCGTTGGATTGTCGATTGCTGGATTACCGGAGACCACGGCATTACCGATCCGGAGGTATTCTCCGCTGACGTACTGCCAAATCCCGCTCAACGCCCAGCCTCCCACTATGCCGTCCAGCGCCTTGTTGGTACTGCTGAAGTATCGCCGTCCCTTTCCGAAAGGAAGCTCGTAGATACCGCCGACGTTAAACTTGTGACGATTGTTTGGCGAATCTTGCAGCGTCAGGTTGTCGAGGAAATTGTCCACAACGTCGTAATACTCGTCGTTCTTCGCACGGTTGTAGTTATAGCCCACCAGGAAGTTGAACCCCTTCACGAATGGCCGTTGCGCCTTGAACTGGAATGCCTGGTACTGCCGGTTAACGCCCTCGGCAAACCACTGGGTGATCGCGTTGTAGTGAGGATACGGCCTGAGCAAGTCATTCACCGACACTGTCGTCTGGTTGCGCAGGGCGCCAGGGAACTTGTCCGGTGTGAGGATCTGATAGAACGGGTTGGTGACGCGAGTATTGACGAGATCTTTGTATTCGTATGCAAAGCGCGGGTCGATGTTGTTGAGTTGTTTTACATAGCGTTGATTAAATCCATAGCTCAGGAAGTAAGTGAAATCGACCACGATCTGGCTGAAGATCTGGCGCTGGATACTGAAGCTGAATCGGTCATTGTACGAGTTGCTGAGATTCTGATTCTGAATGATGGAGGCAGCGGTGGAGCCGAGCTCCGAGTAGCGGCCCAAACGCGTCCCCGCGGGCGGAACGAGCGGGTTCGCGTTATTGGGGAACGGATCGGAGAGACGGGCCTGCGGAACGCCTTGAAGCGCCGGCAGCGGAAATGAATCCTGCTGGAAGCCGGGATAAGGAACGACGTCATTCAGATTGATGCCACCCTCGATATCCACGGAGGGCTGGATGGAGTAGCGCGCATAACCAAAGCGAATGGACATACGGTCGTTCAGACGATAGGCGATTCCAAAGCGCGGCAGAAAGCCGGTCTTGGGCGATTTATAGGCGCCGCCCTCGCCGGCATGGATCCAGGCGCCATTGAACTTCGGAGGTGTCTTGCGGATAGCCAGAACCTGGTCGGGGATCTTTGGCGCGTTTGCGCCTTGGAATTCAGGGATCGGATTCGTGAGGTCGAGATCGCGCGAGAAGCGGTTCTCCGGATCGGTGATAGGAGAGTCATATTCCCAGCGCAGTCCGAGGTTCAGAGTGAGGTTGGTACTGACTTTGAAGTCATCCTGGAAATAAAAACCCCAGAACTTATTTTCCGCGCGGAGCGTCGGTGTGTTCCGGGCCCGCGAATCACCGCCAATGGCGCCGAGCAGGAATGTTGCCCACTCGTGGCCACTCAAACGTGTGTTCGGATTGACATACGTATCGGCGCTATTGCTGGCGGGGAAAGTAAAGAACACTGGTTGGGGCAAAGAAGAGTTGCCGCGGTAAGAGCGAAGCTCTCCACCCATCTTGAAGTAATGCTTGCCGTGCTGCTGGGACACCTTGGCCTGCATGTTCCAGAAGTCCGGCGCCGAATACCAGTAGCTGCCGCGGCCAAAGGTACCTCCCAGGTTAAGTCCCGGGTAGTAGAGCACGGGGAGAGACTTGGCATAGCTATCAAACCAAGTCGGGTTCGCGGGAAAGAATTCGGCCAGCGACTTGATCTCCGCGGCCGGATCGATGAAGCGGTCGACAGGTTTTCCGTAGGATCCGCGGATGTTGACCACAGTGTTAGTAGTGGCCATCCAGACGGCGTCACCCGAGACGTTGAGTGAATTGCGTTCCGAGCCGCCCGTCGAGCCCGCTGGTGTTCCGGAAGGATTCGGTGACGCGACGTTGGTATGAAAGCGGGAGAAGCGTCCGAAAATCCTCCAACTGTCATTAACGTTCCAATCCGTGCGGTTGGAGAGATTGTAGTACTCGTAAATGCGGGGGAAAGTCAGCCTGTAGTTGTTGACGCCAGTGGCGTCATCACCAAGGCGGTTGGGCGCCCAGATGTCCTTTAAGAAACGAATGGCGGTGGGGTCAAACCGCGATTGCGGAATAATATTACCGGCAAAAGGCGTCCTTGTGACGACGGATCCGTTCGTCTGTGTCGTGAAGGGATCGTATATCGGCTTCATGCCGGTCTGACCACCGTTAACGAACAGCGTCTTCGAGAAGTCTCCTCCGCGTTCGGCCGCTGTGGGCAAGGTCTTGATCAGGTTCACCGGTTCGCGCAGGTTTTGACCCTCATAAGAAATGTAGTTGAATACCTTGTTCTTGATGATTGGATTGCCGGAAGTGGCGCCCCACACGTTGTGCCGAATCAGCGAGGGAGTTGGCGTCGTGGAATCCGGCCGCGCGTTGAGGATGGGATTGCGTCCAAAGTAGTACGCGGTGCCATGCCAATCGTTGCCTCCGCTTTTCATCTGCACGGAAATGATCCCGCCCGCGGAGTGGCCGAATTCAGCGTCGGTGGCATTCTGCTGCACGTTTACTTCGGAGACGGCATCCATCGCAGGAACGTAGTTGGTCTTGGGTCCCCAGGTATTGGGCGTGCCGTCGATGAGGATGTCGTTTTTCAGTTGTGTGCCACCACCAACATCCAGGCGCGACCCGGCCCAATGGTGGAACGGACTCTGCTCCCCGGAGGTGGAGGTGAAGGTCACCTGCGGATCCAGAGTCAGAAGTAGGAAAGGATTGCGGTGAATGATGGGCAGCGAGTTCGACATCTTCGTGTCCAGTGTTGTTTCCATGGTTGTCTTGCTGAACTGAACGGTAACCGGCGCCTCGATGACGCGAATGCTCTCGGTCACCTGGCCGACTTCGAGCTTGGCGTCAACGGTAATGTCGGAGCGGGTCTGCACCAGAATGTTCTCATGGATGAAACTACGGAAACCGCTCATCTCCACATTCAAAGTGTAAGTGCCGGGGCTGACGAAATCGAAGAGGTACTGCCCGATTGTATTGGTTTCCCGTTGGACTTGAACGTTAGTGTTGATGTTCTTCAAGGAAACCTGAGCGCCGGCGACAACGCTGCCTGAGGAATCCGTTACCACTCCGCGGACGCTACCGCGAAGCTCTTGTGCTGCGGCGGCCTTCAGGAAGAAGATCGCCAATAGGCCCGTTACAAGGAGGCGATTAGTCATGGGCGCACGCTATCATGACAGGGCAGCGGGGTCAAGCGGGGATGTTCCAGTCGCGCCACATCATGGCAGCCTTCGGACTAGCGCCGGCCCTTACAGTTCTATCGACCCAATTTCCATCGGTGGGCCGATTCCTGTTCTCCTGGCTTCAGCCCACCCTCGAAGCCCTGCGATAAGCCTAGCTCCAATAACTCCGATCCAGGCTCCGATACTGCACTGCCTCAGCCAAATGCTTCGCCGACACCGCTGCAGCCCCGTCCATATCGGCGATCGTCCGCGCCAGTTTCAGTATCCGATCGTGCGCGCGCGCCGAGAGCCCCATCCGCCGCACCGCCATTTCCAGCGTTCGCTCTCCCGCATCATCGAGCGCGCACAGCTTTCGCAGCGCCCGCGCAGGAATATCGGCGTTGTAATATCCTCGCGACTGCTGAATCCCTCGCGCGACGATTACCCGTTCGCGAATCTGAGCCGAGCTGACGCCGTCATCCTTTCCGCGCAGTTCCTTGTAAGCCACCGCCGGAACCTCGACATGAATATCGATGCGATCGAGCAGAGGTCCCGAAATCTTGCCCAGATATCTTTGAATAATCCCCGGCGTGCAGCGGCACTCCCGCGAACTGTCGCCATAAAAACCGCACGGGCAAGGATTCATCGCCGCGACCAACATAAATTTCGCCGGAAAACATAGCGACTGATTCGACCGCGCAATCGTAATGGAGTTATCCTCCAGCGGCTGCCGCAGCATTTCCAGAACGTTCCGCGGAAACTCCGGCAGCTCGTCCAGAAACAGGATGCCATTATGAGCGAAGCTCGCTTCGCCCGGCCGCGCCATTCCCGATCCGCCCCCAATCAATCCGGCGTCGGAAATCGTATGATGCGGCGAGCGAAAAGGCCGCTGGCTCAGCAGCCCGGCGCCCTTCGGCAGCAGTCCCGCGATGCTATGAACCTTCGTCGTCTCGATCGCTTCTTGAAACGTCAGCGGCGGCAGAATGCCGGCCAGCCGCTTGGTCAGCATCGTCTTCCCCGACCCCGGCGGACCGATCATGAGCACGTTGTGCCCGCCCGCCGCCGCGACTTCCAGCGCTCGTTTCGCCGCCGTCTGCCCACGCACTTCCCGAAAATCCGGGGCCGTGGACTCCTGCGGCGCCA
>Ga0075421_100002750_pt1 | contig 21016 bp, 16 predicted proteins | sample SoiMetdeltSBSDD5_FD_75292 | JGI IMG/M metagenome (GOLD analysis project Ga0075421, IMG submission 75292) | Bulk soil microbial communities from a Populus tree surrounding site in Tennessee, USA - Soil MetaG P. deltoides SBSDD5 | ecosystem: Environmental > Terrestrial > Soil > Tree plantation... | reverse complement strand
TCGCACTACGTCAATGATTGGCTGAGCGCCGAATAGCCATGATCACTGCGCTGGTTCTCACCACCAACGAAACGTTAGCTGAGCACGTTCAGCGCATCCTTCCGGACGCTTCACTCTTCCGACTTGAAAGCGAGGACGATGCAGTCCGTCAATTGCGCCATATCGATATCGACTTAGTGATCTGGTCGTCGGCTGGGAAGCGCCGAGTCTCCCCAGACTTCCTTGGACGGACTCGTGCCGCCTCGCCTACATCCGTAACCATCGCGGTGGGAGTCGAGGCTGTTGATGCTGCCGACTTCGTCCTGACGGACGACTACCGGGAGCATCAACTCAAGGCTGTACTGAACCAAGCACTCGAGCGGCGGAGCATCGTTCGCGAACTCGCCGAGCTACGTCGCGCATCTGCCGTGCCGTCCGGACGGCCATCGCTTCCCATCGAATCCGGACGCCCTGCCGCCACCAGCGATTCGGCTCGCCTCCTTCGCGAATTCACAAGGATACTGACGGCCGGATTTGATCTGCCGCGTCTGCTGGACACATTCGTCGCAGGCGTGGTCGAGTTGATCCGCCCGACTCGGCTGGCGCTCCTCTTGTCCGACAGCGACAACCGTACGTACCGTGTGAGCGTCAGCCGGGGAATCGCGCCAGCTATCGCGTCTTCGATTCGTCTACCGGGCGACCGCGGTCTCTGTCACTGGCTCGCGTCCGAGGGGCGTCCCACGCAGACCGATGTTGGAGATCCTGACGTCGCTCGTGAACTAGCTTTACTGCAGGGAACAATCGGCATCCCGCTCATTGCACATGGGCAGCTCGTGGCGGTGTTGGTTATTGGGCAGCCGCTCGTTCGCAACGGCTACTCAGCGGACGAGCTAGAAACCCTGTTTGACCTCGGTACGCACCTGGCTATCGCTATTGCAAATGTGACGCTTCACCATCGACTTCAACGCGCGAGTGAGTTCAACAAGCGCATCCTGGAGGAGTTGTCGAGCGGAGTTGTGACCATCGGCTTCGATGAACGTATCGGCACGGTGAACCGTCGGGCGGCAGAAGTTCTTGGCGTGTCGGCACTGTCATTGATTGGGGAAGATCTCAGGGCTCTTCCCTCCCCCCTCGGAGACATGCTTTACGAAACACTCGCTTCCGGCCGCGCGCTTCCCCGCACGGAAACCCGTCTCGCGGCTCAGGGGCTTTGGCTTGAGGTATCGACATATCCAGTCCACAACGAAGGGGCTGCCGGCGCCGTCCTCGTCTTCGAAGACCTCACCGCCCAGAAAGAGCTCGCCGCCCAGAAGCTCCAGGCGGAGCAGTTCGACCTCCTGACCCGTGTGGTGGCCCGGATTGCCGACGAGATCAAGAACCCCCTCGTCTCCATCAACGCCTTCACCGAGCTCATCGGGGAGCGGTTCGACGACCCCGATTTTCGCCAGCAATTCTCCTCGGTCGTGGGCCGGGACGTCCGTCGGGTGGCCCAGGTGTTCGAAAAACTGACAGGGTTAGTGACCCAGGGTGAGCTAAACTTCAGCACGGTGGACATCCACACGGTTGTCGATGACGCCGTCGCGGCCGTCCAGGCCGCCGACGACGCGACCCGTCGGCCCATCGAGGTCCACGTGACGCGGGAGGCGGGCGCCCTGCGAGTGAAAGTAGATTCCGGGCAGCTCCGCAAGGCGCTCTGTTACCTCATGTGGTATCTCGGCTATCGTTCCTCCGGGCCTGCCGCCATCTCCCTGTCGGTGCGGCGTCAACCGGAGGAGAATGGGCCGGACGACGTGCAGGTCGTCGTCGCCTCGCGCACGGCCAGCATCCCCTCGCGCGAGTCCGAGCGCCTGTTCGATCCCGTGAAGATGGTCCAGGAAAGCCTCATCGACATCGGCCCCGCGGTGAGCCAGCGGATCGTCGAGGCGCTGGGCGGTCACCTCGCCCTCCGGGAAGGGCGGCACGACGTCGCCTTCGTCATGAGGCTTCCAGCCGCAATATGACAGCCACCGCGGCGGTCGGCGGCTCCCGCATCCTCGTCGTCGACGACGAGTTGGGGCCGCGCGAATCACTGCGGATGCTGCTCAAGGGCTCGTACGACATCCGCACCGCCGACAGCGGGCAGGCCGCCCTCACCGAGCTGCCCGGCTACAAGCCCGACCTCGTCATCCTCGACATCAAGATGCCGGAGATGAACGGGCTCGAGGTGCTCCGCCGGGTGAAGGACGCCGATCCGTCCATCGAGGTGGTGATGATCACCGCCTATGCTTCCCTGGAAACGGTGAAGCAGGCGCTCACCTATGGCGCGTTCGAGTACCTGATCAAGCCCTTCTCACGGCAGGACCTCGAAGCGGTCGTGCGCCGCGCGCTGCTCCGACGCCACCAGGAGGTGGGAACACGCAGCGAAGTGTCCCGGCTCGTCGAGGAGATGCGGAGCCTCAGCTCGAAGACACGCGAGATGGAGGAGACGGCGCGGCGCGAGGCCGCGGAGCAGGCGCTGCGCGTGACGCAGCTCTCCATCCTGCGCGAGATCTCCCGCGCCTTCGTGGGCCAGCTCGATACCGCGACGCTCGGCGCCTCCGTGACGGAGCAGCTGCGTGCCGCGCTCGGCTACGACCAGGTGCGGATCACGCTGGAGCCCCCGGTGGTCGCGCCTGACGAAGCCACATTCGTCACGAGCTGCGCCATCTGCGACGCAGAGGGCAGCCTCGGACGGCTCGTCGTGGACAATCGCGCTTCCCGGCGGGCCATCGACCCGCGCGAGCGCGAATTGCTCGAGATGCTGGCGGAGTACCTCGCCATCGCGCTCCGCAACTCGCGTCTCTATGGACAGATCGCCGACACCAAGCGCTCGCTGGAGCAGCTCATCGCCTCCGCCGGCGACGCCATCATCTCGGTCGACGCCCTCACCGACCGTGTTCGCGGGTGGAATCCGGCGGCCGAGCGCATCTTCGGGTACACGTCCAGCGAGGCGTTCGGGCGGCCGATCAGCGATCTCATCGGCGCCGACGATTACGAAGACGCCAAGCAGAGGCTCGCCGGCGGCCGATCGCTTTCCGCCTTCGACACCACGGCCATGAGCGGCAAGAGCCTCGGCGCGAGTCTCTCGGTCACGCTCTCCGCCACCCCCGGGCACTTCGTGGCCATCGTGCGCGACGTCACGGCGCAGCGGCAGATGGAGCAGCATCTCCACCAGTCCGAGAAGCTCACCGCGCTCGGGCAGCTCGCGGGCGGGATCGCGCACGACTTCAACAACCTGCTGCAGGCGATCCTCGGCTACACGCAGCTCATGAAGCAGAGCCCGGGCAACATCGACTTCGTGAAGCGCTCGCTCGACGTGGTGGAAGCGGCCGCCAACGACGGCTCGGAGACCGTGCGGCGCATCCAGCAGTTCGCGCGACTCCGGCCCGACGAGCAGTTCGTCGCGGTCGACGTCAACCGTGTCGTGAAGGACGCCATCGCCATCACGCGCCCGCGCTGGGAAGAGAAGAACGCGCGCGGACGCCATCCCATGCACCTGCAGGCGGCGCTCGGGCAGGTGCCGATGATCAGCGGGCGCCCCGCCGCGCTGACCGAAGTCATGACCAATCTGATCCTCAACGCGATGGACGCCATGCCCGACGGCGGCACGCTCACGATCACCACGCAGAGCGGTCGCGGCGGCACCGCCATGATCCTCGTGCGCGACACCGGCGTGGGCATTCCCGAGGCCACGCAGCGGCGCATCTTCGAGCCGTTCTTCTCCACCAAGGGCGAGAGCGGCTCCGGGCTCGGACTGTCCATGGCCTACTCGATCGTCAAGCGCCACGGCGGTGAGATCGAAGTGGAAAGCGCACCCGGCCAGGGCACCACCTTCACGCTCGTCTTCGCCGGCGAGACGCCGGCGGCGCAGATGCCGGCGCCCGTGCAGACGGCGCCCGGCCGCGGCGTCGCGCGCGTGCTGCTCGTGGACGACGAGCCCAAGGTGCGCGATACGCTCGCCGAGCTCCTCACCAGCACCGGCCACCAGGTGACGCCGGTGGCAGGCGGGCACGCCGCGCTCGCCGAGCTCGCGCAGACGCGGTACGACGCCGTCATCTCCAACCTGGGCATGGCGGGCATGAACGGCTGGGAGCTCGCCGAGCGCGTGCGCGCGAACGACGCGACCGTGCCCATCCTCTTCGTCACCGGCTGGGGGCTGCGCGAAGAGGAGATGACGCGCATGCAGCAGCTGCGCGTCAGCCGCTGCCTCTTCAAGCCGGTCCGCCCCGACGAGCTCGACGCTGCCGTGCGCGCCGCCGTCGGCGCCTGACGCACGTCACCGGCCGTGCAACGCCCCCGTCAGTTCGCGGACATAACGCCGGCGTGGCTCACATCGGTCTTGCGTGACGGTGGCTCCGTGCGCGCGGCCAGCGTCACGGGCATCGCAGTCGAGCCGATCGGTGTCGGCGTGGGGTTTCTGGGTCAGCTGGCGCGCCTGCGGCTGACGTACGACCGGCCCGAGGCCGGCGCCCCGGCGTCGGTCATCGGCAAGTTCCCCACCCTCGATCCGGGCGGCCGCCAGATCTGCCAGATGTTCAGGTTCTACGAGCGCGAGGTGCTCTTCTATCGAGAGCTGGCGCGCCACGTTCCCGTGCGCGTTCCCCGGTGCTGGGGCAGCGTCATGGACGTGGCGGCAGACGACTACCTGATCCTGCTCGAGGACCTCGGGTCGTTACCCATGGGCGACGACGCCGCCGGCTGCACGGGCCCACAAGCCGAGGCGGCCATTCGCAGCATCGCCGCACTGCACGCGACGTGGTGGGACAGTGCCGATCTCGCGAAGCTCGACTGGATCCCCATGAGCAACGCGCCGGTGCACCAGCTGGCCGAGCCCGCCTACCAGCAGTCGCTCGCGCCGTTCCTCAGCTTGTTCGGTGACCACCTGTCGGCCCGGATGCGAGCGACGACGGAGAAGATGCAAACGCACGTCGTCGCGATGCAGGCGACGCTGGCCGTGCCGCCGATCACGCTCGCGCACGGCGACTACCGGCTGGACAACCTGTTCTTCGACGGGCAGGGCGTCGCGGCGATCGACTGGCAGATCGCCTTTCGCGGACGCGGGATCTTCGACGTCGCGTACTTCCTGTCCGGCTGCGTCGATCCGGCGCTACGCCGAGCCGAGGAAGCGCGGCTCGTGCGTCTCTGGTACGACACCGCGGCGCGCGGGTCGACGCCCTACACCTTCGACGATGCGTTCCTCGACTACCGGCGCGCGGTGCTCTATTGCCACGTTTACACGGTCATCGCCACGGGATCGCTCAACCCCTCCAACGAGCGCGGGATGGCGGTGTTCCAGGCGTGGCTCCGGCGCCGGAGCGAAGCGATCGAGGATCTCGAGGCTGCCGAGCTGATGCCGGCCTGAGCGGCGGGGCGCCTCAGGCGCGACCGTTTGCTTGGATCTTGTACGAGATGCGTACCGACAGACAGTTCGCGCAGAGCGCCGGCTGCTGTGAGAGCCGGACCGTGGTGCCCAGCTCCTCCAGCGCGCGCGCGACCGCGTCCGGACGGCGGCCCGCTTTCCGCGCGAGGCAGTCCAGGCAGAGGCGTTCACGCTCCAGAAGTGCGCGCAGATCGGTCGTGTCGGAGACCATGGTGCCCTACTCTACGAGCACATATCGGTGAGAACAAAGCAGTATTGCGAGAGTGAGGAAAACTTTTACCTATTCGTCGGATCGATCCCTGCCCGCGCAATCGCGGTGAACGACCTGCGAGTGGGTCACGACCGCGTCGCCGGCCTTGGCGATCGGCTTGCGGCAAATTGCACACACGGCGGCCGGGCGAGGCTCCCGCGAGCTCGTCGATTTTTCACCCATGCCTCCCAACCATACAAACGCGAGGCCAGGCGACTCGTCACGAGCGGTCGAAGCGTTACGCGGCCGACGCCGCGGTGACGGTGGACCGGCGCTCGCGGCACCGCCAGCACACGTCGATATCGACGCGGAAGCGTCGAGTTTCCGCGAGGCTGCGCACGGCCGCCTCGACTTCGCGTCGCGCCAGCCCGAACTCTTCCCCGAGGCACGCGAAACACAGCGGGCGTTCGCGCTGCCCAGTCGCCCCGCGGCCTCGCGGCGGCGGCGCGGTCAGCACGCCCACCGCACATTCCAAGTGGAGCAGCTCGCCATGCTGGAACGACACACGCTCGAGCTGCCCGATGTCCGCGAAACAGCTGGAACAGACCCGGTACGGGAGAGGTTGGGCTGACATGTCGGCCTTCTTACTCCGTCACGGGCCGCCAGTGCAAGTCGCACCGTGCCGAGGCGGCAGCGGCGATGGGCGGCTCTCCGTCAGCGAGATCGGCCGTCTGGTCGGTCGGCTGAGTCGACTCGACGCGAGTGGCGACGTCGAGCTGTTCCCACGCCCGTAGTCACGTCAAGCCGGGTCGCTCAGATGCCGATGCCATGGGTAACACGCACCAGACATCACCGCCGGTACCTCGATTCCCTTCCCATCGAGAGCCCGGTTCCGCGCGGGGGTCCGGTAACCGCTCCGCCGCACCCCCGTGCGGCCCTTCGGGGCCGACCGGATCATGCCCGGTTGTCCCAAGCCGATCGAGGTCGAGGGGCCCGCCCAGGACGTGGAACGCGCGCCGACCAACCTCAGGGTGCCGCCCGGACACTCCTGCGTTCGACGCACTGGCGGTAGGCCTGGTTGACGGCGGCCTGCTGGGCGAGCGCGTCGGCCAGGCTCACCGGGAGCGGCCCTGACGCACCGATTCGACTGTTGCACTCGTAGGCGTACATCTCCGGACCGTCGTGCTGGGAGCAGGCGGTGGCGAGGCCCAGCACGGCCGTGACGAGCACTCCGGCCACGAAAAGACGCGAGAGGTAAATAATCCGGCCCACGGCCCCGTAATCGGCCCGGCACCGGTTTTCTTGAGGGGGAAAGTTACTCCCCGCGCGGCTCGGTGGTCCCTCGCTCCAGCCCCCGGTCGCCCCAGGCGAGGACTGCCTCGTACGTGGCCGCCGTGAGGGCGTGGGTGACCACCAGGTACACGCGATCGGGGAAGACCGCGTCGTCGTTGCGAGCGACCACGAGGCCCAGCGCCCGTCGCGGGTCGAGCGCCTTGACCACGGAGGGACCGCGAGCCCCCCGGTCTTCGATGTGGTGGACGAGGCTCAGCGGCACCGCGACGGCCGCCTGGGGGGTGGCCCCGAACAGCGGCGGACGTCCCGGCCGGAACTGCGCGAGCGCGGTGACGTCGCTGAGACCGGCGCGGCGGAGCTCCTGCGGCCGGCGATTGCGCGACGTGATCATCCACACCGTCCGCTCGCCCGGGGTCCCATACCACCGCGCCTCGTCCCAGTAGTCGCGTCCGGCCCCGCCGAGCTTGATGCGGGCGTCGGCCGCGGTCGCCCCGAACGCTGCCAGCATCGACGCCGGCACGGGCGCGATATGACGGTCGTAGAGGACGATGCCACGCTCGAGCGATCCGGCGTCCGCGGCACCGGCGAGGCGAATGAGCCCGGGGCCGGCGGCGCCATCGACCAGCTCGCCCGATGCGAGGAACGATGCGAAGGCCTCGTGCCGCATGCTGAGCGTTCGGAGGCGGTATTCGACCAGCCCGGGAGTCGGCGCCGGCGGCGAGACGGTACGTGCCGCCACGCAGGCGGCCAGACCCCGCTCGTACGCCGCGCTGTCGGCATCGAGCCGCAGGAGGCCGCCGAGCATCAAGCCGAAGCCGCCGCCGACGATCGCACCCGCGGAAGCCCCGCGCCCCGGGATGTCGCCGATCAGTCCAAAGAGTGCGCCGAGGCCCGCCCCCGCAGCTCCGCCGAGGACCGCGCCGAGCAGGGAGCCGTCGCGCAGCGAGCGGCCGGGATCGAACTCTTGCGCGCGCTGGACCTCGACCGCGCAGGCAAAGCGCGCGCGCTCGGCGGGATCATCGAGTGCAGCGGTATTGCGCGACGGCGCGGGCGGCGCCGGCGGCGAAAGTGGCGAAAGCGGCGAACGCACATCCGAGCGGGCGGGCGAAGCCCGGGGGCCCGCGAGTTCAGTCGACCTCGCGAGTTCAGTCGATCCGCAGCCTGCCCCCAGCATCGCGAGCGCGACGATGAGCGCGAGCGCGCGGAACGGAAACGTCAGGACTTCTTCATCGGGCGGCCGCAGCACATCTTCTGAAGCATCGCGACCTTCCCGCATTTGACACAGCGAAAGCCGGCCATGGCCCTCCCCCTGAATCCGCTAGGCGCGCGGCGAGGCCTCGAGCAGCGAGGCCGCGGTGACACCGTCCGTCCGCGCGTGCGTGTCCACGGTCACGCGGAGCGCGCGCAGCCCGTGCACACCCTGAAGCTCTTCGAGCTCCAGCTCCTCGATGCCCCGCGTGAGATAACCCAGCGACTGAAGGTACTCGATGTAGCCGCGGTACTCCACGGCTTCCGATGGTTGCGAGTAGATGACCGCGATCCGGCCGGGCTGGGTGATCCGCTCCGTGGTGCCCTTGATGAGGGCCTTGTCGATGCGCTTCTTCACGATCTCGTAGCGGATGTCGTAGGCGCCGTCCACGTCGAAGCGCTTCTCGTCGAACCGGAAGCGGATGGCGAGCGGGGCGTGCTGCACGAGGATCAGGTGCGTGGTCTCGAGCGGTACGGGCAGTCGCTGGCGGATCTGCTCGGCACGGAGAGCGATGCCGCAGCTCACCATCAGCTGCCACAGACGCAGGTTCTTCAGGTAGAGGGGGTCGTAGCCGCCGTTCTCGACCAGCGAGGCCCCCACGTACACCTGGTAGTCGACGCCGTCGGTCTTCTGCTTCTCGAAGTAGTGCGGGAACATCGCCTGCGCGTGCTGCTCCTCCAGATCGAGGTAGGAGGAGATCGACTCCGCCAGCCGCGTCACGCTCTCCTCGAAGCGCCGCCGCTCGTGGTAGACGGTGTGCAATTTCGGGTCGAGCGCGCTCCGGTACTTCTCGATGCGCTCGCGCACGTGCGGGCTGAACGATTCCAGGTGGGCGAACAGCCGCTCCACGTCGTGCCGCAAGAAATTGATGACGCCGACCTCGTCGCCGGACTTGAGCCCCCGCTCGATCTGCGCGACGGAGCGCGCGATGCGGTAGCGGAGCTCGTCGAGCGCGGGCAGCAGCTTCTCACGGTGCGCCTGGTCGATGACGGCGGCCGCCAGCTTCAGCTGCGACAGGAGGTCCGCCTGGATCGCGAGGCCGCGCTGGGTGGAGGAGCCGCGAATGTCGGCGAGCGCGTAGAGCGGGTAGACGTTCTCGAAGACGATCGGGTCCATCTCCGTCCCGTCCCCACCCTGGTCGCGGCGGCGCTCGATCGCGTTGAGGACGGCCTGGCGGAAGCGCCACTCCACCGTGGGATGGATCGCGGTCGCCTTCTCCTTGATGATCGCCTGCACGCGGTTGTTGAACTCGTCGATGCTCCGCTGCACGGCCATCGCGAACAGCGGGAGGATCTCCGCGAGCTTCGGCAGCTGCATGGGCGTGAACGCGCCCGCTTCGGGGGAGCCGAGCTCGATCTCGCCGATCACCCGGCCCTGATAGTGGAGCGGGGCCACCATGAGACCCCGCAACCCCGCCGCGACCATCTGATCCTCGACGGGATGCCGGTTCGCCTGCGCGGCCAGGTCGTGCACGATCACCGCCCGGCCGCCCTCCACCGCGCGCGAATAGACCGTGCCCTTGAAGTCCTTCATCGCGTGGTGCTTCGAGTCCGCGAAGATGCACGCGTGCTCGAACTGGGCGCCGTAGTTGAGGATCATCACCTTGTCGCCGTCGAGGGCCGCGAGCCCGAAGCGCAGATCGGGCCGGCGGAACAGCGTGCGGAGCTTCTCCTGGAGCGCGTCGAACTTCGCCTGCGACACGATCGACTCGCGATCGATGAGATCGCGCTTGATCGACGACAGGACTTCCTGATCGGTGACGTCGAGCGCCCGGATGACGGTGAAGCCCTCGAAGACGAACTTCTCGGGCGGCAAGAGCTCGAGGAGCGGCGCCACGTCGAAGAAGGCGTTGTGCAGCCGCGCGCGCGCGGCGTCGGTGAGCACGGGCGCCTCCCCCTCGACGTGCACGGCGAGGAAGCGTGAGTCGAACATGATCCGGTAGTGCCGGGTGAGACCGGACTCGGGCTCTGTGGTGCTGATGATCAGAGGGAAGTCCATCTCGATCGCGATACCGTACACACGCTCCAGCACCACCTTGTAGGCGTGACGGATGCGCGCGAGCTTCATGTTCTCGGCGTCGAGGTTCACCTGGCCGCGCAGCCGGCCGTCGTCGGACAACAGGGCGCGGCGGAACGCGGGCGTCTCGTACACGCTGACGAGGTCGAACGGGGTGAGGGCGGCGCCGTACGACTGATCCCACGCAGCGGGCGCGAAGACGGCGGCCATGAGCGCGTCGACGACATCCACGTGCTTCTCGAGGATCGCGGGGTCGTGGATGGGCTCCAGGAGCTCGGGCGCCTGGGTCAGCGCGTCACGCACCACGGTGCCGAGGGCCGCACACACCGAGCCCTCGCACGCCGTGTCCTCGCCGCGCCAGAAGTCGATGAGGGGCCGGAGGCTCAACTGGCGCCGGAAGGGAAACGTGTCGAACCCTTCGCCAGTTAACGAACCGAGGTCGGCGTGGTGCAGCGTGCCGTCAGCGGCCATGCGCGGTCCTCCCATGGTCTTTCGGACGCCCCTCGGGGAACGCGGGATTCGGGGGGTGCGGCCGACACCACGGGTTCAGTCTACCGGCGGGCGCCAGAGGCACGCAATGCCCGCGGCTTGCACCTGCTGCACCCGTTGGTGTATAACGGCGCACCTTTCCGCGCATGGACACAGCTGGCGGCCATGGGCCGCCAAGGTTCACGTGCCCCCGGGGCACCAACCCGTCCAGACCGCTGACGACCGATGGATTTCTCAGGTTCTAAAGGAGGCACATGATGGCCGAACGATGGCACGACGAAGCGTGGGCGCGAGACATGTGGTGGAGCGGCAAGACGACGCGACGGCGCTTCCTGGGCCTCTCGGCCGCCGCGGCGGGCGCGATGGGGGCAACCATGCTGGTCCCGGCGCCCTGGCGTGAGGCCTTCGGGCAGGCCAAGCCGTACAAGGTGGGCGTGCTCCAGCCGCTGACGGGCGCCGCCGCCGCCGGCGGGAAGACGGCGCTGGTCGGCACGCAGCTCGCGACCAACCGGATCAACAAGGCAGGCGGGATCAACGGCCGTCCGATCGAGCTGGTCGTCGCGGACTACGAGTCCAAGCCGGACGTCGGCCGCCGCAAGGCCGAGAAGCTCGTCGTCGAGGACAAGGTGGACGTCGGCGAGGGCGGCTATCTCTCGAACGTCTGCCTCGCCTGCATGCCGGTGTTCGAGGAGCACAAGACCGTCTACATGATCGGCGTGTGCCTCGACACGACGATCACGACCAGCAAGTGCAACCGCTACACGTTCCGGCCGTTCGACTACGCGCCCTCGCAGGCGGTGGCGATCGCCCCGTACCTGGTCAACAAGATGGCCAAGAAGTGGCACCTCGTGTACCTCGATTACGCGTGGGGCCAGTCGACGCGCGACGCCTACATCGAGCAGATCAAGAAGAACGGCGGCGAGATCGCCGGGACCACCGGCATCCCGCTCGGCACCGCGGACATGACCGCGTTCATCTCGAAGATCACCGGCAACTTCGACGGCCTCTTCGCGATCATGTTCGGCGCGAACGCGGTGACGTTCACCAACCAGGCGTTCGACCTCGGCCTGTTCAAGAAGGCGAAGTACGCGGGCGACGGCGCCGTCGCGGAGTCGACCCACCTGGCCGCGCTCGGACACAAGGTGGAAGGCTTCGTCGGTGTCAACCGCTACATCCCGGTCATGACCAAGCCGCTCGACACGCCGCACCACAAGAAGTTCTACGACGAGTCCAAGGTGCTCCTGAAGCTGATGGACCCGTCGGGTCCGGACCCGGATCGTTACGTGCAGTCGAACTTCGAAGCCATGAACTTCCTGAAGCTCGGCATCCAGAAGTCGGGCTTCCGCGGCCGCGAAGACGCGATGAAGCTGATCGAGGCGCTCGAGGGCATGGAGGTCAAGGAAGGCGACGACTTCCCCCAGGGCGACAAGCTGCTGCGCAAGGAGGACCACCAGGCCTTCCTGCGGCAGTTCATCTTCGACATCAAGGACGGCAAGCACCGTCTGCTCGAGGTGGTGAACCGCGACAAGGTCGTCGTCCCGCCCGCCTGCAGTTTCCCGAAGGCGTGACGACCGCTCCCAAGCAGGGCTCGACGGCCCCGGCCGGTGACGGCCGGGGCCCGTCGGCTTCGCAGACGGCGATCCTCCGCATCGAGGGGCTCACGATGCGCTTCGGGGGTCTCGCCGCCATGAACAACGTGTCGCTCTCGGTCCCGCGCGGCGAGATCCGCGCCATCATCGGTCCCAACGGCGCCGGCAAGTCGACGTTCTTCAACTGCGTGACCGGCGTCCTCAGGCCCACCAGTGGACGCATCCTGTTCGACGGTGACGACATCACGGGGCTGCCGCCCCACCGCATCTCCCAGAAGGCGATCGCGCGCTCGTACCAGATCACCAACATCCTGCCCGGCGCCACCGTGCTCGAGAACGTCCGGATCGCCGTGCAGTCGCGCCATCCGTCGTGGAGCCTGCTGCGCCACCATCGCTCGTTCGGGGACATCGTCGCGCGGGCGCGGGCGGTGCTCGCCTCGGTCGGCCTCGGAGACAAGGAAGGCGAGCTCGCCGCGAACCTGTCGCACGGCGAGCAGCGCAACCTCGAGATCGGCATCGCGCTCGGCACGGAGCCCAAGCTCCTCTGCCTCGACGAGCCGACGGCAGGCATGAGCGTCACCGAGACGCACGCCACCGTCGAGCTCATCCGGCGCATCGCGACGAACCTCACCATCCTCATCGTCGAGCACGACATGGAGGTGGTGATGGGGCTCGCGCACACGATCAGCGTCTTCCACTACGGCGAAGTGCTGGCCGAAGGGCCGCCGGCCGCGATCCAGGCCAATCCCCGCGTGCAGGAGGTCTACCTCAAGACCTGATGCTGACCCTCGACGGCGTGCATACGTTCTACGCGAAGTCGCACATCCTGCACGGGGTCTCTCTCGAGGTCCGTCCGGGCGAGGTGGTCGGCCTGCTCGGCCGCAACGGCGTCGGCAAGTCGACGACGCTGAAGACGATCATGGGGCTCGTGCGCCCCTCCGAGGGCACGATCACGTTCGAGGGCAAGGACATCGCCGGCGCGCCGCCCTACCGTCTCGCGCGCACGGGCATCGGCTACGTGCCGGAAGACCGGCGCATCTTCAAGCTGCTCTCGGTGCTCGAGAACCTTCGCACGGGCCTCGACCGCCCCGAGGTCACGCCCGCGCGCCGCGAGGCGCTCTTGCAGAAGGTCTACGCGAGCTTCCCGATCCTGCGCGATCGGCGCGATCAGGCGGGCGGCACGCTGTCGGGCGGCGAGCAGCAGATGCTCGCCATCGCACGCGCCATGATGCTCGAGCCGCGCATCATCCTGCTCGACGAGCCGACCGAAGGGCTCATGCCCCGGATGGTCGACCAGATCCGGCAGATCATCGAGGTGCTGCACCAGGAAGGGGTGGCGATCCTGCTCGTGGAGCAGAACGTGCCACTCACGCTCGCGGTCTCCGACCGCTGCTACATCATGGAGAAGGGCGTCGTGCGCCACCACGCGCCCGCGGCCGACCTCCGCGCCGACGCCACCGTCATCCACCAATACCTGGGAGTCTGAGCCGCGATGATCCCCTTCGACCAGGTTCTCGTCCAGATCGTCAACGGCCTCGTGAGCGGCATGATCCTGGCGCTGGTGGCCTCGGGCCTCACGCTCATCTTCGGGATCATGGACATCGTCAACTTCGCGCACGGCGACCTGTTCATGCTGGGCGCCTACGTCGGCACCACGGCGTTCATCACCACGGGCAACTTCTGGCTCGCTCTGCTCGTGTCGGTCCTCACCATGGCCGTCCTCGGCGCGGTGCTCCAGGCGACGGCGCTCCGCCCGCTGCTGGGCCGCGATCCCCTGACGACGATCCTCGCCACGTTCGGCCTCTCGCTCATCATCCAGAACTACGCGCTCTGGCAGTACGGCCCGGTGCCCCGCAAGATCCTCGAGCCCGTGGGCGGGCACTTCAAGCTCTTCTACATCGAGTACCCGTGGTACCGGCTCGTGATCGCGTTCATGTCGGCGGCGATCATCGGCGGGCTCTACCTGTTCATGAAGTACGGCAAGCACGGAATCTGGATCCGCGCCACGACCCAGGACCGGGTCATGGCGGAGGCGATGGGCATCCCGGTGCCGTGGGTCCACACGGTGGTGTTCGCGATCGGCGCGGCCATGGCGGCCGCCGCCGGCGTGCTGTTCGGGCCGACCGTGGGCGTCAACCACGCCATGGGCTTCGACTTCACGCTGCGCGCGTTCGTGGTGGTCGTGGTGGGAGGCATGGGGAACCTCGGCGGATCGATCCTCGCGTCGATCTTCATCAGCCTGCTCGAGTCGCTGGCCACGATCTGGGTGAGTCCCGCCCAGGCGGTCATCGTGTCGTTCGTGGCGCTCATCCTCACGCTGCTCGTGCGGCCGACCGGGTTGTTCGTGCCGACGCCGAAATGAGCACGGTGACCCCGCCCGCCGTTCGTGCCGACGAGCGCGCGCTCGAGACACGCGCGCAGGGCACCGGCCCCAGCACCGCCTACTGGACCGGGTTCTTCATCGTGGTCGCGCTGCTCGCGGTCTCGCCGTTCGTGCTGCCCGAGTTCTGGCAGCGGTTCATGACGGAGATCCTCATCTGGGGCCTCTTCGCGATGTCCTCGGACATCCTGATCGGCTACACGGGCATGGTCTCGTTCGGCCACTCGGCGTTCTTCGGGCTCGGCATGTACGGCGCCGCCGCCGCCCTCCTCATGGTGCGTCCGCCGAACCTCTGGCTGGCGATGCTGGTCGGGCTCGTCGCGGCGGCGGTGATCGCGATGTTCGTGGCGTTCTTCTCCACCCGGCTCCGCGACATCTACTTCTCGATCACGACCCTGGTCTTCTCGCAGATCTTCTACGTCATCATCTTCACGTGGACCGAGGTGACGGGCGGGGAGAACGGGCTCACGTTCCGCCAGCCGCCCTTCGGCATCCCCGGCGTGTTCACGGTGCCCTTCACGCGCAACGGGATTCACTGGTTCGTGCTCGCCGTGGTCGTGGTGTCCTACTTGGTGCTCCGCCGTGTCACGCAGTCGCCGTTCGGGATGGTGCTGCAGTCCATCCGGGAAAACGAGCCGCGCACGCGCGCGATCGGCTACCACGTGGAGCGCTACAAGATCGTCTCGGTCATGCTCTCGGGGCTCTTCGCGGGGCTGGCGGGCGTGCTCTACGCCATCCAGAACAAGTTCGCCGCGCCGGACTTCGTGCTCTTCCTCATCTCCGGCGAGGCGGTGATCTTCAACGTCATGGGAGGGATCGGGACACTCGTGGGCCCGGTCGCGGGCGCCGCGTTCTTCCTGTTGATGAAGGAAGTCTTCTCACGCGTGTTCTACGAGTACTACCTCATCCCCGTCGGCATCATCTTCACGCTGATGGTCATCTTCGTCCCGCAAGGACTGCTCGGCGCCTGGCGCCGGCACCTCAACCGATAATGGGGCGCGCTGCCAAACGATAACGAGCACCGCCGCGGCTTCGCCGAGGCGGTTGCGAGAGTCCGGGGGGCTTGGGGGGCGCCCGGAGCCCCCCATTATCGAGCGTCGGCCCGCCACCCACGGCCGCCCCGCGCGTCGCCCAGCGGACGGCCGCACTTGGGACAGAAGGCGTAGCTGGTTCCGATCATCGCGCCGCACCCGGCGCACTCGTGCGTGTCTTCGATCGTGCCAGGCTTTGGGGCCTGTGGCGGGGGCACGGGACGGCTCTGGACGGCCGAAGCGGCCAGCGAGACCGGTCGGGGTGCCGGGGGGGGCGCTGGGGTCGCGGCAGCCGCGGGCGCAGGCGGTGGGGGCGCTGCCGGCGTCGCGGGCGCCTGGGCGGTCGACGCCAGCTTGCGCTCCACGCGACCGGCCAGCTCCTTCAACGAGAGGTCCGCCTTGACGATGTACTCCGCGCCGAGGCCCGTGACCTCGTCCACGACCCGCTGCATGGACGAGTTCGAGATGACGAGGACCGGCGTCGTGCGCGTCGCCGCCTCGCCGCGCAGCGTCCTCAGGATCTCGAGACCGGTCGGCTGCGGCATCAGGAGATCGAGGATGATCAGGTGCGGCTGCTCCGAGCGCGCGAGGTTGATCCCCTCACGGCCCGTCGGCGCCGAGATCACGGTGTAGCCCGCCCGTCGCAGCGCGATCTCGCTGGCCTTGCGAAGGTAGTCGTCGTCCTCAACGATGAGAATGCGTTCCGCTGACATCATGCCCCTCCGAGTGGCAAGACGAAGCCGAAGGTCGTTCCGCGACCTTCCTCTGACGCCCAATGGATGTGTCCCTCGAACCGCGTGATGATCAGTCGCACCATGTAGAGTCCGAGGCCCTTACCGTTGGTGTCGACGGCCTCCGCGTTGTCGGCCCGGTAGAACTTCTCGAAGAGCCGCGCTTGCGCGGACTTCGGAATGCCGATGCCGTTGTCCCGGACGATCCACGAGATCGTGTCGTCGGTCTTCGTGATGGCGATCGCGATCTCGCCGCCATCCGGCGTGTACTTGATCGCGTTGCTGATGACGTTGAGCATGGCCTGTCGCAGCAGCTGCTCGTCGACGACCACGGTGGCCGTCCCCTCGTGGCCGCTCACCGTCAGCCGGTGCTCCTTCTTGGCGACGAGCGGCGCCACCTCGTCGGCCACGTCGCGCGCGAGACCCACGAGGTCGATGTCGCGCAGGACGGTGGCGAGGCCGCCGCTCTCGAGGCGCGACATGTCGAGCAAGTCGCCCACCATGCCGATGAGCCGCTCCGCGGAGGCGGCCGCGTCGGCGATGCACGACGCGACGGACGGCGCGAGGCCGGGCTCCTCGGCCGCCACCTCGAGCATCCACTTGATGCCCGAAAGCGGCGTTCGGAGCTGGTGTGCGGCGAACGACACGAAGTCGGACTTGAGCCGGCTCACCTCGCGCTCGCGCGTCACGTCCTGGAAGGTGATGGTGAAGCCTCGCAGCTCGCCGTCGTCGGTGGGCTGCCCGATCCAGTGGACGCTCCGCTCCCCGCCGTTGAGCTGCAGATCGCCGTCGCCACCACCGTCCGGCGTGCCGAACAGCGCCTCCAGGGCCGTCAGGGCGCCCTCGGGGCCCGATCCCGCCGCGGCCTGCACCACGTCGAGGAGCGCGCGGCCGCACGCCGCGTCGTGATCGAAGCTGAGGAGCTCGCCCGCCCGCCGGTTGGCCCACACGATCTCGCCCGCGCTGTCGACGAGGACGATCCCGTCGGACGTCGAGTCGAAGATCTGGCCGAGCCGCGCTTCCTGCCGCTTCGACTCCGCGTAGAGCCGCGCGTTGTCCCGCTGCAGCTCGTGCTGCTTGAGCACCTTGTTGAGGACCGTCGGCAGGGTCGCGAAGTAGCCGCTGGTCTTCATCACGTAGTCGATGGCGCCGGTGTTCATCGCCTGGACAGCGATCCGCTCGTCGCCCTGTCCGGTGGCCATCACGACGGGGACGGCGACCGCGCCCTCGCGAATCTTCGCCAGCACCTCGAGGCCGTTCATCCGCGGCAGGCTGTAGTCGAGGAGCACGATGCCGAAGTCCTGCTCCTGGGCGAGGGCCTCCAGGCACGCCGGGCCGTCCACCACGTGCTTCACGGAGAAGCCGCCTTGCCGTTCCAGCGTCCGCCGCACGATCATCGCGTGATCCACGTCGTCGTCGACGAGAAGCACACGAATACGCTCGGCGGCCTCGGAAGCAGCCGCGGCCTGCTCGGGAGTCGTGGTGGGGGCGCTGGCGACCGACATGGTCTCGCCCCCCTAGCCTTCCGGCAACCGGTTGGTCATCATCCAGTAGCCCTTCACGTTCTTGATGCGCTCCACGAAGTCGGAGAACTTCACCGGCTTCGTGACGAAGCTGTTCACGCCGGCCTTGTAGCTGGCCGCCACTTCCTCCGAGCGGTCCGTGGTCGTCAGCATCACGACCGGGATCGACCGCAGATCCTCGTCGCTCTTGATCCGCCTCAGCACCTCGTGGCCACCCACCTTCGGAAGGTTCACGTCGAGAAGAACCAGGGCCGGCCGCGGCGATTTGGTCTCGTCGGCCCAGCGGCCCCGCCGCTGGAGATAGTCGAGCGCTTCTTCCCCGTCCTTGACCCAGACGATGTTCTGCGCGACCTGACCGTTCTTGAGAGCTTTCAGGGTCAGCTCGGCATGGTCCTGATTGTCTTCAACGAGCAGGATGCTCGGCCCCTGCGGTGCGTCCATGCGTTTATCTCCTCGAAGTCCCGGGCCATGTGAACCGAAAGGTCGAGCCCTGGCCCTGCGCTGACTCGACCCAGATTCGTCCTCCCGCCGCCTGCACGATCTTCTTGACGATCGGCAGCCCGACGCCGGTACCCTCGGCTTCGACCTCTTTCAGCCGCTGGAAGATCTCGAAGACCTTCTCGTGGTAGGCGGGATCGATCCCGATGCCCGTATCTCGCACCCAGATCTCGGCTTCGGTGGGCCGCGACTCCGCGCCGATCTCGATCGACGGGGACGCGCTGTCGCCCATGTACTTGATCGCGTTGGTCAGCAGGTTCTTCACGACCTGCTCCATCTGCACGCGGACCGCCCAGACGGTCGGCAGGTCACCGACGGTCACCTTGATGCGACGCGCCTCCAGCTGCTCGGCCAGGGACGTGACCGCCTCGTCCACGAGCTCGGACAGGTGGATGTCCTCTGGCGGGCGCCCCTCGCGGCCGCTGCGCGACAGCGCGAGCAGATCGAGGATCAGCCGCTCCATCTGCTGGGTGTTGGCCACGATCCGCTGCAGGTAGTGACGGCCGTCGTCGTCGAGCTTGTCGGCGAACTCCTCGAGCACCATGCCGGACATGCCCTGGATCGTCACGAGCGGCGCCTTCAGGTCGTGGGACACGGTGTAGACGAAGCTGTCGAGCTCGGCGTTCTTCTCGCGCAGCGCCGTCGCCGCGGATTGCGTCTCGACGAGCAGGCGCGTGTTCTCGAGGGCCAGCGCGGCCTGCGCGGAGATGGCGGCCATGAGCGCGAGGTCCGCCTCGCTCACGCGATGGACGTCGCGCCAGAACAGCAGCACGTCACCGACGAAGCGGTCCTGCACGATGATGGGGCTGACCAGCAGCGCCCGCGCGCCGACCGCCTTGAACGCGGGCATGTCGCACTGGGGGTCGGCCTTCAGGTCGGGCACGAAGAGGATCTGCCGCACGTTGGGCGTGTCGCGAAGCGCCTGGGGGATCTCGTCCACCTGCAGTGGCCGCACATCGGAGAACGCGCCCTTCGGGATGTGATAGCCCGCCGCCGGCACGACGTGGCCTGTCTGCTCGTCCACGATGTAGAAGACCGCGCTGTCGGCGCCGAGCGCGCGCGTCGCCTCCCGGCAGACCCGGCGCATGATCTCGCCGATGTCACGCGTGTGGGCCAGGGAGTCGGCAACGCCGAGCAGCGCCTCCGCCTCCCGGAGCCGCCGCTGCTGCTCGTCGAAGGTCCGCGCGTTCTGCATCGCGAGCGCGGCCTGTGAGGTGAACGCCCCGATGAGGCGGCGCTGCCCGTCCGTGAAGTCGCCGGGACGCTTGGTCATGATCGCCAGCACCCCGACGAGCTCGTCCTTGAGGGCCAGCGGCACCCCGGCGAACCCGCGAAGACCCAGCTGCTCGCTCAGCCCGCGATTGAGCCAGCGCGGATCCTCGGCGATGTCGCGAACGAACTCCGGCTGACGGGTGGCGAAAATCGCGCCGATCACACCCGTCCCGGAGGGAATCCGCACACGCGCCGTGACCCGGGCCGCCTCCGCGGCGTCTTCTCCGGCCGAGGCGACGAGGGCGAGCTCGCCGTCGGCGGGATCGACGCTCCACAGACGCACCAGGCGGGCGTCCAGCAGCTCGGCGGCGAAGGTGGCGATCGTGCCGACGATCTCGCGCGGATCGAGAATCGCGGTGAGGCGTCGCGACATCTCGTTGAGCGCCTGCAGCCGCTGCGCGTCGCGCTCGCGGGCCGCGAAGAGCTGCGCGTTGCCGACCGCGAGCGCCGTCTGGCGCGCGATGCTTTCGAGGAGCTGGAGCTCGAGCGCGGTCGGAGCCGGGCGCGGTGCCCACCAGATCAGGAAGAGACCGCCCATCGGCTCGTTCTTCGCGACGAGGGGAAAGAACACGACCGATCGCACGGGCGCCCACGCGATCAGGTTCGGATCGGTCCGGTCGTCGGTCAGCGCGTCGTGGCACCACGAGGGTTGCTGCGTGCGCCACCCTTCCTCGATGTACGCACTGCGCCGGACGTCCAGGGGAAAGTCCATGAAGCGCTGCAGGAGCTCGCGTGGCACGTGGTAACCCGCGACGGGCCGCAGCACCATCCGCTCGGCGTCGGAGAGATAGGCGCCCACCATGTCGACCGAGAGCGCGCGACCGATCGCGCGGGCGACCCGGCGCAGTACCTCGCCGAAGTCGAGCGTCGAGTTCGCGTCACGCGCGACTTCCAGGAGCGTCTCGTTCTGGGCGAGCTGCTGCCGCATCTCGGCGTAGAGACGCGCGCTCTCGAGCGCGGTGGCCGCTTTGAGGGCCACCAGCGCGAGCAGCTCGGCTTCCTCGGCCGTGTGCGGGACGCTCGTGAGCACGGCCAGGACTCCGAGCGCACGGTCGCCGGCGAGGAGCGGAATGGCCGAGCGATACGCCGGCCCGTTCACGCGTCCCCAGAGCGCCTCCGCCTGGGCCACGTCCTCGACGATGCGTGGCGCGCTCGAGGCCGAGCGACCGGCCAGGAACCGGACCACGTGCGGATCGTCCAGGCGCAGCGTGACAGGCGCCGCGGCCTCGTGAGTAGCGCCCCGGCTGCGGCACGCGGCGAGCCGGATGCAGCCGGTCGGCTGATCGATCACCCAGACACGGGCCACGTCGACACGCAGCAGCTCCACCGAGGCCTCGGCGATGCGATCGAGCGCCCGCTGCAGATCCTCGGACGACGT
>Ga0075421_100002747_pt1 | contig 21021 bp, 17 predicted proteins | sample SoiMetdeltSBSDD5_FD_75292 | JGI IMG/M metagenome (GOLD analysis project Ga0075421, IMG submission 75292) | Bulk soil microbial communities from a Populus tree surrounding site in Tennessee, USA - Soil MetaG P. deltoides SBSDD5 | ecosystem: Environmental > Terrestrial > Soil > Tree plantation... | reverse complement strand
CCGGCGCCGGCGCCGTCGAGATGGCGAGCGATCCTCGCCACAAGGCGGCGAACCCCTATCTTTTTCGCGTCGAGGAAGCGCTCGCCTGCTGGCGCCGCGTCACCGCTCCGACGCTACTCGTGAGCGGCAGGGACTCGCATATCGTCGCGTGGTTGAAGGACATGCCGGAACAGATCGAGGAGCGCAAGAAAGCGTTCCGCGACCTGCGTGAAGTCGAGCTCGAGGACTGCGGTCACATGATGCACCACGATCAGCCGCGCCGGCTGGCGGGGGTGATCGAGGATTTCATTGCGTGATGGGCCGCGGCCGGGTCAACACCTCGGGCTTCAGCACGTCATCGAGCTGCTCTTTCGACATCCATCCTTTCGAAAGCACGAGGTCGTAGACGCTCGCCCCCGTCTCGTGCGCTTCCTTCGCGACAGCGCTGGCGCGCTCGTAGCCGATGTAGGGATTGAGCGCCGTCACGAGTCCGATCGAATTCTCGACCGTCCGCCGGAGGTGCTCGCGGTTCGCGGTGATGCCTTTCACGCAGCGGTTCGCGAGCACGAGACAGCCATTGCGCAGGTGAGCGAGGCTCTTGAAGAGACTGTGCGCGATGATCGGCTCGAAAGCGTTGAGTTGAAGTTGCCCGCCTTCGGCAGCGAAGGTGACCGTGACGTCGTTGCCGATCGCTTCGAACGCGATCTGGTTCACGACTTCCGGTATGACCGGGTTCACTTTGCCCGGCATGATCGAGGACCCTGCCTGCACGGCGGGCAGATTGATTTCGTTCATTCCCGCTCGGGGTCCGGAGGAGAGCAGGCGCAAATCGTTGCAGGTTTTCGACAGCTTTACGGCAACGCGTTTCAATACGCCGGAGACCTGCACGAAAGCGCCTGCGTCCTGAGTCGCCTCGACCAGATTCGGCGCCACGATGAGGTTGATGCGCGTGATGTCGGTCAGACGCGCGCAGACAAGCTCGGCGTACTTCGGATGCGCGTTGATGCCGGTGCCGATCGCGGTTGCGCCGAGGTTGATCTCGTGGATCAGCAGACACGCTTCCTTCAGGCGCTGTTCGTCTTCGCCGAGCATGACCGCGTACGTCGAGAATTCCTGGCCCAGCGTCATGGGCACCGCGTCCTGAAGCTGGGTGCGACCGATCTTCAGCACGTCCGAAAATTCCGCGGCCTTTGCTTCGAAACCGCCGCGCAGCTCGGCCATCGCGGCGGTCAACTCGTCGATGTAGAAGTGAAGCGCTACCTTGATCGCCGTGGGATAGACGTCGTTCGTGCTCTGGCTCATGTTCACGTCCTCGACCGGGTGCAGGTACTGGTACTCACCCTTATCGTGGCCCATGATCTCGAGGGCGCGATTCGCGATCACTTCGTTCGCGTTCATGTTGGTGGATGTTCCGGCGCCGCCCTGGATCACGTCGACGACGAACTCGTCCAGCCACTCGCCGCTGCGGATCTCACCGCACGCGGTCGCGATCGCGCGCGCTTTGTCATCCGGGAGGAGCCCCAGCTCGTTATTGGCTCGGGCGGCAGCCTCTTTGATGGAAGCGAGCGCAGCGACGAGCTCCGGATAGATCGATATCGGGGTCCCCGTAATCGGGAAGTTCTCGAGCGCGCGCAAGGTGTGTATGCCGTAGTACGCCTCCACTGGAACGTCGTGCTCGCCCAGAAGGTCGTGCTCGCGGCGAAAGCGCTCTGTCATGAAGTCCTCCGGTGCATGGCTCGCGGAATGGAATGGATGATAGATAGTACCCGGTGGCCGTATGAAAACGTCCAGCCCGTGCGCTGCGGCCCTGAAAGAGTGCCAGGCGGTTCACCGCCGGGCGCATGCTGGACAATACCGGAGGCTTGGGCTAGATTGAGTCCGTCTCGCCTAAGCCTTTAAATCGAAAGAACTTAGGCACTCTCGCTCCGCTAACCTCAGGAGAACGCATGAACGCCATCCGTATCGCGACTCTGGCGCTGCTCGCCGCGCTGGGATACACCCACGGAGCCGCCGCACAGGAGCTCACGGGCACGCTGAAAAAGATCAGGGACAGCGGCAGCATTACCATCGGCCATCGCGATGCGTCGATCCCGTTTTCGTACTACGACGACAAGCAGCAGCCTGTCGGCTACGCGATGGACCTTTGCGCGCGGATCGTCGACGCGATCAGAACCGAGCTCAAGATGCCGAAGCTCGATGTGAAATACCAGCTCGTCACGTCGGCCAACCGCATTCCGCTCATGGCGAACGGCACGATCGACCTCGAGTGCGGTTCGACGACCAACAATGCCGCGCGGCAGAAGGAGGTCGCGTTCGCCGTGACCCACTTCCTCACGGCGAACCGCATCGTCAGCAAGAAAGCGTCGAACCTGAAGTCGGTCGAGGAGCTCAAAGGCAAGACGATGGCGTCGACCGCAGGCACGACGAACATCAAGCAGCTCACCGATCTGAACAACGAGAAGAAGATGGGCATGAACATCATTGCCGCGAACGGTCATCCGGAAGCCTTCCAGATGGTCGAGACCGGACGGGCCGTCGGCTTCGCCATGGACGATATCCTGCTCTACAGCCTGGCCGCCTCTTCGCGCAATCCGTCGGAGTTCGTGATCTCCGATTTCGCGCTCTCGCTGCCGGAGCCGTACGGGATCATGATGAGAAGGGACGATGCGGCGTTCAAGAAAATCGTCGACGCGACGCTTACGCGTGTTTACAAGAGCGGCGAAGCGCTGAAGATCTACGAGCGCTGGTTCCTGAAACCGATCCCCCCGAAGAACATCAACCTGAACTTCCCGCTTTCGCCGCAGATGAAAAACCTGTTTGCAAATCCGACGGACTCTCCGGATCCGACGGCGTACAAGTAAGCGGCGCGGCGTAACACGGGGGACCTCGCGGTCCCCCGTGTTGCATGGAGGGGAGGCGAGCGCGCGTGAAGTATACCTGGGACTGGAGCATTTACTTCCAGCCGGCCGCGGATGCGACGGGAACGTGGCTCCATTACCTCATCGTCGGCCTCGGCTGGACGCTCGCCACCGCGCTTGCCGCATGGGTGATGGCGCTTCTCATCGGTTCCGTCGTCGGCGTGCTGCGCACCACACCCATGAAATGGGTCGTCCGCCTCGGCAATGCCTACGTCGAGATATTCCGGAACGTGCCGCTGCTGGTGCAGATGTTCCTGTGGTTTTTCGTCGTGCCGGAGCTCCTGCCCAAGCAGCTGGGTGACGCCGTCAAGCAAATGCCGCCGCCGTGGGGCTCGTACTTGCCCGCGGTGCTATGTCTCGGGCTCTACACTTCGGTGCGCATTGCGGAGCAGGTGCGCGCGGGCATCCAGTCGCTCCCGCGCGGGCAGTTGATGGCGGCCACCGCGTTGGGCCTCACGCTGCCGCAAGCGTATCGCTTCGTCCTGCTGCCGATGACATTTCGCGTCATCCTGCCGCCGCTCACGTCCGAATTCCTGAATGTCATCAAGAACTCCTCGGTCGCGCTCACGATCGGGCTTCTCGAGCTCACCGGGCGTGCGCGATCCATGCAGGAATTCAGCTTCAAGGTATTCGAGGCTTTCGCCGCCGCGACGATCATTTATCTGCTGACGAACCTCATCGTGGTCCTGCTCATGCGCATGCTCGAGCGCAAGGTGCGCGTGCCGGGCTTCATCGGCAGCGCGCCGCAAGGCACCGGCGGGCATTGACATGTTCAGCGGCTACGACTTCGACGTCATCCAGCGATCGTGGGCGTACCTGTTCCGCGAAGGCATGACGTTCACGGTGACGCTCACGCTGATGGCGATGACGGGCGGCATCGTGTTCGGCACGCTGCTCGCGATGATGCGGCTGTCAGGCTTCAAGCTCCTCGGTCTCGTCGCCGGCGGCTACGTGAACCTCATGCGCTCGATTCCCCTGGTGCTCGTGATCTTCTGGTTCTACTTTCTCGTGCCCTACATCGGCGCGTGGCTGATCGGCGCCGAACGGCCCGTCGCGGTCGGGGCGTTCTTGTCCTGCGTCATTACCTTCACGATGTTCGAAGCCGCCTACTATTCGGAGATCATGCGCGCAGGTATCCAGTCGATTGCGCGCGGGCAGGTCGCGGCAGGGCAGGCGCTCGGGCTCAACTACTGGCAGACGATGGGGTACGTCGTGCTGCCGCAGGCGTTCCGCAACATGCTCCCGGTGCTGCTCACGCAGACGATCATTCTTTTTCAGGACACGTCGCTCGTCTACGTGATTTCGGTGACCGACTTCTTCGGCGCTGCGGCGAAAGTAGCCAACCGCGATTACCGGCTGGTCGAGATGTACACGTTCGTCGCCGTGGTGTATTTCATCATTTCGTTCTCGCTGTCGTTGCTCGTAAAACGGCTGCAGCAGCGATTGGCGGTGGTGCGATGATGATAGTTATCCCCCTCTCCAGTTCTCCCAAATGATTGAATTCCACAACGTCAGCAAGTGGTACGGCAGCTTCCAGGTGTTGAAGAACTGCTCGACCGGTGTCGCCAAGGGGCAGGTCGTCGTGGTCTGCGGGCCGTCGGGCTCCGGGAAGTCGACGCTCATCAAATGCGTGAACGGTCTCGAGCCTTTCCAGGAAGGCGAGATCGTCGTCGACGGCCAGTCGGTCGGCGCAAAGGGAACGAATCTCAATCGTCTGCGCTCGCGCATCGGGATGGTGTTCCAGCATTTCGAGCTCTTCCCGCACATGAGCGTCCTGCAGAATCTCAGGCTCGCGCAGGTGAAAGTGCTGGGCCGCAACGAGCGGGAGGCGACCGAGAAATCGCTGGCGCTGCTCCGCCGTGTCGGCCTGCAGGAGCACGCGGAGAAATATCCCGGACAGCTTTCGGGCGGTCAGCAGCAGCGCGTGGCGATCGCGCGCGGGCTTGCGATGGACCCGATCGCGATGCTCTTCGACGAGCCCACGTCAGCACTCGATCCCGAGATGATCAACGAAGTGCTGGACGTCATGGTCGAGCTCGCCCGAGAGGGTATGACGATGATGGTCGTCACGCACGAGATGGGCTTCGCACGCAAAGTCGCCCACCGGGTCGTTTTCATGGATCGCGGCGAGATCGTCGAAGACGCGCCGACGGAGGAATTCTTCGGCAGCCCGCGCTCGGAGCGGGCGCAGGTGTTCCTATCGAAGATCCTGCACCACTGAGGGTAGCGGTGCATCACTGACGCACTTGCGCGCACAGGCGCTCCATGAAGCGCCGCAAAAACGACTCACACGCCTGCACCTGCGCCACTTCTATGTATTCGTTCGGCTTGTGCGCCTGCTCGATCGAGCCCGGGCCGCATACCACCGCGGGAATGCCGGCGCGCTGAAACTGTGAGGCTTCCGTTCCATACGAGACTTTGCCGACATCGCGCGCGCCGGTGAGCTCGTGCACCAGGCCGACGATCTGTGTCTCGGCCCGCGTATCCAGCGCAGGAATTTCAGACATCTGAACGATCTCGAAACCGGCCGATTCATGGATTGCCCGCATCTCCGGCTCGATTTCGGTCGCGATGTGTGACCGGAACTCCTCGAGCACAGCCAGCGGATCGTCGCCCGGAAGGTGCCGTACCTCGAAGTCGAAAGTGCACTCGTGCGGAACGATGTTGAGCGCGGTCCCACCGCGTATCGTGCCGGTGTGCACCGTCGTATGCGCGACGTCGAAGCCGTGGTCGTAAGGCCCCGAATCGCGCAGCCGGCGAGCGATTTTCCTGAGATACGCGACGGCCTCCGCCGCGGCTTCCACGGCGTTCACGGCGCTCGGCGCGTAAGCGGAATGGGCCGCAAGTCCGCGCACCGAGCAGCGGTAGCTTTTCTTGCCCTTGTGCGCAATCACCGGCGTCATCAAGGTCGGCTCTCCGACGACGCAGCCGGAAGGCTGCACACCGGCGCGCGCGAGGTCTTCGATGAGACGGCCCACGCCCAGACAGCCGACCTCCTCGTCGTACGTGAACGCCAGGTGAAGTGGGCGGTTGAGCCGCGGCACATAGTCGGTGAGCAGCGCGAGGGCCACGGCGATAAAGCTCTTCATGTCCGAAGTGCCTCGTCCGTAAAGCCGTCCGTCGCGCTCGACGAGCTGAAACGGATCGCTGTCCCAGCGTTGAGCATCGACCGGCACGACGTCCGTGTGGCCGGAAAGCACCAGACCGCCCGGGCCGCGCGGTCCGAGCGTTGCGAAGAGGTTCGCCTTGCGCCGCTCGTCATCGAACGTGAGACGCACGTCCGCATCGTACGCGCGCAGCAACTCGCGAACGTAGTCGATGAGCGCAAGATTGGAGTCGCGGCTGACGGTCGGGAAGCTCACCAGCTTGTCGATCATCGCGACGACGGGCGCGGAAGTTTCGGGTGTATTCGCCACGAGACGAGCATAGGTGCGGGCTCGCGGCAATGTCAACGCCGCCTTTGCGGGCGTCGCCGTCGCGCTATGGCCTTCCTGGGTTATGCTGTTGGCGACCGGAAGAGGAGACACGAACATGTCGAGGCTCGCTTGCGCATTGCTGCTTGTCGCCTGGTTGGGCGCTCAACCGCTCCACGCTGCGGACTTGAGCATCGCACTCGGGGCCGATGTGACCTCGATCGATCCGCATTTTCACAATCTGACGCCGAACAACAACGTCGGGAATCACGTGTTCGATACGCTCGTCGCAAAGGACGCGCGCGGGCGGCTCACGCCGGCGCTCGCGGAATCGTGGCGCACCATCGACGATCTCACGTGGGAATTCAGGTTGCGTAAAGGCGTGAAGTTCCACGACGGCTCGGATTTCACCGCGACCGACGTCGCATTCAGTCTCGACCGGGTGCCGACGGTGCCCAACAGCCCTTCGCCGTTTACCACTTACAGCAAGCAGATCACCGAAAAGATCATCGTCGATCCGTACACGATCCGCCTGAAGACCGCCACGCCCTATCCGCTGATGCCTACCGACATGAGCACGATCATGATCGTCTCGAGCCGCGCGGCAAAAGGTGCGTCCACGGAAGATTTCAACACGGGCAAAGCGGCGGTCGGCACAGGCCCATTCCGCTTCGTGCGCTGGCAGAAAGGCGATCGGATCGAGCTTGCCCGCCACGATGCGCACTGGGGACCGAAAGCACCCTGGGACCGGGCGATTTTTCGCATCATCACGTCCGACCCCACGCGCGTTGCGTCACTCCTTGCGGGCGAAGTGCGCGCCATCGAAAACGTGCCCACGGCCGATCTCGCCAAGCTCGCGAAGCATGGCGATCTTTCGGTCTATCGCATCGTTTCGCATCGCGTGATGTACGTGCACATCGACAGCGCGCGCGACAAGTCGCCGTTCGTGACGGACAAAGCGGGACGGCCGCTCGACCGCAACCCGCTGAAAGACTTACGTGTGCGGCGAGCCATGTCCAAGGCGATCAACCGCCAGGCGCTCGTCGATCGCGTCATGGAAGGCGCGGCGCGTGCCACGGGCCAGCTCCTGCCGGAAGGGATGTTCGGCTATACGGCCGCGCTCAAACCGGAGCCGTACGATCCGGAAGGTGCGCGCAAGCTCCTGGCCGAAGCCGGCTATCCCGACGGATTCGGGCTCACCATTCACGGTCCCAACAATCGATACGTCAACGACGAGCAGGTCGCTCAGGCAGTCGCGCAGATGCTGACGCGCGTGGGCATCGTCACCCGGGTCGACACGATGCCTTCGGCGGTGTACTTCACACGCGCGAACAAGCTCGAATTCAGCATGATGCTCGTCGGCTGGGGCTCCGACACGGCTGAAGCGTCGTCTCCGCTCAAAGCCCTGCTTGCCACGTTCAACAACGAAAAAGGCATGGGCCAGGCGAATCGTGGCCGCTATTCGAACCCGAAAATGGATGCGCTGCTCGATCAGGCGCTCGCAACCGTCGACGATGCGAAGCGCGAAAGGCTGCTTCAGCAGGCGACCGAAATCGCGATGGCCGACGTCGGCATCATTACGCTGTATCACCAGGAGAACCTGTGGGCAACGCGCAAAGGCATCCTTTACACCCCGCGGGCCGACGAGCGCACCTTCGCCCACCAGTTCCGGCCGCAGTGACGCGCGGAGGGTCTAGGCGGGGGTGGTTGGCGGCACTGTTGTGGGCGATCGCCTTCAGCGGCGGCGCGATTGCCGCCGAGCTGCGCATCGGCCTTTCCGCCGATGTGACGACGCTCGATCCGCACTTCGTGGCGGCACAGCCGAATCTCACGGTGCAGCTCCACATCTTCGATGGCCTCGTGCGTATCGACGAGCGGACGCGCGTCATACCCGGGATCGCCGCATCGTGGAGCACACCGGATCCGCTGACGTGGGAAATCAAGCTGCGCCATGGCGTGAAATTCCACGACGGCTCCGACCTCACGGCCGAAGACATTGTATTTTCGCTCGAGCGGCCGCTCACGATCAAAGGCAGCCCCGGCGGCTTCGGTACATACGTGCGACCGATCGTCTCGAAGCAGATCGTCGACCGGCACACGTTGCGGCTCAAGACGGCAGCGCCCTATGGACCGCTCCTGCACGACCTCGCACACGTCCTCATCGTGTCCAAACGGGCTGCGTCGAACGCGAGCGGCGAGGATTTCGATAACGGGAAAGCCGCAGTCGGCACAGGCCCCTTCAAGCTCGTGAAGTTCGCACGCGGCGATCGCGTGCAACTCGCGCGCCACGACGCATACTGGGCCGGGCGGCCGGAATGGGAAACAGTGACGCTTCGCATCCTGCCGAGCGATCCCGTGCGCACGGCGGCGCTCCTTTCGGGCGAGCTCGATGCCATCGAACACGTCCCCACCGCGGACCTCGCACGGCTCCGCAAGAGCTCCGCGCACCGCCTTGCGCAGACCACGTCCTGGCGCACCATACTGCTGCACGTCGATCAATACCGCACGCAGCCCCCGGGCGTGACCGACAAAGGCGGAAAGCCGCTCGCGGCGAACCCGTTCAAGGACATTCGTGTACGCCGCGCGCTGTCGAAAGCGATCAACCGGCAGGCGATCGTCGAGCGTGTCATGGAAGGTCTCGCGCAGCCCGCGTCGAACGTCGTATCGCCGAGCGTGGTCGGCCACGATCCCGCGGTGAAACCCGAAGGGTACGATCCGGAAGGCGCCCGGAAGCTTCTTGCCGAAGCCGGATACCCGAACGGCTTCACGATGACACTTGCGACGCCGAACAACCGCTATATCAACGACGAGCAGGTCGCGCAGGCGTGCGCGCAGATGTTTTCGCGTATCGGGGTGACGACCAAAGTCGATGCGATGCCGCTTTCCGCTTTTCTAGGCAAGGTCCGCAGCCAGGAATTCGGAGTCGCGTTGCTCGGTTGGGGATCGCTGGGCGCGGACCTCGCGTTACGCTCCCTCGCCGCAACGCCCAACCCCGATAAAGGCTATGGCGCCTGGAACTGGGCGCGCTATTCGAATCCCGCCCTCGACAAGCTCATCGAGCAATCTCTCGCGACCGTGGAGCCGGTCAAACGCGAGAGCGCGGCGCGAACGGCAAGCGCGTTTGCGGCGAATGAAATCGCGTTCATCCCGCTGCACTACCAGGTCGTCACCTGGGCGATGAAGCGCTCGCTCGATTATTCGGCGCGGACGGATGAATTCACGTTTGCGCACTACTTCAGGACCGCGAATAAATAGTGCTCGCGTACGTCCTCCGCCGCCTCGTCCAAAGCGTGCTCGTGCTCTTCGCGATGTCGGCGCTGGTATTCGCCGGCGTGTACGCCATCGGAAATCCGGTCGACATCCTGATCAACCCGCAGGCCGATCAAACCGAGATCGCGCGCGCAACCGAGGCGCTGGGACTCGATAAGCCTCTGCCGGCGCAGTACTGGAACTTCCTGACGAGCGCGGTCTCCGGAGAGCTCGGCCGCTCGTTCGCTTCGAACGTACCCGCGATCGATCTCATCCTGCAGCGCATGCCTGCCACGCTCGAGCTCGCGCTGACCGCCATGGTGCTCGCGATCCTGCTCGGGCTGCCGCTTGGGCTTTGGGCAGGGCTCAAGCCGGACAGCGTCGCCGCGAAAACCATCATGGCGGGCTCCATACTGGGATTCAGCCTGCCGACGTTCTGGGTCGGGCTGCTTCTCATCATGGTGTTCTCGGTGTGGCTGGGCTGGCTCCCGCCCACGGGCCGCGGCGAAACGGTGAACCTCCTCGGCGTCGAAGTGAGCTTTCTCACCGTGGACGGACTGCGGCACCTGGCAATGCCCGCGTTCAATCTCGCGCTTTTCAAGCTCGCGTTGCTGATCCGGCTCACGCGCGCCGGCACACGTGAAGCGATGGTGCAGGATTACGTGCGCTTCGCCCGCGCAAAAGGTGTGCCCGAGCCGCGGATCGTGCGCACGCACGTGCTGAAGAACATCCTGATTCCCATCGTCACGGTCATCGGGCTCGAGTTCGGATCGGTGATCGCGTTCGCGATCGTCACCGAAACGATTTTCGCGTGGCCGGGCATGGGGAAGCTCCTCATCGACTCGATCAATGTGCTCGACCGGCCGGTGATCGTGGCCTACCTCCTCGTGATCGTCACGATGTTCGTGCTCATCAATCTCACCGTCGACCTTCTCTACACCGCGCTCGATCCCCGCGTGCGGCTGAAGACCGCTCGCGTATGAGCACGGCTGCGGAAAGCGCGCCCCGGCATGAGCTTCTGGCAAGCTTCGCGCGGAATCGGCTCGCCATGGGCGCGCTCGTCGTGCTGGGCGTCATCATCCTCGCCGCGGCCTTCGCCCATCTCATCGCGTTCCAGAATCCCTACAACCTGGCGGAGCTGGACATACTCGACGCGAAAATGCCGCCCGGTACCAGGAGCGAGGATGGGAAGCACTATTGGCTCGGAACGGACGAGCAGGGCCGCGACATGCTCGCCGCGATTCTTTACGGCCTCCGGATAAGCCTCGGCGTAGGCGTCGTCTCGACGGTGCTGGCATTGTCGATCGGCATGGCGGTCGGCCTCGCCGCCGGCTATGCGGGCGGCTGGCTCGACGCCGTGGTGATGCGCATCGTGGACCTGCAGCTTTCCTTCCCGTCGATCCTCATCGCGCTGGTGCTGCTCGCCGTGCTGGGTCAGGGCGTCGACAAGATCGTGATCGCGCTCGTCATCGTCCAGTGGGCGTATTACGCGAGAACCGTGCGCGGCAGCGCGCTCGTCGAGAAGCGCAAGGAATACGTGGATGCCGCGCAGTGCCTGGCATACAGCCGCTGGCGCATTCTCTATCGCCACCTTCTGCCGAACTGCCTGCCGCCGCTCATCGTCGTAGCGACCGTGCAGGTCGCCCATGCAATCGCGCTCGAAGCGACGCTGTCGTTTCTCGGGCTCGGGATGCCGATCACGTCGCCTTCGCTGGGCCTGCTCATCGCGAACGGCTACGCCCACCTGCTCTCCGGAAAATACTGGATGAGCTTCTTCCCCGGTCTCGCCCTCCTCGTCACGATCGTGGCGATCAACCTCGTCGGCGATCACCTGCGGGACGTGCTGAACCCGCGCCTGCACTAAGGAACCTGAGGATCATTGCCGCGCGGCCACTCCGGCGGCCTGAAGGATCGGCGTCCAGCGCGCGACTTCGCTCTTGACGCGGGAATATTGACGAGGATGGAAGTGGTCGAGCCGCCGTACTGAGCGCCGTAGTAAATGCCGGCCAGCATGATCAATGCGCCGGTCGGATCGACCCTCGGCGTGAACGGCATCAGCATTGCGATCGTCGCGATCGGCCCCACTCCAGCCAGCACACCGATGAGCGCGCCGACGAAACAACCCGCGAAGCACAGCGCAAGATTGACTGGAGTTAGAGCAGTGGTGAAGCCGAACGCGAGATTGTCGAAGAAATCCATGCTCTATCGGAACCCTAGGGATCGTTATGGGCGCTAACGCACAGAGCAAGCACACTTTTGCGGGGTAACCTCGACAAGTAAACAGTTGACGGACACTCCGACAGTAATGCGACAGCGAAATGCGGTTCGAAGCCCATAGGTGGGAGGGAGAGGGAGCCGCACTCGGGCCGTCCGCTCCTGACCAGTACGGCCGCCCTCGGCGCGCGAAAACGCACGAACGCCGATCACCCGTCCTCGGCTCCGCCGCACTCAAGGTAGGGGTGGGCATCATTAGCGCGCTGCCTGTGTATCGTCTGGACTTTCGCCACGTCGGCTCTGCGACGCGAATGCGCCGATGCACGGCTACGCGCACACGGCGGGTCCCTTGTCCGATTCCACTGCCATAGGAAGTTAAATCAGAGGCCGCGGCACGTTGGCGGCCATGGCACGGTGGCAACGGCGGCATCACAGCGAGAAGATCGCCGCTATCAGGGGCGACTTCGCACCAGGCATCCTTCGCTTTCACTCAGACGAGTCACACGTTGCGCGCTTCAGCGGCGCGCGATGGCTTTTCAAGGAAGTTAGCATGTTCAAACACCACGATCCCTTCACCCCGCCATCAGGCTCATATACGCGCGCTGCAATGTCCGCACGGCCGACTTACGACTCGCCGCACCGCTCCGCCATCGAAGCGATGCTCAGTTCCCATCGCAAGGGCATCGACGACTTCGTTACAGGACAAGCGGACGGCCGGCTCCCGGAAATCGAGAACGCTGTGGTTCCAACACACGGACATTGTGGACGCCCAAGGCCCACGGAGAATTGCCATGGATGATGAGAAAGCCGTCCCGTCGTCACGCGCCTGGCCGCATCCGTCGCGTTCGCCCTGCGCCCCGCGGTTTACCGTCCGGCAACGTGAAGTGCTGCAGCTCCTATGCAAAGGGCTTCCCGATAAGGCGATCAGCAGGCGCATGCGGATTTCACTGGGAACCGTCAAGTCCCACGTTGGCGGCATCCTCAAGGAGCTGGGTGTTTCGAGTCGCTTGCAAGCTGTCGTATCGACCTGCCGATAACGCCGATGCCAGGTACGCGGCTCGTCGATGGAAGTCGATTACGGTGAAGCGCCTGCGTGCGCGCAAAGAAAGCGCCGCTCTCACGATTGGACGTTGACGACGAGTCCGCGATCGCGTGCAGCCAGAACAGCTTGCAATCTGCTCGACGCCCCCAGCTTGCGCAGAACCTGGCCGACGTGCGACTTGACGGTGCCCATGCTGATGTTCAGGCCGGCGCAGATCGTTTTGTTCGAGCAGCCATCGCATAACCAGGACAGGACTTCGAGCTCGCGCGGCGTAAGACGGCGCGGTTTTTTTTCTTCTTCCAGCAACGCGAACTCTCAAGGTGCTGCCGACCCGCAGCGGCGCTCGAGTCGCATCGCCACTAGGTCGTCAGACCGATATCTTTGAGTCCTGCCGCTCACTAACATCGCTGAATGCCTTCGAATCTTCGATTGCAGGGTCACTTTAAGGATATTCATATGTTACGAAGAAATTACGCAGTCATTACGACATCGCTTGGCGCGCTGTTCATGCTGGTGGCGCCGCCCGTGTTCTCAAGGGACCCATCTTTCCCATATTCTCCGAATGAAACCGGCGGGTATGTTGCTGTCGAGCAGTTGGCTCCGCCGCTCTCGATCGGCAGAACCCACGTTCCTTCGGAGATGCGCGACGTGTCATGGGGGCGGGGTACTAGAGACATCCCGACGATGATCTTCCCATATTCGCCGAACGAAACCGGCGAGTACACCGGGCGGCCCCTTCCTTAGCCCCGGACAGCACGAAGTAACTTCCGCGTCCCGGTGCGTCGGGTTTCAGTCGGCGCCGCCGGAGCTGCCTGAATGCAGCGTCGGCCACAGCGCGCATACCATTCAGTACGATGCCCATTTCCAACGAACCGCGCTTCCGGTGCCTTGACGGCGAACCTGACGTGCCGGCGGCGGTAGCAGCGCACCAAGCAGACCACCGTCGACAAGAGCGCTCAAGGAGCGCGCATTCCATGCGACGTACATCGATAACGCGTCCCGTCATGACGCCCTTGAGACAATACTGTCCGGATGTGTCAACGCCATCTGTGCGCCACCGCACACGAGCGTGCAACGTTTCAATCGATCAGTGCTGCGTTAAGTCGGCTTTTACACCTGGAAACGGTCTCTTTAGCAACGGACCCACGCTTCGTCGTGAACAAAGGAAACTTTCCTCGTGCCGACCTTGAAAGCTGCTGCGACGCTGAAGCATCTGGTGCAGACCAGGCTGGACGCCCTGGAAGACATCCACGACGAAGGCGAGCGCGTGTTTGCCCACGACGTTCAATGGCACGCGCCCGACGAGGACGGGCGCAATTGGGATATGAAGGGTTACCGCGGTCCGGCAGACTATGCCACGGAGGTCCGGCTCCTCATCGATCGCCTGCGTCGGGAATATCGCCTGGATACTGAACAACAGGCGGGAGACCGGCCGTGGCTGGAATGACAGACGTCATGGTGCGCAGGGAGCCGCCGGACGGAGAGGCCAGGCCGGAGCAATCCTCATCGGTACCCCCGTGGCACAGGGGCGGTAACGCGGCTAATCCGCCGGCGGCAGGGCCTATGCTATAATTGACGGTTTTTTCTTAGACCGAACCGTTATGAGCCGGGCTTTACGCAACATCGCAATCATCGCCCACGTCGACCACGGCAAGACGACCCTGGTGGACAAGCTCCTGCGTCAGTCCGGCACGTTCGCAGCCCACGAGCACGTGGTCGAGCGGGTCATGGACTCGAACGACCTCGAGCGCGAGCGCGGTATCACCATACTCGCGAAAAACTGCGCGGTGACTTACAACGGCACGCACATCAATATCGTCGACACCCCCGGCCACGCCGATTTCGGCGGGGAAGTCGAGCGGGTGCTGTCGATGGTCGACGGCGTGCTCCTGCTCGTCGACGCTGTGGAAGGGCCGATGCCGCAGACGCGGTTCGTCACGCGGAAAGCGCTCGCGCTCGGGCTGAAGCCGATTGTAGTGGTGAACAAAGTCGACCGGCCGGGCGCACGTCCCGACTGGGTCGTCAACCACACGTTCGATCTGTTCGACAAGCTCGGCGCGACCGAAGAGCAACTCGATTTTCCGGTGGTCTACGCCTCGGCCCTCGAAGGGTGGGCGACGCACGATCTCGCGAGCAAGGGCGACAGCCTTAAGCCGCTGTTCGATACAATTCTGAACAATGTGCCCGTGCGTCAGGACGATCCGGACGGCCCGCTGCAACTCCAGATCTGTTCTCTCGATTATTCGAGTTACGTCGGCCGCATCGGCATCGGGCGCATCAACCGCGGACGCATCCGTCCCGGCCAGCCCGTGACGGTGCTCAACGGCAACCGTCCGCCCGTGAACGCGAAAGTGAATCAGGTGCTCACGTTCGAGGGCCTGCAGCGCGTGCTCACGGAGGAGGCTCAAGCCGGCGACATCGTGCTGGTGAACGGCATCGAGGAAGTCGGCATCGGCGTCACGCTGGCCGATCCGGAACATCCCGAAGCGCTTCCGCTGCTCAAGGTCGACGAGCCGACGCTCACCATGAACTTCCAGGTGAATACGTCGCCATTCGCCGGCCGCGAAGGCAAGTTCGTGACGAGCCGTCAGCTCCGCGAGCGTCTCCTGCGCGAAACGATGAGCAACGTCGCGCTCCGCGTCGAGGACACCGCCGACCCGGACGTGTTTCTCGTCTCCGGCCGTGGTGAGCTGCATCTCGGCATTCTGCTCGAGAATATGCGTCGCGAAGGCTACGAGCTCGCGGTGTCGCGCCCGCGCGTCGTGATCCGCGAGGTGAATGGCGTGCGCTGCGAGCCGTTCGAAATGCTCGCGGTCGACGTCGAAGAAGAGCACCAGGGCGCGGTCATGGAAGCGCTCGGCGCGCGCCGCGGCGATCTCATGGATATGCAGTCCGATGGCAAAGGCCGCGTGCGTCTCGACTACCGCATCCCGGCGCGAGGGCTCATCGGCATCCAGTCGGACTTCCTCACGATGACGCGCGGCACCGGCATCATGAGCCACGTTTTCGATGATTACGGCCCGATGAAGGCCGACATCGCCGAGCGTCGTAACGGCGTCCTCATCTCCGCCGAGAACGGCGAAGCGGTCGCCTATGCGCTGTGGAAGCTCCAGGAGCGGGGGCGCATGTTCGTGAATCCCGGGGAACCGCTGTACGAAGGCATGGTGATCGGCATCCACAGCCGCGACAACGATCTCGTGGTGAACCCGGTGAAGACCAAGCAGCTCACCAATATTCGCGCGGCGGGCAAGGACGAGGCGATCATGCTGACGCCGCCGATCCGCCACACGCTCGAGTCCGCGATCGAGTTCATCGCCGACGACGAGCTCGTCGAGATCACGCCGAAGTCGATCCGCATTCGGAAGCGGCTCCTGCAGGAGCACGAGCGGAAGCGGGCGTCGCGCGTGGCAGCGTAGGGTTCGCTACTAGCGCACCGCGCTGGCCGGTGCGTCACCGGCGCACCCTACTGTCCGTCTCTGCAAGCCTCGCAGGCTCGGACGTGAGTGCTGATCGGCGTCACCACTACGCGGTGGTGCTAATCAAAGGGGTTCCTTCTTGTTGTTCGTGCACTCGACGATGTGCCACATGCCGAGCGGCTTCACGCGCTGGTCGCGCTCCTTGATGAGCGGCCAGCCGTCGATCACTTCATCGACCGAGAGGTCGGTGCGAAATCCGATGCGCGTGCAAATGGGCGAAATCGCTTTCTCGACCGCGGCGATGATCGGATGCTCCTGCGTAAAGTGATTGAGCAGGATCAGGCGTCCGCCGGCGCGCGAGACCCGGATCATTTCCTTCATGAGCTTCCGGTAGTCGGGCACCGCGGTGACTACATAGGCAGCGATTACCGTGTCGAAGGTCGAGTCCGGGAAATCCATCGCCCCGGCATCCATCCTCATCAGCTTCACGTTGGTGAGGCCGTGCTCTTTCACGCGCGCCGCGGCTTTTTCGAGCATCGGCTCCGAAAGGTCGATCGCGGTGATATCGCAATTCGGGGGGTACAAGGGCAGGCAAAGCCCGGTGCCTACGCCGACCTCAAGCAGGCGCTCGCCCGGCTCGACCTTGAGATTGCGCACGACCGCTTCGCGCGACCCCTGGAAAACCCGCCCGAATACCCGGTCGTAAACGCCTGCATAGTTGGAGTACACACGTTCTATTTGTTCGGGGTCGATCGCCATGCGTCTCCGTTCGTCTTGTCAGGCTCGTCCTAGCGTTTGCTTCCGAGCAGCGTGCCACGGCAATTGCGTGTGCCGCAGAAGCAGGCGTGCGCGCGTTTGACGGCCGGTGTATGCCGCTCTTCGAGAACGAGATTGTAGTCGTAGGTGAGCTCGCCCCCCGCCGGTACTCTCCGTGTGGTCTCGATGAAGATCCTGCCTTCCTCTTCTATCGCCTCGCAGTTCGGAGTGCAGGAATGATTGATGAAACGCGCCGAGTTGCCCCAGCGCGTCGCGTCGATCACGGTCTTGTCATCGACCGAAAAAAGCATCGTGTGCGGCGAGTGCTCGTGTTCGACGGCGTAACGCCGATCGGCCTCGTTATGGCTGATCCGCTCACCGACGTACTCCATCAGGCGAGTGCCTTTCGGTATATCGACCAAGGCGAACACGCCTCGACCGTGAATGTTCGAGCGGCGAACGGCATACCGTCGCCCATGTGCCAGCGTTGAAGACATGAGTGGCTGAGTTACGTAAACGAAAAATTGCTCGCGGCGCTTCTATCGCTAACCGCCACGGCGCATCCCTGGAATGCGCATTGTAACCTTCGGCGCCAGAAAATCGAAGTCGCATCCACGATCGGCTTGCTGCACCGTCTCGAGGAAGAGCTTGCGATAACCGCGATCGTCTTCATCGTGCCGCGCGGGCGCGCGCCATTGTGACCGACGCTGCGCGAGCTCGCTTTCATCGACGAGCAGCTCGAGGCGGCGCTCCGGTACATCGAGCCGTATCGAATCGCCGCTGCGCACGAGCGCAAGCGGTCCTCCGACTGCGGACTCGGGTGTTACGTGCAGCACGATAGACCCGAACGCAGTACCGCTCATGCGTGCATCCGATATGCGCACCATGTCTTTGACACCCTGTTGAGCGAGCTTGCGCGGTATGGGTATGTAACCTGCTTCCGGCATTCCCGGCGCGCCTTTGGGCCCGGCGTTCTTCAGCACGAGCACATCGTCGGCGGTGACGTCGAGCGCCGGATCGTCTATGCGGTTTGCAAGGTCTTCGAGGGACTCGAACACGACTGCGCGTCCCGTATGCCGCATGAGCTTTTCACTCGCAGCCGACTGTTTGATGATCGCACCATCCGGCGCGAGGTTGCCGCGCAGCACCGCGATACCGCCTTCCCTGTAGATCGGCGCGCTGCGGGGACGCACGACGTTCTGCTCGCGCGGTCCGTGCGCGTCCGCGAGGTCTTCCGCCAGTGTCCTGCCCGTGATCGTGCGCGCGGCCTGGTGGATGAGCGGGCCGAGCTCGCGCAGAATCGTCGCAAGTCCGCCGGCGTTGTAGAGGTCTTCCATGTAATGCTGGCCGGTCGGCTTCAGATCGACGAGAACCGGCGTGTCGCGGCCCATGCGGTCGAACGCATCGAGGTCTATACCGATGCCGAGGCGACCCGCGACGGCGGCGAGATGCACGATCGCGTTCGTCGAGCCGCCAACCGCAAGCAGCACGCGCAAAGCATTCTCCAACGCTTCGGGCGTCATGATGCGGTCCGGCGTCAGGCGCTCTTTCGCGATACCGACCGCGCGCGTGCCCGTCGCTTCGGCATTACGCATGCGCTCGGCAAGGACGGCGGGTATGCACGCGCTGCCTGGCAACATCATGCCGAGCGCTTCGGAACATAGTGCCATCGTGCTGGCGGTTCCCATGACCATGCACGTTCCGGCCGTCGGGCAGAGCTTCGAATTCACCTCGTTGATTTCGCGGTCATCGATTTCGGCCGCGCGATAACGCGCCCAGAAGCGCCGGCAGTCGGTGCATGCGCCGAGCCGCTCGCCGTGATGGTTACCGGTGAGCATCGGACCGGTCACCATGAGTATGGCGGGCAGGTTGGCGCTCGCCGCGCCCATGAGCAGCGCCGGCACGGTCTTGTCGCACCCGCCGATCAGCACGACCGCGTCGACGGGCTGCGCACGAATCATTTCCTCCGCATCGATCGCCATGAGATTGCGCAAATACATGCTCGTCGGATGCGCGAACGACTCATGCAGCGTTATCGTTGGAAACTCGACCGGCAGGCCACCCGAGAGCATGACGCCTCGTTTCACGGATTCAATCAGCTCCGGAACGGTGCGGTGACACGCGTTGAATCCGCTATACGTATTCGTGATACCGATGATGGGCCGGTCGAGCGCCTCGTCGGTGTAACCCATCGCCTTGATGAACGCACGGCGCAGAAAGAGCGAGAACTCTTCGTCGCCGTAGGCGGTGAGGTTGCGGCGCATTCCGCGCTTTGCGTCTGCCATAGCCTGGTGACCAGCAAGAAATCGAGGGGAGCACGATAACGCGCTCACGGGGGGAAAACAATACTTCGCTGACGAGTGACGGGTGACGGTTGACCGAGCCGTGTGACGCGATGCTTTACGCTATAAGATAACGTTCCCCGCACGATGAGATACTGGACGATGGCGGAAAAAGAGACACTGGGCCGTTTGCCGCGTGAAGCGATCCGCATGCTCGAGCTGCCGCGGCTCGGACACGATCTCCTCGAAGGCTACAAAGCGCTCATCGACCTGACCGGAACGGTATCCGACGCAATGGACGAGCTGGGCATCGTCGGCGTGGTGCCCGCGTGCGTGCTGCCCCCGGTGAATACGGGCACGCGGATCGTCGGGCGCGCGCTCACGGTCCGCAATATTCAGCGCAAGGCGCAGATACACAAAGCGGCCCAGGACAAAACGAACACGCAGGGTGAAAGCGAAGCCCATAACCTCGCAGAAGCCGGCGACGTGCTCGTGATCGAAGGCGTGATGGGCTGTTCGAACATGGGCGGCCAGTCGGCGACCATCGCGCAGCGGCAGGGCTTTGCGGGCGCCGTCGTCGACGGCACGGTGCGAGATCCTCAGCAATACCGCGAAATGGGCTGGCCGGTCTGGTGCCGCGGCTTTACACCGATTACGGGCAAGTGGCGGATGCAGACCGTGGAAGTGAACGGGACGGTACACGTTTGCGGAGTGCAGGTGAATCCCGGAGACCTCGTGTGCGGCGATGAAGCCGGCGTGTGTTTCGTTCCCCGCGAGCATGCAGCCGCCGTGCTGGAGGTCGCACGCAAGATCGACACCGCGGACACGCGCCGGAAAGCGGATATCGAGGCGGGTGTTCCGGTCGCCGAGCTCATGACGCGCAAGTACAAGTAGTCGCCTCATGAAAGCGACCAACCTGCTCTGGATCATGTCCGACGAGCACAGCAAGCGCGTGCTCGGCTGCTACGGCCATTCGATGATCAGGACTCCGAATCTCGATCGCCTCGCCGCGCGTGGCACGCGGTTCACGAACGCCTATACGAATTGCCCGATCTGCGTACCGGCACGCGCGAGCTTCGCGACAGGCCGCTATGTCCATCAACATCGCTGCTGGGACAACGCGATCGCGTACGACGGACGCCTGCCGTCATGGGGACATCGTCTCATGGCGCAAGGCCACCGTGTCACGTCGATCGGCAAGCTGCACTATGTCGACTCGGACCCGCAACGTAACGGCTTCGGTGAAGAAATCCTGCCCCTCCATATCGTGAACGGCGTGGGCGATCTCCTCGGGCTGATTCGCGACGAGCTTCCGCGGCGGCCGGGTTCTGCGAGACTGGGCCCCGAAGCAGGCCGGGGCGAGTCGGAATACACGCGCTACGACCGCTCGATCGTGGACGAAACGGTGCAGTGGCTGCGCGGTGAAGCGCAGCGACGAAGTGACAAGCCGTGGGCCGTGTATGTCGGCTTCGTCTCCCCGCATTTCCCTCTCATCGCGCCGCCCGAGTTCTACGATCTCTATTCGGAAGACGCGGTGCCATGGCCGGACATGTACGAGGAGCGGCCGCAACACCCGTTTACCGACGCCATGCGCAAATGCCTGTGCTTCGACGAGCCATTCGACGCGCCGATGGTGCGCCGCGCGGTCGCCGCCTACATGGGCCTTGTTTCGTTTCTCGATGACAACATCGGGAAAATCCTTCGTGCGCTGGAAGAAACCGGACTCGCCGAGCACACACGTGTCGTCTACAC
>Ga0075421_100002746_pt1 | contig 21030 bp, 16 predicted proteins | sample SoiMetdeltSBSDD5_FD_75292 | JGI IMG/M metagenome (GOLD analysis project Ga0075421, IMG submission 75292) | Bulk soil microbial communities from a Populus tree surrounding site in Tennessee, USA - Soil MetaG P. deltoides SBSDD5 | ecosystem: Environmental > Terrestrial > Soil > Tree plantation... | reverse complement strand
AGCTGGGAGTGGGTCACCGAGCAGATGGGCCGCGAGAGCAGCGAGGCCGTGCGCCAGCTGCACCGGCGTGCGACCATCAAGCTCGGGCGCATGCTGCAGGAGCGCATGGGGGGGCGGTAGGGCCCGGGGCGAGAGGTTGCCATGCGCATCCTGATCACCGTCCACGGCCTGCCGCCCGAGCTGCGCGGCGGCACGGAGCACGCAGTCGAGTCGCTGGCCCACGCGCTCGCCGACCGGGGCCACGAGGTGACGCTGCTCGCGGGCAGCGACCGCCACGCCGGCCGCTGGCACGAGGAGGAGTCGCAGCTTCCGCGGCCGGGCGCGGCGCGCGGCGCGCCTGGCCTGCGCGTGGTGCGCCTGCAGCGCGACGACCTGTACTACCTCCACTGGCAGAAGGCGCTGCACCCCGGCGTGTCCGCGGCCTTCCGCGCGCTCCTGCTCCGCGAGCGGCCGGACGTGGTGCACGTGAACCACTGGCTGCGCCTGTCGCGGGACCTCGTGGCCACGGCGGCCGAGACGGGCGTGCCGGCCGTGGTCACGTTGCACGACATGGCCTCCACGTGCCTCGTGCACCAACGCGTCCGTCCCGACACGCGCGAGGTGTGCGACGTGCCGCTCGGGCCCGATCCGTGCCTCGCGTGCGCCGCCGCGCTGCCGCCGCGCACCCCGTGGCGCGCGCGCGACGAGCTCGTGGCCGAGGTGCTGCGCCACCGCGCCGAGATGCAGCGCGAGCTCCTGCTGGCGCGCGCGGTCGTCGTGCTGAGCGTCGACCAGGCGCGCGTGCTGCGGCCGCACGTGCCGCCCGTCCCGCTGCACGTCGTGCCGCCGCCCGATGACGACCGCCTCGCGCGCCGCCCGCCGCTGCCTCCGCCCGCGGAGCACGGGCGACTGGTCATGACCAACTGGAGCGGCCTGCACCCCCTGAAGGGAGCGGACCTGCTGGTGGACGCGCTGGCCCGCCTGCACGGCGAGGGCCGCGCCGTCGAGCTGAAGCTGGCGGGCAGCGACTGCGACGCGCGGGCCGCGGGCGACCTGCGCGCGCGGGCGCGCGGCCTGCCCGTCACCTTCCTCGGGCCGTTCGACGCCGCCGCACTGCAGGGCGGGCCGGTGGGAGAGGCGCACGTCTTCGCCGGCGCCAGCTTCGCGCGCGAGACCTGGGGCCTGGTCGCGGACGAAGCGGCCGCACTGGGACTGCCGCTCGTCCTGCCGCGCCGCGGCGCGCCCGCCGAGCGCTACGGCGAGGACCGCGGCGCGCTCCTGTACGAAGCCGGCGACGTGGAGGCGCTCGCTGCCGCGCTGCGCCGGCTGCTCGACGAGCCCGGCCTGCTGGCCGCCCTGCGCGCCCGTCTGCCGGCGCGCGGCGCGCTGCGTCCCGCGCCGGACGCCGTGGCGCGCAGCATGCTCTCCCTGTACGAGGAGGCCGTCGCGCTCGGGCCGCCCCCGGTGCCGCCGCGCGCTCCCGACGGCCCGGCGCAGGACCTCGCCGCGCTGCGTCGCTGGGACCTCGAGCTGGCACGCTGCACGCCGGCGGAGCTGGGCTTCGGCTGAGCCCTACCAGCCCTCGCGCGCCGCGAGCAGGAGCAACGGCACGAGCGAGAGGCCGTCGACGATCTCGCCCGCCAGCGCCATGCGTCGCACATCAGACTCGGGGAACCAGCGGCGCTCGAGCACCTCGTCGGGATCGAAGGCGGCGGGCGGCGCGTCGTCCACGTGGGCCTCGAACAGGATGAACTCCTGGTTGCCGGCGCCGTAGGACGGGAAGTAGCGGATCAGCTCGGTGAGCCGTGCGGCCCGATGGCCGCTCTCCTCGAGCAGCTCGCGGGCCGCCGCGTGGGCCGGGTCCTCGGCGCGCTCGGCGCCGCCGGACGGGATGGCCCAGACGTGACGGTCCACGAGGAAGCGATGCTGGCGCACGAGCAGCACCTGGCCGCCGCGCCGCGGCACTACGCCCACGCCGACGCGCGCGTAGTCCACGCTCCAGTAGGTCAGGCGCGTGCCGCGCGGCGTGTGCACCTCGCTCCGCCGCACCGCGAACCACGGGTTCTCGAGCACGCGGTCGCTCGCGACGACGGTCCAGCGTTCCGGATCGGGCGGTCGCGTGATGCTCATGAGGCGTCTCCGGTCCCGCTCGGGCACGACTCCACGGGCGGGTATAGAATGCCCTTCACGGGGCAGGATGGCACGGATTCCAGCATGCCTGAGCGATCGGCCGACGACCGGGACACGGGGATGGACTGCATCGTGCAGGTCGCCGGCCGGGCCGCGCCGGCCCGCGCGCGTCCGTCGCTCGACGGGCACCCGCTCGACTTCGACGTGCAGGGCACGCGCGGCTGGAGCTACCCCGTGCTGGTCGGCCCGGGGCGCCTGCGCGAGCTGGGGGAGCGGCTGCCGCCCTCGGCGACGGCGCGCGCCTTCGTCCTGACCGACTCGCGCGTGCGCCGCCTGCACGGCGAGCGAATCGCGCAGGGGCTCCGGCGCGCCGGCCAGGAGCCGTACTGGCTGGTCGTGAAGCCCGGCGAGACGAGCAAGACGCTGCCGTCCTGCGCGCGCCTGCTCGACGGCCTCGCGCGCGCCGAGTGCGACCGGCGCGCGCTGCTGCTGTGTTTCGGCGGGGGCGTCATCAGCGACCTCGGGGGACTGCTCGCCTCGCTCTACATGCGCGGCATCGCCTACGCCAACGTGCCCACCACGCTGGTGGGCCAGCTCGATGCCGCGGTGGGCGGCAAGGTGGCCGTGAACCTGCCGCAGGCCAAGAACCTGGTGGGCGCCTTCTGGCACCCGCGGTTCGTGCTGGACGACACCGACCTGCTGGCCACGCTCGAGCCGCGCGACCTGCGCGCCGGCCTGGCCGAGGGCCTGAAGGTGGCGCTCATCTCGGGCGGTCCGTGCCTGCACCTCTTCCAGCACGAGCGCGAGGCGCTGCTGGCGCGCGACCCGGGGACGCTGGCGCGCCTCGTGGCGCTCGCGGCGGGCGCCAAGATGGACCTCATCGCGCGCGATCCGTTCGAGGACGACCTGCGCCGCCCGCTCAACTTCGGCCACACGCTGGGGCACCCGCTCGAGACGGCCGCGCGCTACCGCGGGCTGCGCCACGGCGAGGCGGTGGCCGTGGGCATGGCGGTGGCCACGCTCATCGCGCGCGCCGAGGGCCTGATCGCCGCCGACGAGGCCGGACAGCTGCTGGCCCTGCTGGACGGCTGCGGCCTGTTGGACCTCGGCGTGCGGCCGCGGCCCGCCTCGGTGCTGCACGCGCTGCGCTACGTGCGGCTCGTGCGCGGCCGCGCGCTGCACTTCGTGCTGCCGCGGCGCCTGGGCGAGGTGGTCATCGTGGACGAGCTGCCCGAGGCCGTCATCCAGCGCGGCTTCGCCGATTACGCCCGGCTGCTGCGGGCGCGCCGCCGGTGAGCGCGGCGGACGACGCGCGCGTGGTGCGGCTGGACGAGCTCGCCCTGGAGGAGACCGTGGCGCACGGCGGAAAGGGCCGCATCGGCTTCCGCCGTGTCCTGCAGGCCGGCGACTTCCGCGGTCCGTGGAACTTCGTGGACTACGCGGTCATCCCGCCGGGCGCGTCCATCGGCATCCACCGCCACGGCGCCAACGAGGAGCTGTACCTCGTGCTCGAGGGCGAGGGCACGCTGCACCTCGACGGCCGCAGCCTCGCGGTGCACGCCGGCCACGTGGTGCTGAACCGCCCGGGCGGCGAGCACGGCCTGGTGAACACGGGAACCCGGCCGCTGCGGCTGTTCGTGGTCGAAGTGGCGCTGGCCGCGGAGCACCGCGCATGACCGGGGCGCGCGCGCTGGTGCTGGCGGGCGGCCGCGGCAGCCGCCTGCGCGGCGGCGTGCCCAAGCCGCTGGCGCGCGTGGGCGGCGTGCCGCTGCTCGAGCTTTCGTTGCGGCGCCTGCACCGCGCGGGCCTGCGCGACGTGACACTGGCGCTCGGCCACGGCGCCATGGAGATCCTCGTCTGGCTGCGAGCGTGGCGCGACGCGCCGCTGCAGCCGGACACGCTGATCGAGGAGCGGCCGCTCGGCACGGTGGGCGCGCTGTCCCTGCTGCCGGACGACGGCCGGCCGGTGCTGGTCACGAACGTGGACCTCGTGACGGCCGCCGACCCGCGCGTCCTGCTCGAGGCCTTCGCCGCGCGGCACGCGGACCTGCTGCTCGCCACGCGCGAGGAGCGCCACCGCCTGCGCTTTGGCGAGGTGCGCGCCGATCCCGACGGCCGTGTGCTCGAGTACCTCGAGAAGCCCGAGAAGAGCTGGCGCATCTCGGCCGGCACGTGCGTCGCCGGCCCGGCGGCGCGCGCGCTGCTGGTGCGGGGCGAGCCGCTGGACGTGCCCGGGCTGGTGCGGCGCGCGCTGCAGGCCGGCCAGGCCGTGCTCTCCTGCCCGGACGAGTCGCCATGGGTGGACGTGAACGACGCCGACGACCTGCTGGCCGCCGCGGAGCTGCTCCGCCGCGAGCCGAATGCCTGCGGCGCGCCGGGCGAGGCGCGTCCCGCGTGACCGCCTTCATCGGGCTCGACCTCGGGGGCACCAAGCTCGCGGGCCTGGTCGTGGACGCGGCCGGCGCGGTGCGGGCGCGCTGCCGGCGCGCCACGGCCGCGCGCGACGGCGCGCCGGCGGTGTTCGAGCGCTGCGTCGACGCCGTGCGCGAGCTGGAGGGCGCCGTCGGGCCGGCGGGCGGCGTGGGCCTGGGCTTCGCCGGACTCGTGGACCCGCGCGCCGGCCGCGTGCTGTCGTCGGTCATCCTGCCCGGCTTCCAGGGCTGGCCCCTGGCCGAGCGCCTGGCGCGCGCGACGGGCCGGCCGGTCGTGCTCGACAACGACGCGACGCTCGCGGGCCTGGGAGAGTACGCGGCGCTGGGCGAGCCGCCGGGCCTGACGCTGCTGGTGCTCACGGTGGGCACCGGCATCGGCGGCGCGATCGTCATCGACGGCCGCCTCCATCGCGGCGCGGACGGCACGGCGGGGGAGTTCGGCCACGTGACGCTGGACCGGAACGGCGAGCGCTGCGCCTGCGGCCAGCGCGGCTGCCTCAACACACTGGCCTCGGGCACGGCGATCGCGCAGCGCGCCGCGCGGCTCGCGGCCGACGACCCGCGCGCGGCGCTGCACGGCCGCCCGTCGCCGACGCTGGAGGACGTGGCGCTCGCGGCGGCCGCGGGCGATCGCGCGGCGCAGCAGGCGATCGACGAGGGCGCGCGTGCGCTGGGCGCGGCGCTGGCCGGCGCGATCAACCTGATCGACCCGGACCGCATCAGCCTGTGCGGCGGCGTCACGTCGCTGGGCGAGCCCTGGCTGGCGGCCGTGCGCGACGAGGCCCGTGCGCGGGCCTTGCGCGAGCCGGGAGCGCGCTGCCTCGTGGAGCTCGCGCGCGCCGGCGACGAGGCCGGCGCGCTCGGCGCCGCGCGCCTGGCGCTGGCCGCCGCGGGCGGGGCGGTGGCATGAACGCCTGGCGCGTGCCTTCCAAGGACTACGGCCGGCAGTACGCCGAGCTCCTGCCCGAGCTGCTGCCCCGGCTCGCCGCCGCGCTGATGGACGACGAGCCCGTGCTGGGGCGCGAGCTCCTGGACTTCGAGCGCGAGTTCGCGGCCTGGTGCGGCGCGGACCTGGCCGTGGGCGTGGGCAGCGGCACGGACGCGCTCGTGCTGGCGCTGCGGGCCCTCGACCTGCAGCCGGACGACGAGGTGGTGACGTGCGGCCACACCTTCTTCGCCACGGTGAGCGCCATCCTTCTGGCCGGCGCGCGGCCGGTGCTCGTGGATCCCGAGCCGCACAGCATGCTGCTCTCCGCCGACGGCCTGCGCGCGGCCCTCTCGCCGCGCACGCGGGCCGTGATCCCCGTGCACCTCTACGGCCGGCTGGCGCCGATGGACGGCATCCTCGCCGTCGCGCGCGCCGCCGGGCTGCACGTGATCGAGGACGCCGCGCAGGCCCACGGCGCGCGCGACGCGGGCGGGCTGCGCGCCGGCTCGTTCGGCGCGGCGGGGGCCTTCAGCTTCCATCCCAGCAAGAACCTGGGCGCCTTCGGCGACGGCGGCGCGGTCACCACCGGCGACCCGGCGCTCGCGGCGCGCGTGACGGTGCTGCGCAACCTGGGCAAGCGCGGGAAGCACGACGTGGCCGAGCTGTCCGGCAACAGCAAGCTGGACACGCTGCAGGCCGCGATCCTGCGGCTCAAGCTGCGGCACGTGGACGCGTGGAACGCCCGGCGGCGCGCGCTCGCCGCGCGCTACCGGGCTGCGCTGGCCGGCGTGCCCGAGCTGGTCCTGCCCGACGATCCCGGCGGCGAGGCGCACGTCTGGCACCTGTTCGTGGTCCGCAGCGCGCGGCGCGAGGCCCTGCGCGAGCACCTGCGGGCGCGGGGCATCAACGCCGGGCTGCACTACCCGGTGCCGCCGCACAAACAGCCGCTGGGCGGCTCGCCGCGCCTCGTGGGCGGCGCGCTGCCGGTCACGGAGGAGCTGGCGCGCACGGTCCTCACGCTGCCCCTGTCGCACGAGCTCACCGACGCGGAGGTGGACCTGGTGTGCGACGAGGTGCGCCAGTTCCATGGCGCGGGCGCCCTGCGCGGGGCGACGGCATGAGCGCGCGAGCCGTGGTGGCGCTGCTCGGCGGCGGGAGCGCCTTCCTGCCGGCGCTGGCCGAGGAGCTGGCGCTGGCGCGCGCGTCGCTGCCGCCGCTCGAGCTGCGCCTGCACGCGCTCGACGCGACGCGCCTTCTGGCAGTGGCGCGCGCCTGCGCGGCCCTGGCCGCACGGCACGGCGCGGACCAGCGCTGGACCTGCGCCGCGGGCGTCGAGGCCGCGGCGCGAGGCGCGCACGTGGTGGTGTGGCAGGCGCGCGTGGGAGGCCTCGTCGCGCGCGACCGCGACGAGCGGCTGGCCCTGCAGCTCGGCTGCCCGGCCGACGAGACGCTGGGGCCCGCCGGCGTGGCCGGGGCGCTGCGCGGGGCGGGCCCGCTGCGCGACGCCGCGCGCACCGTCGCGCGCGTCGCGCCGGGCGTCTGGTTCGTGCAGCTCGCCAACCCGATGGGCGCGCTGCTGGCGACGCTCGCCGACGTGCCCGGTCTGCGCGCCCTGGGCCTGTGCGAGCTGCCGGAGGACACGCTGCGCCGCGCGCTCGCGCGCCTGCCCGATCGCCCGGGCACCGAAGCGGTGCGCGCGAGCTTCGTCGGGCTGAACCATCGCGGCGCCTTCACGAGCGTGCGCGTCGACGGCCGCGAGCGGCTCGACGACGTGATGGCCGCGGTGGCGGGTCCGCCGCCGGAGCCCTTCTTCCCGTGGTCAGCCGACGAGCTCGCGCGCCTGCGCGCGCTGCCCGTGAGGCACCTGCGCCTGGTGCTTGCGCCGCGCGAGATGGCGGACGCGCAGCGCGCGCGGCCGCGCACGCGCGGCGCCGAGCTCCAGGATCTGTCGGAGCGGCTGCACGCCCGCTGGGCCGCGGGCGCGCCGGACGAGCTGCCCGCCGAGCTGCGCCAGCGCGACATGCCGTGGCTGCGGATGGCCGTGGTCCCGGCGCTGCGGGCCCTGCTCGGCGGCGAGCCGGCGCGTCTCTTCGTGAGCGAGCGGAACGGGACGCACCTGCCCTGGCTGCCCGCGGACGGGATCGTCGAGAAGGCGGCGCGGCTGGACGCGGGCGGCCCCGTCGCGGATCCGCCCGGCGTGCCGGCCGAGCCGCTGCGCGGGCTGCTCGAGCGCTGCGCGCGAGCCGAGGCGGCGCTCGCGGCGGCGGCGCGCGCTCCGGACGCCGGGCGCGTGCTCGAGGCGCTCGTGCTCGACCCCGCCGGCCCCGGCCGCGAGGCGGCGCAGCAGGTCCTGCCCGCGCTGCTCGCCGAGGCGCGCGCGGACGAGACGGTGGCGCGATGACGCGCCCCGTGGACACCGCCACCGAGAGCCGGCGCGAGGCCGAGCTGATGCAGCGCGTCCGGTCCGGGAGCATGGACGAGGACGAGCTGGCCGCGCGCCTGCCGGCCTTCCCGCTCAAGCTGCAGATCCAGACCGCGAGCCCGTGCCACGCCGCGTGCGCCATGTGTCCCTGGCCCGACACGCGCGACGAGCTGCCGCAGGGGCGCATGCGCGAGGAGCTGTTCGACCTGCTGGTCGGGCAGCTGGCCGGGCGCGGCGTCGAGCGCATCGGGCTGTTCCTGATGAACGAGCCGCTGCTCGACGAGCGGCTCGAGCGCTTCGTGGCCCGGCTGCTGGCCAGAGAGCCGCGCGCGACCACGGTCATCTACACCAACGGCGAGCGCTTCACGCCGGCGCGCGCGCAGGCCCTGGCCGACGCCGGGCTGCGCGAAGTGGACGTCTCGGTGGTGGGCTTCGAGCCCGAGGCCTACGCGCGCTTCATGAAGGGCGTGAATCGCGAGAAGGTGCTCAGCAACCTCGAAGGCGTGGCGGAGCTGGTCGCGGCCGGTCGCCTGGGGACGATGTCCGTGCGCATCGTGGGCCTCGACATGCCCGAGGCCGTGGTCGGGCTCCCGGCCTTCCGCGCGCGCTTCGGGCTGCCGGTGGAGCTGAAGGACGTGACCAATCGAGCTGGACTCGTGGACGTGGAGCGCTTCGGCGTCGAGGATCCGTCGGGACGGCCATTCCGCGCGTGCCAGCGGCCCTTCGTGAAGGCCTACGTGCTCTACACCGGCGACGTCGTGCTGTGCAACTGCGACTGGCGCCGCACCACGGTGTTCGGCAACATCGCGCGGCGGCCGCTGGCGGAGCTGTGGCGCGACGCATGGCTCATGGAGGTGCGCCGCCAGCATCTGCGTGCGCGGCTCGCGCCGGACTCGCTGTGCGCCCGGTGCGACTACGTGCGGCTGGCGTGAAGGAGGACTGATGGAGCTCTCGGTCTGTCCGCAGCCGCTGTACGCGCGCGGCCTGCCGGGCGCGCTGGATGCCGTCGTGGCCCTGGGGGTCCGCGCGCTCGAGCTGCCGGTGGACGGCAAGAGCCCGCTGGTGAACCTGGACGAGCTGCTCGCCGGCGGCCACCGGCGCCTGCTGGCCGAGCTGCGCGCGCGCGACCTCGCGCTCTCGTGCCTGAGCAACCACCAGGAGGGCCAGCTCCTGCTCGGACCTCACCATGCCGACACGGATCCTGTGCACGCCGGGACGCCCGCGGAGAAGTCGCGCTGGGCGCGCGGCCGGCTCTTGGACACCGCGCGCCTCGCGGCCGAGCTCGAGGTGCCCGTGGTGGTGGGCTTCCTCGGCTGCGAGGACTGGAGCCGCTTCTTCCCGTGGCCCGATCCGTTGGGCTGGGAGAAGGCCAGCCAGCAGTTCGTGTCGGCGGCGATGCCGCTGCTGGAGGAGTTCGACCGGCTGGGCGTCTCCTTCGCGCAGGAGCCGCACCCCAAGCAGCACGTCTACGACACGGAGACGGCGCTGCAGAGCGTGCAGCTCCTCTCGGGCCACCGGCGCTGGGGCTTCAACCTGGACACCGGCAACCTGGTGCTCGTGGGCGCCGACCCGGTGGGCTTCGCGGCGGAGCTCGGCGCGCGCGTGCTGCACGTGCACGCCAAGGACGCCGAGTTGCCGCCGCATGCCGCGCGCCGCTCGTCGCGCCTCGCGCACGGCGCGTGGAACCGCCCCGGCCGGGGCTTCCGCTTCCGCGTGCCGGGCTGGGGCGAGGTGCCGTGGCGGAGCTTCCTCTCCGAGCTGTCGCTCGCCGGCTACGACGGCTTCGTGGCCATCGAGCACGAGGACCCGGTGTTCGGGCCGTTGGAGGGCCTGCAGCGCGGCGTCGAGCACCTCCTTCCGCTGCTGCCGCGCGAGCCGCGCGCGGAGCGCTGGTGGTAGAGCCGCCGCGCTCGCGCGCCGGCGTGGTGCTCGTGCCCGAGGTGCACGAGCTGCCGTCGCTCTTCCTGCCCGATCCGGCGCGCGCGCAGCGTGCCGGGCGGCTGGCGGCGTGGCTGCTGCGCGAGCGGCCGGATGTGCCGTGCGACCTCGGAGCCGGCGCGACCACGGTCCTCGAGACGGCCGCTGCACTGCGGGCAGCGGGCTGCGAGCGGGCGCTCGTGGTCACGGCGAGCCACGTCGGCGACGCCGACGGCGAGCGGTTCCTGCAGCGCACGCTCGAGCACGTCCTGCAGCCAGCGGGTCTCGGCGTGGAGATGATCGCGGCCGACGAGGAGCCGCTCGCGCTGCTCGCCGCGCGGCTCGGTCCGCGCGGGCCGGCGGCGCCGCCGCCGCCCGCCGTGCCTCTGCTGCTGTTCGAGGCCTCGGACGAGCCGCCCGCGGCCCTCGCCGGGTTCGAGCACGCCGCCGACGGCCTCTGGCTGCGGTGCGGAAGGGGGCGGCCGGGGACGGTGCCGGCGCGGGTCCGGCGCCTGCGGATCCACGAGGTCGGTCCGGCCGTCCCGGCGCTCCACGAGACCGAGCTGCTGGCGCTCTCCGGCTGGGCGGACGACGTGCGCGCGACGATCGAGGCCGCGCGGACCGCGGGTCCCGAGCGCGTGCGCCTCGTCGGCCGGCCGCACTCGAGCGCCGAGTGGCGTACGCTGCGCGAGCTGGTGGCCGCGGCGTTCCCGGCCCGATCGCTCGAGCTGGACGTCGTGCTCGGCTGGCGCGCGCAGGCCGTGCGACCGATGCACGAGCTGCTCGCCGGCTACGGGCTGCGCGAGTGCAATGCCCGGCTGGTCGAGAACCTCGCGCCGTGAGCGCGCGGCGCCTGCGCTTGCGGCTTCCCGCTGGCCCGCTCGGCTGGCTGCACCCGGAGCTTGGCGGCGCGGAGCCGCCGCCTGCCGACGGCGTGCCGCTGCTGGATCTCGCGCGCACGCCGCTCACCGGCGACGCGCTGCTCGCGGAGCTCGCGAGTCGTGACGCGCGCGAGCTGCTCGTGCCCAAGGGTCCGCTCGGGCAGACGCTGTTGGCCTGGCTGGTCGATCGGCGCGGCGCGACCTTCAGCGTGCTGCCGGACGGCGACGCGCTCGAGCTGCGCCTAGCCGCGGCGGCGCGCGCGCCCGCGGTCGAGACGCTCTTGGTCGCGGACGGCACGCTCGCGCCGCGGCCGCTCGACCGGCGCAGCGCCCGCGAGGCGTTGGCGCGCGGCGACGCGGCCTGGGTGTTGCCGTTGCGCCCGCGCGGCCGCGGGCCGCGTGATCCCGGGACGCAGGAGGCCGCGCTGCTCGCGCGGCTCGCCGGCGATCCGGAGCTGGCCGCCCTCGCGGCCGAGGCGGGCCTGCTGCCGGTCTGTCTCACGGATCTCCGTGCGGCGCCGCCGCCGTCGCGCGCGCTCACCCGGCTCGCGCCTTCGTGGTGGGGCCTCCTGAGCGGCGACGGTGACGACGACGCGGATGAGTGGCTCGAGGCCCTCACGGCGTGTCTGTGCCCCGACCGGCGGCTGCGGCTGGCGACGCTGCGGCACTTCGCGCTCGCGGGCACCGACCTGTACGCCGAGGCCCTCGCCGGCCGATTCGTGCCGGGATCGCCGCCTCTTGTCGGGCCATCGTCGCGGCCGGTCCGCGCGCGCGTGCTGGCACTGGAGGGCATCGACGGCGCCGGCAAGAGCGCGCACGCCGCGGCCCTCGCCGACTGGCTCAGAAGCCGCGGCCTCGACGTGCGCACGCGGCGCATTTTCCGCCGCGGCGTGTTTCACGACACGGTCACAGAGCTGACGCGGCGCTGCGTGCGCGGCCGCTGCCTGCACCTGTGGCGCCTGCAGCGCCTGGTGAAGGCCGCCGACTCGCTCAAGGTGCTGGCGGGCCCGCTGCGCGACGACCTGCGCGACGCGGACGTCGTCCTCTTCGACCGCTACGTGCCCACGCACGCGGCCGACGGCCCGGCGCGACTGCACCACGATCCCTTCACGCGCGAGCTCCTGTCCGCCTTCCCGCGCGCCGACCTGGCCTTCCTGCTGGACCTGCCCGAGGACGAGGCGCTCGCGCGCATCGGCGGCCGCGGCGCGCGCACGGTGGACGAGAACCCCTGGATGCTCTGGCGCTGGCGCACGCGGCTGCTCGCGTGGGCGCGGGCCGAAGGACGCTCGGTGCTCGACGCGCGCGCGCCCTTCGAGGACAACCAGCGCGCGCTGCGCGACGAGGTCGAGGCGGCGCTGGACGGTGCGCCGCGGCCGGCACGCGCGGCGACGACGGGGATCGATGAGGTGGCGGCGCGGGCGCCGGCGGATCCGTCCGTCCGCCCGCCGCCCGCGCCTGCGGAACCGGCGCCGCACGAGGTGCCGCCGGCGAGTGCGCTGCTGGTCGACCCCGCGGCGCGGCCCGCGGCGCCGCTGCTGCTGGAGGCGGGCGGCGAGTTCCAGGCGGTCGTGCCCTGGCTGGCGGAGCTGTTGGCCTCCGGCCGCATCCCGGCCGAGGTGGCCATCCACCTGTATGCCTGCGAGATCCTGGAGCGGCTGCACGAGCGAGCGCGCGCCGGCGATCATGGCCCCTGGAGCGTGCCGCTCGCGCCGCAGGCGCTGGCGCGCGCCGCCTCTCTGCGGGCGCACGCCCTGCGCGAGATCGAGGACACCTTTCCCTGGCCCGTGCGCGTGGAGGCCATGCCGGCTGCCGCGGCCGACGTCGCGTGCGTCGCGCGCGAGTGGCTGGGCTGGAGCGCGATGGATCCGGGCAGCTACCTGGAGGCGCTGGCCGTGCCGACGCGCGGCCGCGTGGCGCCTCCACAAGGCGCCTCACCGGCGCACGTGGTGGCCGACGGCCTGCTGCTGCGCGATGGCCGGCTGCTGCTCGAGCGGCGGCCCGAGGACGCGCGCGCCGCGCCGGGCGCCTGGGACTCGCCGGGCGGGCACGTGGAGCCGGGCGAGTCGCCCATGGACGCGCTGCGACGCGAGCTCCTGGAGGAGCTGGGCCTGCGCGATGTGCGAGCCGACGTGCTGGCCGTCCTTGACGAGGTGGAGGCCGCCACGGGCGAGGTCTTCCGGCACCACGTGTTCGTGGTCGGCGCGTGGGCGGGTGAGCCGCGAGCGCGCGAGGGCCAGTCCCTGGCCTGGTGGCCGCTGGCCGACGCGCGCGCGCTGCGCGACCTGCAGCCGGTGACGGCCGAGGCGCTCGCGGCGCTGCAGCGCTGGGGCGCCGCGCGCTGAGCGTGGGGCGCGTCCGCCGCACGACGACGCCTGCACCACGGCGAATTCCTTCTCTGTCGCTTCCCCCCGCGGCGCGCCATGGCTCCTAGACTGAGTCCCGGCCTTGCCGGCGACCGCGGACCGGACGATGCGTCGCCACGGAGGATCTGCCATGCGTCGCGACGGCACGTGCCTGCAGCGGGTGGGCACGCTGGCGTTCTCGTTCGCACTGTGCGCGGGCGCGGGCGCGCAGCTGACCGAGCGCGTCTCGGTCTCGTCCGCCGGAGGCGAGGGTGACGCGCAGAGCGGCTTCAGCGATCCGGCGATGTCCGCCAACGGCCGCTTCGTCGCGTGCGCCAGCCTGGCCACCAATCTCGTGCCGGATGACACCAACGGGGCGTGGGACGTCTTCGTGCACGACCGCTCGAACGGGCAGACGACCCGCGCCAGCGTCACGCCGTCGGGCGGGCAGGCGAGCGGCAACAGCGGCTGGGATTTGGGGCCGCTGGGCAATGGGGTCGATCTTTCCGCGGACGGGCGCTGGCTGGGCTTCATGAGCTCGGCGCCCGACATCGTGCCCTTCGACGGCAACGGGACCACGGACGTGTTCGTGCGCGACCTTGCCTTGGGCAAGACCTTTCGCGTCTCGGTCACGTCGGCCGGCGGCGAGGTGCACGGGCCCAGCACCTGGCCCTCCGTGTCGCACGACGGTCGCTACGTGGCCTTCGCCAGCGAGGCGCCCGACCTCGTGCCGCTGGACGGCAACGGGACGAGCGACATCTTCGTCCACGACCAGCTCCTGGGCACGACGCAGCGAGTGAGCGTCTCCTCCTCCGGCAGCGAGGGCCACGGCCCCAGCATCTATCCGGCCATGGCAGCGGACGGCAGCGTGGTCGGCTTCAGCAGCGAGGCCCCCGACCTCGTGCCGCTGGACGGCAACGGTCTGCTTGACACGTTCGTGTACGTCCTCGCGACCGGCAGCACGACGCGCGTGAGCGTCGACGCAGCGGGTCTCGAGGTGCAGGGTCAGAGCGCGATGGGCGACTTCTCCTTCGACGGGCGCCTGGTCGGCTTCTCCTGCTCGGCGGCGCTGGTGCCCGAGGACGGCAACGGCGCATGGGACGACTACGTGCGTGACCTCGTCAGCGGCACGATCGAGCGCGTGTCCGTGGGCACGGGTGGCGTGGAGGGCAACGACAACAGCTACGGCCTGTCGCTCTCGGCGGACGGCCGCTACGTCGCCTTCTCGGGCTACGCCAGCAACCTCTTTCCCGATGACCTGAACCACGACCAGGACGTCTTCCTGCGCGACCGTCTCACCGGCGCCACCACGCTGGCCAGCGCCAGCGAGTCGGGCGTTCACGGCAACGACGAGAGCTGCTACCCCGAGCTGGCGGCCGACGGCGCGCTGGTGGCCTTCAACAGTATCTCGAACAACCTCGTGCCGGCCGACGGCAACGGGGTGCAGGACGTGTTCGTGCACGGACGCTTCGCGCTGGAGCTGGAAGGCACGCCGGCGGCCGGCCAGCCGGTGGCCTTCGCCATGGCGCAGGCCGGCGCGGCGCAAGCCGGCAAGCCGGCGATCGTGCTGCTGTCGTGCACCGGCACGTCCGGCATCGGGCTCGCGGGTGGAGGAGTCATCTGGCTGACGGACGACGCCTGCACCGCCCTGGGCCTGGGCAACCTTGCGGCCTTCACCGGCGTGGTGGACGGAGCCGGCACGGCGGTGACGCCGGCGCTCACGGTCCCGCCGCTGCCGCCAGGAGTCGTGGTCTACGCCGCGGCGGTGATCTACGACCCGGCCGTCCAAGCGGTCCAGTCGGTCGCGGACCCGATCGTCCTCGTGACGGAATAGGGGGCGCGGTCAGCGGCCAGCCGGCTCGCGCTGCATGCCTTCCTGCACGAGACGGGCCGTCTCGTCGTCAGCCACGTCGCTGTGGCAGCCCAGCTTCTCGTGCCGCGAGGCCGCCTCGCGCGCCTTCGCCGCCAGCGGCGAGAGCCGCGTCACGCGCTCGGGCTGCGCCTGCGCGTCCTTGCCGCTCTCGAACTCCTGGATCTCCTTGCTGATGCGCACCGAGCACCAGTCGTGGCCGCACATGGCGCAGAAGTTGGTGTCGACCGTCAGGTCCTCGTCGTGGTACTGCCGCGCCAGCTCCGGATCGAAGGACAGGGCGATGTGCCGCTCCCAGTTGAGCGCGGCGCGCGCCTTCGTGAGCTCGTCGTCGCGGTCGCGCGCACCGGGGATGCCCAGCGCCACGTCGGCCGCGTGGGCCGCGATCTTGTAGGCGATGCAGCCCTGCTTCACGTCGTCCTTCTTGGGCAGGCCGAGGTGCTCGCGCGGCGTGACGTAGCAGAGCATGGCGGCGCCATGGTAGCCGGCGGCCGTGGCCCCGATGCACGACGTGATGTGGTCGTAGCCGGGAAACATGTCCGTGACCAGCGGCCCGAGCACGTAGAAGGGCGCACCGTGGCACAGGCGCCGCTGCACCTTCATGTTCCACTCGATCTGGTCGAAGGGCACGTGGCCCGGGCCCTCGACCATCACCTGCACGCCCCTGCTCCAGGCGCGCTCGGTCAGCTCGGCCAGCGTGGAGAGCTCGGCCAGCTGCGCCCGGTCGGTCGCATCCGCGAGGCCGCCGGGGCGCAGGCCGTCACCGATGGAGAAGGTGACGTCGTGCTCGTGCAGCACGTCGCAGATCTCGTCCCACAGCTCGTACATCAGGTTCTGGCGGCCGGTGTGCAGCATCCACTTGGCCAGCAGCGAGCCGCCGCGCGAGACGATGCCGATGAGCCGCTCGCGCACGAAGGGCAGGTGCTCGCGCAGCACGCCGGCGTGCACGGTGAAGTAGTCCACGCCCTGCTCGGCCTGGTGGCGCAGGCCAGAAAGCACCACACGCTCGTCCAGCTCCTCGATGCGGCGGCCGATGATCATCGAGTAGATGGGCACGGTGCCGATGGGCACGCTGCTGGCTGCGATGAGCGCCTCGCGGCAGGCATCCAGGTCGCCGCCGGTCGAGAGGTCCATCACGGTGTCCGCGCCCCAGCGCACGGCCCACTCCAGCTTCTCCACCTCCTCGGCGGTGCTGCTGGAGACGGGCGAGGCGCCCATGTTGGCGTTCACCTTGGTGCGGCTGGCGCGGCCGATGGCCATGGGGTCGAGGCGCCGCGCGAGGTGGTTCACGTTGGCCGGGATGACCATGCGGCCGGCGGCCACCTCGTCGCGCACCTGCTCGGGCGAGAGGTGGCCCTCGCGCTCGGCCACGCGCCGCATCGCGGCCGTGACCGTGCCCAGCCGCGCGTGCTCGAGTTGCGTGCGCGGCACGATGCCGGCGGGCGGCGCCCAGGCGCCGGCGCGCGCGCGGTCCACGGGATCCAGGCAGGTCCAGCCCGGGGGCATGAAGTCCCAGGCGGTCCGGTCGCTGGGCGCGGGCATGCCGGGCGTGTCGGGCGAGGTGAAGGTCCACGGCGTGCCCACGCGACCGGGGCTGGCAAAGCTGCCCGGCGACGTGCCGGCGCGCCGGCTGGAGGGGTTGCCGCCCAGGGGCGGGAGCGCGTACGGACTGCTCATGATCGGACCTCCGCGCGCGGACGGCGGAGGGGCGCCGGCTCGTCCGCCTCCCTCCGCAGCTCGCGCTGATCAGGTTCCAAGGGTTTGATCTCAGTCCCGCGGGCGGACACCCCTGGCGAACGGGCGCGAGGATAGCGCGGGGGAGCGGGAAGCGACAAGTTGGCCGGCTCGGACGCGTCGCAGCGCATGAACCGCTGGAGGACCTGCCATCGACAGCCTGTCATCCGCCGCACAGCCAGATGCCCCGAGCCCCCTCGCGCCGCGCGCCCTCCGGAAGGACGGCACGCTCGGCCGCACGCTGGCCGTGGGCTGGCACATCGCCCCGCGCGTCTGGCCCTGGGCAGCGCTCATCTTCGTGCCGTCGCTGCTCGCGGTCGGCCTCGGCGCACCCGGCGCCTTCGGCAAGCCCGGCTGGATCACCGTGGTCCTGTACGTGATCGGCGCGCTCGCGAACGCCGCGCTCACGGCGGCCGTGTTGCCCTCGGTGCTGCGCTGGTTCGCGGACGCCCGCGAGGAACCGGCCGTCCTCCTGGACGACCTGCGCGGCCGGTTCGCTCCCGTCGTGGGAGCCGCGCTGCTGAGCGGCCTCATCTCGCTGCTGCTCGGCGCGCCGTTCTTCCTGCTCATGCTCGTCCGTCCAGCCGACGTCGGCGGCTGGCTGGTTGTCGCGATGATCGTGCTCTTCCCGATCGAGATCTGGATCTCGCTGCGCCTCATGCTGATCGTCGCCGTCGCCGTCATCGAGCGCTGCAGCGCGTTCACGGCGGCCAGGCGCAGCTGGTCGCTGACGCGCGGCGGCGTGCTCACGATCATCGGCGTGAACCTCGTGCTCGCGCTCGCCTGGTTCGTGCCGGTGTTCGTGGTGGCGTTCGTGACGGCGTTCGCCACAGGAGCCAATCCGTCGAGCTCGTCGGCCATGGCCTGGACGAGCTCGGCGGTCGGGATCCTCATGACGCCCTGGTACCTCGCCTTCGCGGCCGTGCTGTATCACGACTTCCGCCGGCGAGCCGACCACGTGGACAGCCGGCGCATCGCGGAGGATGCCGCGCTGGCCTGACGCAGGTCGCCTTTGACGGGTCAGCCGCGTCGACCCGCGGAGCCATCCGAGGCCGGGATCCAGCGCCCGTGGCCGCCGCGACCGGGCGATGGCGCATGGAGCGGCGGCCGATTCCGGGCCCGCCGCCAGGTGGCCCGAACCACCGAGGAGAACACCCATGTCGCCCGCACTGCCCACGTTCGTCCTGCTGGCCGCTTCCGCCGCCGCCCAGGTCCCCAACGACGAGTGCGTCACCGCGCAACCGATCGTGGAGGGCGTCACGCTCGGCGACACCCAGGACGCGACGGACAGCCCGATCACCGGCGACTGCGCGTCGTTCGGCGGCTTCGTGGGCTCCGACGTGTGGTACTCGTGGACCTCGCCCGAGCAGGGCCTGGTCAAGGCCAGCCTCGTCACGGACGGCGGCTTCGCGAGCTTCGACACCGTGCTCAGCGCCTTCGGCGACGACTGCGGCTCGCTGCAGCAGCTCGCCTGCAACGACGACGCCGATCTCGCCAGCTTCACGCTGCAGTCGCAGATCGTGTTCGTGTCGCAGCCGGGGCAGCAGATCCTGCTCGAGCTGGGCGGCTGGAACGGGTCCGCGGGAGAGTTCGGCCTCAGCCTCGTGTTCACGCCCATGACCGCGCCGACCAACGACGAATGCACGACGGCCATCGCCATCAACGAGGGCGTGACGTCGGGCTCCACGTTCCTCGCCACGCAGAGCGCGCAAGCGCCGGCGTGCGGCCTCGGCGGCGTGACGGCCGATGCGGACGTCTGGTACCGGCACGTCGCCGGGGCCACCGGGCTGTTCACGGCGTCCGTCGTGTCGCCCCTCGGCTTCGCCGACTTCGACACGATCATGGCCGTGCACGCCGGTTCGTGCGGAGCGCTCGAGGTCCTGGCCTGCAACGACGACACCGGCTTCTCGCTCGGCTCGCAGGTCGAGTCGCTCGTCACCGAGGGCCAGGAGCTGTGGATCTCCATCGGCGGCTATGGCGGCGCGCAGGGCACGTTCTCCCTCTCGGTGTCCACGCTGGCCGGGAGCGTGCCGCCCAACGACGACTGCGAGACGGCGCTGCCCGTGACGTCGGGCCTGGTGGAGGGCACGACCGTCTTCGCTTCCGACGGCGAGCTCACGGGCTCGTGCGCGTTGTTCGAGGGCAGCATCGGCCGCGACGTCTGGTTCGCCTGGACGGCCCCGGGCGAGGGCCTGCTCACCGCGACGACCACGGCCTCCGGCGGCGGCGCGGCGGACTTCGACACCGTCATCGCCATCTTCGGCGGCGACTGCGAATATCCCGTGCAGCTTGGCTGCAACGACGACTCCGAGGGCCTGGCCTCGCTCGTGTCGGCGCCGGTGGAGGCGGGCGAGACCTACCTCGTCGAGCTCGGTGGCTGGAACGGCGACACCGGCTCCTACGTGCTGAACCTCCTTTACGCCTCGGACGAGCCGACGGCCGACGTCGTGCTCGACGTCCAGAAGATCAGCGACACGCAGGGCGGATTCCAGGGCGACCTGTCCGGCACGTCCTCCTCATTCGGCATCGCGGTGGCCGCGCTGGGCGACCTCGACGGCGACGGCGTGGGCGACCTCGCGGTCGGCTCGCCGTTCGAGGACCTGTCCCAGCCGGACGCCGGCGCGGTCTGGATCCTGTTCCTGCAGAATGACGGCACGGTCGCGTCGCACCTGAGGCTGGCCACCGGAGAGGGCGGCCTCACGATCGCGACCGGCCACACGGACTTCGGCACGGCCCTCGCGGCGCTGGGGGACCTCGACGGCGACGGCACGCTGGAGCTGGCCGTCGGCGCCCCGGGCGACGACGACGCCGGCGAGGACCGCGGCGCGGTGTGGATCCTCTCGCTGGCCTCCGACGGCAGCGTCGTGCACGAGTCGAAGATCAGCGACCTGCAGGGCGGCTTCGGCGGCATCCTGCTCGATGGCGACGCCCTCGGCACCAGCCTGGCCGCGCTGGGCGACGTGGACGGCGACGGCACCATCGACCTGGCCATCGGCTCGCCCGCCAACGACGACGGCTCCGACGACGCGGGCGCGGCGTGGATCTTCTTCCTCCTGCCCGACGGCACGATCCACGACTGGCAGCGCATCAGCGCCGAGAAGGGCCTGTTCACCGGGCCGCTCGACGAGCTGGACCTGTTCGGATCGGGCGTCGCCGGGCCGGGCGACCTAGACCTGGACGGCCGGCCGGACCTCGTGGTCGGCGCCATCGGCGACGACGACGGGGGCGCCGACCACGGCGCGCTGTACGTGCTGAACCTGCTCGCAAACGGCATGGTGAAGACGGAGCACAAGATCAGCTCCACGTCGGGCGGCTTCGGCGGCCTGCTGTTCGACGGCGCGCTGCTGGGCAAGGGCCTGGCGGCGGCCGGGGACCTCGACGGCGACGGCGCGGGCGACCTGTTCGCCGGCGCCAGCGGCGATCCCGACGGCGGTCCGCAGCACGGCGCGGTGTGGATCCTGTTCCTGCACACGGACGGCAGCGTCGAGGGCTTCGCCAAGATCAGCGCCGAGAAGGGCGGCTTCGACGGGCCGCTCGGCAATGCCGCCTTCTTCGGCGAGGCGCTGGCGCTGCTCGGCGACCTCGACGGCGATGGCCGCGTGGACCTGGCCGTCGGCAACCGCTTCGACGACGACGGGGCGCCCAACCTGGGCGCCGTCTGGATGCTGTTCCTCGATGCCGCCAGCCCGTGGATCAACCTCGGGGAGCCGCTGGCCGGCACGGCCGGCCTGCCGACGCTGCTGGGCGAGGGCCCGCTCACCGGCGACACGAAGGCCATCCTGCACCTCATGTCGGCGCGGCGCCTTTCCCCGGCGGTGCTCTTCCTCGGGCTGGGCACGGTGAACGCGCCGTTCCTCGGCGGGGTGCTGGTGCCGCAGGCCGACGTGGTCGTGGGCGGGCTGCTGACCAAGTTCGACGGCAGCCTCGACGTGTCGGGCCGCTGGCCCACGGGCGTGCCGGCGGGCTCCGAAGTCGATTTCCAGTTCTGGATCCAGGACCCGGTCGGGCCGGAGGGGTGGGCCGCGAGCAACGGCCTGCGGGCTCTGACGCACTGACAAGCGGCCGCCACGATTCGGCGCTCTCGCCCACGCGGGGCGTCCCGCTACAGTGGGCCGATCGTGCCATCCGACCCGGCCATCCCCGACCCGCACGTCACGCTGCGCCACGTGCGCCGCACGTTCGGCCGGCGGGTCATCTTCGACAACCTCTCGTGCGACTTCCCGCGCGGCCGGATCACCGTGGTCGCGGGCGGCAGCGGCTCGGGCAAGAGCACGCTCCTCCGGCTCATCGGCGGCCTCATCCGGCCGGACGCCGGGCAGGTGTTGATCGACGGGCGCGACATCGCCGGCCTGCGCGAGTCGGACCTGTCCGAGGTGCGACGCGGGCTCGGGATGC
>Ga0075421_100002745_pt1 | contig 21030 bp, 19 predicted proteins | sample SoiMetdeltSBSDD5_FD_75292 | JGI IMG/M metagenome (GOLD analysis project Ga0075421, IMG submission 75292) | Bulk soil microbial communities from a Populus tree surrounding site in Tennessee, USA - Soil MetaG P. deltoides SBSDD5 | ecosystem: Environmental > Terrestrial > Soil > Tree plantation... | reverse complement strand
CGGCGAAGACTGTATCGGGCACGTCGATCTCACGCGTCATCGCATCGGTGTAAGCCAGCAGGGCGCGCTGCGATGCGCTGAAAAGCGTCGACGGCTGCCAGTTCGCAAGGGCGCTTACCTGTTCCGGCGTCAATCCTTCCTTTAGCGCATAGGCCGGCCCGTGGGCGCGCTGGACGTATTCGACGTCGTTCAAGATCGCGACGCGAATCACCGCAAGTTCGCGGCTCTGGCCGTCGATTTCCGTGCCGTAGCGCACGGCTTGATTGAGATCGAACCAGGCATCGGCCAAAGCCGGGCTGTGTAACATCAAGCGATAAATATTGATCAGCCGGCCGCCGCGCGCGCCTTTGATTTTGGCGATGGTTTCGGCCAGTTCGGGATGATCCCCTACTTCGATCAGCGGGACTCGTGCCATAATCTGTTTTTTCCCAGCGTGTTTGCGCATACTCTTAGCCCAACGCCGACAAAATATCCATTGTGGAAGGTTGTTTTCTACAGGAAAGAACTTTTTTACACGACCTGGCGATTTGGTTCAGGTATACTGGCGCAGATCCGTTAGCAGCCGCAACACGCATGACGCAGAGCAACACTTGGAATAACCGCCTTAAAGCAGTCGCGCTCGGGCTGGGCATTGCACTTAGCGCGCTCACGATCCGTCACTGGTACGGGACCTTCATGGTTGGCCATCCACCGTGCCACAATTGCCGCGCCGATTTTCCTGGTTTCTATGCCGCGGCCAAATTAGTTTGGCAGACGCCGTCAAGGCTGTATGCCTATGGCGATCAGCTCGCGATTCAAAAAGCGATCGATAATCGAATCGGCGATTCCATTTTGCCGTTTGCTTATCCGCCCTTCACTGCGATCGTGTTGATGCCGTTCGGCTGGCTCCCTTTTCGCGGCGCTTTTGCCGCCATGACTCTCGCCAATGCTATGCTGCTCGCGCTCCTACTTAAGTTGCTGATTCAAAGACTCGAGTTGGGAAAAGATCAAACGACATGGTTGTGGTTAAGCACCTTCTGCAATTTTGGCGTGCACAGCGTAATGCTCCAGGGGCAGACTTCGTTGATCGTGTTATCGTTTCTTACGGCTTTCATGTTCTCGTTGCGTGGCGGCCGGCAATCCTGGGCAGGCTGCTGGGCGGGAGCTATTTTTTTCAAGCCGCAACTGCTGGCTGTGCCTTTCATCACGCTTTTCTTTCAGCGGCTTTGGCGCGGGCTTGCGATCGCAGTTACTGTCGTAACAGGTCTAAGCGTCTTTTCGCTGATTCTCGTCGGCGCGGCGGGCATTGGCGAATACCTTCACTTGTTGAAGTTTTACGGCACAACCGAAAGCGGCTTCGGCAGTTATCCCCGAGACATGCACAATCTGAGAGCGCTGGTTCAATATTTAGTGCCGTTTGAGTACGCGCTGTACTTGTGGCTTGGGCTTGTTATCCCGGTAGCCATTGCAACGATGTGGATGAATGCGCAAACGCGCGCGGCTGAAACTTCCCGGCTGCATCTTTGGATTGGCAATTTCATGGCCATTATGTTGCTGACACCGCATCTTTATCCGCACGACCTGGCATTGCTGATCGTGCCCAGCGCGCTGGTTTTGAAGCTACGCGGTGATTCGCCGTCTACGTTAATTCACTTCTCGTTAATAGTTTTGGGGGTTTTGCCGCTCTTGCCATTCCTGCTCGGGGACCGTGCGCCGCCGTTGGTGCCGCTTATCTTGCTGGCCGTATTGTTCTGGTGCGTGCGGTTCGTGCGGCAAGGGAAACGCCTTCACGAAAGGATAGCCATGGTTTAGTTTCGCTATGGAGCACCTCAATAACTCCGAGGCGTTTCAATCGGCTCGACGTTTTTCCATGCGCAGCGAAAAATTGCGATTCTGAATAAAGACGCTGTTGCGATCGGTTTGTTTGCTCAGCGTCTCAACTAAATTCAGGACTGGATTGCGATCATGTGTGTAGGTGCGCGCGGGACCGGCGGCGCGCATGCGGTCGACGTCGTCTTTACTGCTGAAGAAGCGCAGCAACACGTCTTCATCGCTGACTCCCGGGCCGCCATATTTGCGGCGCAGCTCCTGGAGTGAATCGCTCGGATACGGCCGCTCGGCGATTTCTTTTGCGCGCGGGCGGTTCAAGATTTTTTCCTTAACGTTCGGGTCCATGAGCTCGGCGCCTTCTTTGCCCCAGATGCCCATGGCGTACTCGATGGTCTGGTCGGTGACTTCCTTGTAGCGCTCGCCGACGATGACGTTGATCGCCGCCTGGCTGCCGACGAACTGCGACAGCGGCGTCACCATGATCGGGTAGCCGAACTCGGCGCGCACCTGCGCCGCTTCCTCGAGCGTTTGATCGAGCTTGTTTTCCATGCCAACGCGATGAAGCTGGTAGCGCAGATTAGAAATCATGCCGCCGGGGATTTGATGCACATACTGGCCGTAGTCGTATTCGGGAGTCTTGCCGATGGGCAGATTGTCCTGCCTGGCGCATGCGGTAAGAAATTTGGCGGCGTCGCGCAGCGGTTCTTCATCGAGCAGGGTCTTGAAACCCAGAGCGCGCGCGTTCATCGCCACGTTAAACACCGACGGATTCGACGAGCCGTCAGCCAGCGGGGGAATCGCGGCGTTGATATTTGTCATTCCGGCTTGGATCGCTTCCAGGCAGCAAAGCGTGCCGAGCCCGGTCGTGCAGTGGGTGTGCAATTCTACCGTCGTGCCGTTGGCGGCGCGCAGCACTGCCGGTGCGAGCGTTTTGGTGCGCTCCGGCGTGAGAATGCCGCCCGGATCTTTCAGGATGACGCGGTAGACGTTCAGGGCAATCGCGGCGCGGGTCTTTTGCGCGAAGTGCTCGTCGGTGTGACGCGGCGACACGGTGTAAATAAGATTGATGATCGGTTTGAGGCCGGCATTCTTCGCCTGTTTGACGCGCCATGCCCAGTCCGCGGGATCGTTCCACGAATCCGAGATGCGCACTTCCGTGACCCCGGCGTTGGCCATGCAGGTGTCGTAAAGCTGGTGCAGCGCGTCGGGATAAATCGCGAATCCGCTGCGCGTGCCGTGGATCAGCCGCAGCGGTGTTTTTTTGAATTTGGGGATGATCAACCGATAGCGTTCCCAGGGATCCTCGCGCAATTCTTTGACGCATTTCGGCATTTCCACCGGACCGCCGAGCTCGATGGCCTCGAATCCGGCTTGATCCAGTTGTTCGGCGACCGGGACCATCATGCCGGTGCGCATGTTGTAAGCCCACAGGCTCTGCTGGCCGTCGCGCAAGGTCGTATCGACAAAACGAACTTCAATCATAGATTGTTTTTATAGCGCAAAGGCGGGCGGTGTTGAATCGCTCGGCCGGATCGCTGGGCCATGGGGATCATTGAAAATGCGGAAAAACTTCTTTCGACATCAACTCCAAGGTCCGCCGCACCCCGGGCATGGGTACGCCGCCGAAGTTGACCATGCCGATCACGTGAGTGACGCCGATTCTTTCATATTCGTGTAAAATCGCGACGGCATCGCCGGGCGTGGTGAAAAGCGCGAGGTGTTCCTGCTTGATGTTGTCGAACTGCGGGATCTTGGATCCGGGACGCCGATGAGTCTTGTGAAACGCAATGGCGCGCTCGAAGCACGGGCGCGCGCCGTCGACGGCGGCTTGCTCGTCTTTATTAAGGTAGATGTGCATGGCGACCATTATCTCCGACGCGCCTTTATGGCCGGCCTTGCGGTAGGAATCCAGATAAAGATCGTTCTTCGCTTGCACATCTACGAGCTTATTCGAGCGCGCGAACGGAATGCCCATCATCGGCCAACCCAATTGGCCGGCGCGCACAAGCGTGTCATCGCTCGAGGCCGCGAGCCAGATCGGCGGCATTGGTTTCTGCAGCGGCTTCATATAGAGCGAGATGTTCTCGAAGCGGTGATATTTTCCCTGGTGCGAGAATTCGTCCTGCGACCAGGCCTTCAAGATAATCTCCGTGCCTTCCCAAAACCGTTCTTTGGCCTCCTCCATCGTCATGCCGAATTGCTGGAACTCCACCGGCGAGAAGCCGCTACCGAGAGCGAATTCCAGGCGGCCGTTACAAAGATTGTCGGCCAGGGCGTACTCTTCGGCAACGATCAACGGATTGTGAAAGGACGGCACCGCCACGGCTGGTCCGAGGCGGATTCTTTTGGTCCGCTGTCCCAGGGCAGCGATCACCATCGGCGGCGAGACGCAGGTGCCGTACCAGTAAAGATGATGCTCGCCGAGCCAGAAGGAGTCGAAGCCCAACTCCTCCGCCCACTCGCCCATGGTTAGAATTTCTTCGTAGAATTTCTGATTGGAGCGGCCAAGCTCCGGATGGTTGTCGCCGAATATGAAAATGCCGAATTTCATGGGTTCGTCGTTTACTACTCCAGGAAGGGATTTAGCGCAACATGATAGGAAAGGGGAAGGATTTCTCGCAGTGCTCGAAATGACATGCTGATGAAGGTCTGATCGCTCCGCGCGCTTCGAGGCAAATAATTGATCACTGTGGCCGCTCGCCGGCTACTTCTCTGCCGCGAAGAAACCGAAACGCATGCTGCCGGTTTGATAGGCGAGCCAGATACGGAAGACGGTTCTGGCGAAGATGCGGTTTGTGAACCGAGGGTCGGAAAGCGCGCGGCGGAACGATGGATCGCGCAGGAACCGCGCGACGACGCGCCGCGCGCACACGCTCCAGGTTTTTTTCACTCGGCTAGTCAAGTCGGAAACTCGAATGTCGTGAAAACCCGCGGCGGCGAGCATCGAGCGATATTCCGCCGCCGAGGCCATGTTCGGCAACCGTCCTTCCCGGCAGATCGGATCGAGAAGATATTGCGACTCCCAGGAATTGGGACGGTCGCGAGTCAGCCAAGCAGCGATGACGCAGCGCCCGCCGGGACGCAACAGGCGATGGGCTTCGATCATGAACTTCGCCTTGTCCGGCATATGCTCGGAGCTTTCGATGGCTGTGACGACATCGAAAGAAGCCGAAGGCAAATTCGTTTCCAGCGCGTTGCCGAGAATGAAATCAATGCGCGGGTTGCCGGCTGCGGCAAATTTGGCGTGGCGGTACTGCTTTTCAGAGATAGTGATCCCGGTTACGCCGGCGTCGAAATCACGCTGCCACATGATCGCAGCAGCACCGTAACCGCAGCCCATATCGCAAATGCGCTCTCCGGGTTTGAGCGCGGCTTGCTCAGCGACGAGACGAGTCAAATTGGCGACGGCTTCTTCGGGCGATTCTTTCCCCGTGATCCAGTAGCCGTGATGGAGGCTGGTTCCCCACAAGCTGCGATAGAGATCATCAAGATCGTCGTAGTGGGCTGCTACGGCGGCAATGTCGGCGACCTCGGCGCGGGGGATGATCACAGATAAAACCTCCTGACTCTTTTCCCATCACTCCTCACATCAGAGGGTCAAGGGTCAGGGATGAGGGTAGCTTACTTCCGCCCGTAGAGTTTTTCGACGAAACCGCTTTTTTTCATTTCGTCAACGAAGCGCAGCTCCACCATGTCCTCGGCTTTGAATTTTCCGGCGCGGGGGTCGGTCAACGCTTGAACATCCAGGGTTTGCTTTAATCCTTCGATGGTCGGGTAGGTGTCTTCGACGAGCAGCTCTGAATTCGCCGCGTGGGCCGCCTCCAAAATCTCGCGCGGCAAACCGCGGGTGTATTTCTGCATGATCTTGACCGACTCATCTCTCCGATTCTTGAAGAAGTGAATCGACTCGGCCATGGTCCAAACCACCCGGCGCACTTCGTCGGGATTCTCGCGAATTTTTTTGCGCGTCGTCACGCTGCAATTGAACTGAAACGGCACGTTCAGCTTCGCCATGTCGATGATCACTTTGAGCCCCAATTTTTCGCCCTGAAGTTTTTCACCGTCGGTGACCACCGTGAAATCGGCCTGGCCCTGGGTCACGGCCGCGAGCCTGGCCGGCGCGCCGCCGACCGTGATCGCTTTGATATCTTTGTAGGGAATGCCGACTTTCGAGAGCGCGAGTCGCATGGCAAAATCGGCGGACGTGCCGGGGATGTGCACCGCCGCGGCGCGCCCCTTGAGCATTTCCGGCGACTTGATGCTGGCGTTGCCGATGATGAAGTAGGGCAGGGTGTTCATCTGGCTTTGAATGATCGCGATGTCGCCGCCGGCGAGTTTGGCATTGATGACCGCCGTGCCCACCGCGCCGCTGTAGCCGAGATCGCCGGCGATCAGACTTTGAATGCCGCGCACGCTGCCATTGATGAAGATGGTATCGAGATCGAGGCCGTGCTTCTTGAAAATACCGGCTTCTTTCGCGATCCAGTAGATCACCGACGAGTTCGTCGAATCCGAAATGTAGGCGATGTAGCTTTTCGCCTCGACGGCGCGAGGACCCAGCGTGAGTGAAACGAGGATCGCGAACGCCATTGATGAAGGCAGGCAGATTTTCATGACGGCAACCTCCGTGGTTCTCTTGGGCGCGAACACGACCACGCTTATCTTATAGCCGAGAGTCCAACAAGAGGTGTGGGATTTTCGTTTACTTCAAGCTCGTCCAATATTTCACGGTGAGAACCAGCCCGATGGCGCAGGGCACGGCCGCCGTCACGTACATCCAATTGTAGCCAGCCAGGTCGACGGCGAGCCCGCTGAGCATCGCGCCGGCGCCGTTACTCAAGGGAAAGGCGACGGAAAAACTTGCCATGGCACGGCCGCGCCGTTCGGCCGGCGCTTTCTCCATAGCCAGGGCGAGAATCCTCGCTCCGCCGATCGCCGACCCCATGAAATAGAGCGCGCCGCCGATCATGACCCCGGCAAGATTGCCGGCGAAGGGCATCATGAGCAGCGCGATCGATTCCAAAATGTAAGCGACGATCAGCGAGCGGCCGGTGCCGATCTTGTCCGAGAGCCGGCCGAGCAACGGCCGCGCCAGCATGCTGGTGATACCGGTTGTGACGAAGTACCAGCCGAAATGCTCGATCGCCAGCTCGCGAGCGTAGAGCACCACGAAGCTTGAGAAGCAGGGCAGGGACACATGCAGGGTGACCATGAGCGTCGCGGCGAGCAGAATATTGCGATCGAAGACGTTCAAGATCTCGCGCCACCAGGGCTCCGCGGAACGGTCGGCAGATTTAGCCGGCGCCTGAGGAATAGCCCGCGCCAGGGCGATGGCCGCGCCCGCGCCGAGCAGCACCAGCGACATGGCGAACAGAAACGTCGCGCCGAAGCCGCCGAACGGCGCTTCGATGAGCCAAAGCGCCACGGCGGGAAATAGAATCGTCGCGCTCGATTGCACGCCGCCGTAATAGCCCGAGGCTTCGCCGCGCCGGGCCGCGGGCGCGCTGGTCGCGAGCAAGGTGTAGCCGCCGGTATTCATGCCGGACCAGCCGATGCCGCGCAATCCGTTGGCGAATATCAGCGCAACGATAAAGGGCGCGAAGCAAAGCGAGATGCTCAGCGTTTGCAGGAACAAGCCCAAGATCATCACGCCGGTTACGCTCCAGCGATCCGCCCAGTAACCGAGAAGCGGCCGCGACATGACGCTGGCGACGCCGAAGGATGCAATCACCAGGCCGACGTGGAACGGCGAGCCGCCGAGCTGCGTAATATAAAGCGGAAACGTAGGTTGGAGAATGAAGTGTTGGGCGTAGCCGAGAAATTCCGCCAGGCAAAGAAGCGCGAAGGGGCGCGTCCAAATCGACTCTTTCTTTTCGCCCGTCATCGCGTGACGCTCATGAATATTTCCGCTAGCGCAGGTTTTTCGCATTGAGCACGGCGAAGACGAGTCCCAACGCCTGCACCGCCGCCATGAGGTAAAACATGCCGGCGTAGCCGGCCGCTTCCACCGCGCTGCCGATGATCAAGGAACCGACGCCGTAGCTTAACGGATAGGCGACGGAAAAGGTCGCCATCTGTTTGCCGCGGCGCTGCGGGTTGGCGCGCTCGACGGCAAGCGCGAGGGTGGTCGAACTGCCGATGGCGTTGCCGAGCATGTAGAGGGTGCCGCAGACGATCATGCCGATGAGATCGGACACGAAGGTGATCAAGATCAGACTCGCGAATTGCAACCCGAAGCCCACCCCGACCGACAAGTCCCGTCCGATCTTGTCGGAAAGACGGCCCAGCATCGGGCGTCCGAGTAAACTGGTAATGCCGATCACGATGAAAAACATGCCGAAGTCGATGATACCGATTTCGCGCGCATAGAGAACGCTGAAGTTGGTGATCGAAGGAAGCGAAACGTTCAACCAGGCTAAAATCACCGACGGCAACAAAATGTCCGGTTCGATGAAATGAAAAATCTCGCGCCACCAGGGCCGCGCCGGATCGCGCGCCGCGTTCGAGCGCGCGATGGTCGGCATGGAGCGGGTCATGAGCGCGCCGAGCGCGGCGCCGGCGAAGGAAAACAGCGCGGTGGCGACGAACACCATGGCGAAACCGCCAAACGAGGCGTGCAGCAGCCAGAGCGCAAAGGCGGGAAACAAAATCGACGATGAGCTTTGCACGCCGCTGTAAAGCCCGGAAGCTTCGCCGCGGCGCGACTCGGGCGCGATGTGCGCGAGCAGCGAGTAGCCGCCCGTATTGAGTCCGCCCCAACCGATGCCGCGCAGGCCGTTCGCCAACATCGCCGTGCTGATGAAAGGAATGAAGCAGATGAGAATACTCGCGCCTTGAAAAACCAGACCCGAGACCATCACTTTCGCTTCGCTCCAGCGGTCGCACCAATGACCGACCATGGGACGGATAATGACGCTCGAGCCGGCGAAACAGGCGAGCACCATGCCGACGACGAAAGGCGAGCCGCCGAGCTGCGTGACATAGAGCGGCAGCACCGGAGCGAGCATGGCGTGCTGGGCATAGCCCAAAAATTGCGCCGCGCAGAGCAGCAGGAAGGTCTTGGTCCAGATGGAGTCGGTCATAAGAATGGGTTTTCGTTCAAGAGTTCAAGGTTTAAAGTTCAATGTCAGAAAACTCTGATCGCATTTGAGTTCCTAGAACTTTTGAACCCTTGAGCCTTGAACAGCTTCCGCTGGGCCTATTTCAGCCGCGCGCGATAGACGATGGTGATCATAAGGCCGCCGGCCGCCATGCCCGCCGCCGTGAGGTACATCCCAAAAAAACCGATCCATTGCACCAGGCTGCCGCAGATCAGCGCGCCGACGCCGTTGCTTAGCGGCAGGGCGATGGAGAACGTCGCCATCGCTCGGCCTCTTCGTTCGGGTTTGGCCTGTTCCATGGCGATCGCCAAAGTTGTCGAGCTGCTCATGGCCAATCCCACCATATAGAGGGCGCCCGAAATCATCAGGGCGATAAGCGCGGAAGCGTAGGCGAGCGTTATAAGAGCCATGGTTTGCAGAACAAAACAGGCAAGCAAGGCGCGGCGCCGGCCGATCTTGTCGGAAACCTTGCCCAGCAGCGGACGAGCGAGAATGCTCGTCGTGCCGCTGGCGACGTAGAACCAACCGATGTTGTCGATGCCAAGTTCGCGCGCATAGAGCACCAGGAAACTGGCCACCGCCGGAAAAGTAACATGGGAGGCGAACGATAACACCGAGGCGAGCATGATTTCCCGGTCCAAGACATTTAAAATCTCCCGCCACCAAGGCCCGATCTCCGCGCCGTGCCGGTCATGCGCTTTCTTGGGCGTGCGCCGGGCGAGCATCGCGCTGATACAGGCGCCGAACGCGGCTAGAGCAATGGCCCCGGCGAAAACCACTTGAAAGCCGCCGAACGGCGCGTCGATCAGCCACAACGCGACTGCCGGTAGCAAGATTGTTCCGCTGGCTTGCACGCCGCTATAGTAACCGGATGCTTCGCCGCGCCGTTGGGGCGGAGCGCTGAGCGCGAGCAGCGAATAACCCGCGGCGCTCATTCCCGCCCAGCCGATGCCGCGCAGGGCATTGGCGAACATGGCCGCTTCGGGGCAGGGGATGAAGCAGATCAGCACCGCGGCGGACAACAGCGATAGCCCGCAAACCGATACGCCGGCTTCGGACCATTGGTCGGCCCAGCCGCCGATGAGCGGACGGAAGACGACGCTGGTCACGGCGAAACAGGCGAGCACCAAGCCGACCTGGAAAGGCGTTCCCCCGAGCGCGGTGATGTAGAGCGGAAAAGTCGGCTGCAACAGGGCGTGCTGCGCGGAACCGAAAAACTGCGCGCCGCAGAGCAGGGCGAATGCCGGCGTCCAGAGAGGCAGAGCTTTTTCCGCGGTCATTGAAAAGAAGTTTGCCGAACAGATTCTTTGCGCGGGCCTGTCGAGCTTCAGACGAGGCGAGAACTGCAAAGCGTGCCCAAACTAACACGAAGCGGGGGTGGAAGCGAGTTGGAACGCAGGCGGCCGCGGTCGAAATGGCCGTGAAATAGTCCTCTTGAGCGCCTAGCATGAAGTGAGGTAAAGAATGCACATTGGCATCGTAAGCAGGTCTGCTAACAGTGGCGCGACTAAAGATAGGAGGAACTTATGAGACGCTCTGTCGGATTGGCGGTCATTACACTCTGCTTGCTGGCAACTGGATATGCGATAGGAGCAACGGGTTGGGAACGTCTGGGCTCACGTGACGTCGATTTTAGGGGCGATCACGATCGAATCGAAGTCGGGAAGAGCGAAGGCCGTTTTAAGGAGCTTCAGATAAGAGTTAAAGGCGCGCCGATCGAAATAACCAACATGGTCGTCACATTCGGCAACGATGAGAAACTGAATCTAAAAATGAACCATCGCTTTGCTGAAGGATCCGGCACTCGCTCGATAGACCTCCCCGGCGATCGTAGAGCGATCAAACGAATCGATTTCAATTATCGCAGCATCAACCGTCGCGAAGGCAAGGGCAGAGTGGAAGTTTACGCCCGCTAAAACATGGCAGTGAACGGTTCGGCTGCAAGAGCCCTCGCTGCTTGCAGACGGGCCGTTTCACACCCTTGTGTACGGAAAGCTGGAAAGGCGCGCTGCGCATCGCAACGACTGGTGCGGTCAATCAACACCTTCAGCCCTTGATGCCGCGACAATATCCCACACCGCCATGAACATCGCCGCGATCACCGGACCGATGACAAAACCGTTGAGACCGAAAATCGCCATGCCGCCGAGCGTGGAGATCAGCACCACGTAGTCGGGCATTTTGGTGTCCTTGCCGACCAGGATCGGACGCAGGACGTTGTCTACCAGGCCGATGACGAGCACGCCGTAGGCGATCAGGACGATGCCCTGCCACGTCGCGCCCGTGACTAAAAAATAGACGGCCACGGGCAGCCAGACGAGCGCGCAACCGACCGCCGGGAGCAGCGATAGGAAAGCCATCACCACCGCCCATAACACCGGCGCGCGGACGTCCAGGAACCAGAAGATCAGTCCTCCAAGCGCTCCCTGCACGATCGCCACGACGACGTTGCCTTTGACCGTGGCGCGGATGACGGTGGTGAATCTGCCGAAGAGCTCGCGCTGTTGATCCGGTTTCAAGGGGATTGCCGTCCTGATGCGCGCGGCTAGGTCGTCGCCGTCGCGCAACAGAAAAAACAATAGATATAAGACGATGCACAGCTCGACCATGAATTCGAAAGTGTTCTGACCGATGTCCAGAGCCTTGGTGGCAACGAACTGACTGCCCTGCACCAGACCCGTAGACAGCCTCTCTAGCATCGAGCCAAGATTTGTCAGCCCGAAGCGGTTCAGCAGATCATTGACCCACCCCGGTAGGGCGCCAAATACTTGCTGAAAGTATGGGCCGAGATGCAGCTCTCCCGACTGAAACTTCTCGTACACGCCGACGGCTTCATGCACTAACAACGCGCCGACAAGCATCACCGGTAGAATGACGATCAGCAGGACCATCGTTACCGTCGCGAGCGCGGCGACTGTTCGTCTCTGTCTCATGACACTCAGCAACCGTCGATAGAACGGTGCAAACAGGATGGCAAAGATGACTCCCCACAAGACCGCGCCGAAAAAGGGCCAGAGGATCCACGCGAATGCGAACGATATCGCAATGACCAGCAAGAGGAACGTTTTGTCTTCAAGGCCGGGCAAGTTGGCTGAGTTCGGGGAATTCATACGGTGTAGAGTCGAGTGTGCATTTGTCTAGATGCTAATCTGTTCGCGATGTGGTCCGGTTATTGCCGGTTCGCTCCGATCGCTCGATCGCATTAACGAGTCCAACACTAATAGAACACGGCGGCCGCTCCGGTTCCACCCCCAACCCGAGCTCTTACTCTGATAAATTTGTCCTGAAGAGATCCGCAAGAGATTCGGCCATTGCGATTGAGTCGGACAAAGTAAATCCGATATCAGTTTCTAGCTATGCTTGATGTTTGTTTTCAAACAAAGATTGTCTGGAAGCGCGGAAACATTGCTTTGATCAGCTCAAGTTTGATAACCGTAGTCGGATGTTTGAATGAGAAGCACTGGGTCATAGGCGTAGGCTTTCGGCCGGTTGATTGATTTTCGCGTTCGCGAGATCGTAGTGAGGAGGAACATTTGAGTATCGGCATCCCGTGGAGTTTGCTTTTAGCCATCGCGTTCGCCGCGATTTGTCGGCCCTGCGCGGCGGCCGACAAAATCAACTTTGCTTACAGCGCGCTGAGCGGACTGCAGGCGCCGCTGTGGGTCGCTAAAGAAGCCGGATTTTTCAGAAAGCACGACATCGACCCGGAAGTCTTGTTCATCGTCGGCGGCAGGGTCATCAGCCAAGCGATGTTCGCCGGTGAACTGCAGATGGGACTCTCGAGCATGGCGGCGCTGCTGCAGGCCAATGCCGCCGGCGGCGATCTTACCTACGTGGCGTACTTCGGCAGCAAGACCGACTACGCGCTGTTCTCGACGAAAGACATAACCGACGTCAAGCAGCTCCGCGGTAAACGACTGGGCATCGGTCAATTCGGCGGCGGGCCCGACTTTGCCTCGCGCATTGTTTTGGAGAAGCACGGACTCATCCCCGACAAGGATGTTCGCATCGTCCAGATGCTCGTCCCCGACTCCGGACGGTTGGCGGCACTCCAGGCGGGAGTCATCGAAGCGATCCTGCTGCAAGCCCCGACGAGTCTCAAGGCGATGTCCATGGGATTCAATCAGCTTCTCGATTATTCCACCGAGCTGCCGTTCCCGTTGGCGAGTTTGACGACGACCCGAGCCTACATCCGTCAGAAACCCGCTGTCGTCAAACGCATCGTCAAAGCCCATCTCGACGCGGTGAGATTCGTCTTCGCGAACGAAGACGCGACCCTGAAGATCTTGGCAAAATATACCAAAATCAACGACACGGCGTTTCTGCGCGAATACCATCGGAAAATTATTCTGCCAAGACTAAGCCAGAACCTGGCGCCCGACCGCGCGGCGATCGAATTTATCCTCGACGTCGAACGGAAAAGAAATCCCGCTGTCGGCAAGCTCAAAGCGGAAAGCTTTTTCGATGCCGCGTTCATCGATGAGCTGCGCAAGGAAGGGTACTGAACCGGGATTCTTTGCCGCCCGTCGCAGCAGTTCTCGCACGACGGTTTAGATATCCAGACACCGTCGACCTGGTATTGGCAGCCGCTGACATGCTCGAAGACAATTTAATCCAGATTGCCGGTGTCACCGATGCGGCTGAGGCGGAGATGCTTCAGCAATGCGGCGTGCGCTATTTGGGATTTCCACTGCGTCTCCCGGTTCACCGCGAGGATTTAACCGAGAGTGAGGCGGCGACGATCATCAAGAGCCTCCTCCCTCCGGTGTTCGGTGTGCTGATTACCTATCTCGACAAGGCGGACGAGATCGCCGCGTTTTGTCATGACCTGGGCGCTCCAATTGTGCAGCTCCACGGCGGAATCGAGCGCGAGGAACTGAAGCGTCTCAAGACGCTCGATCCAGCCTTGACCGTGATCAAGAGCTTGATCGTCGGAATGCACGACGACAAGACGCTCGAAGCGTCGGCGAGCGAGCTGTCCCCGTTTGTCGATGCTTTCATCACGGACACTTTCGATCCCAAAACCGGCGCGTCGGGTGCCACCGGCAAGACTCACGACTGGCGCGTGAGTAGACATTTGGCGGAACTTTCCGACCGACCGGTTATCCTCGCCGGCGGACTGACGCCGGAGAACATCAAGAGAGCGATTCTCGAGGTGCGGCCGGCCGGCGTCGACGCTCACACCGGCGTCGAAGACTCCACGGGTCGCAAGAGCCGGGAGAAAATCGAAAAATTTCTGTCGGAAGCACATGAAGCATTTGCGCTCCTTAGAGCAAAGTAGTGCGTCATCGATACGCTCCCAACGAATTTCAGCAGCTCCTACGGCATGGTGAAGACGATCACCTGATCGGTGACTCCCCCGGACCCCGGCTTCAATGATCCCGCGGCGAGATAGACATTTCCTCCCGTGGTCGCCGCGGCCGTGCCGTGCCTGCCCGCGGGCATTGGCGCAAGCGTCTTCCAGGTTTTTGTCTTCGGATCGTAGGCTTCGTTCTCGGCAAACGTGTTGGGCGCCAGCTCGCCGCCTAGAATCAGAATGAGGTTCCGATAAAGCGTATAGGCGAGACCGCTGCGCGCCGTCGGCAGCGGCGGACCCGAAGTCCACGTGTTCGTCGCCGGATCGTAGATGTCGTGCATATCGGTCTTGTCATTGGAGGCGCCGAAGCGCCCGCCGATCGCATGAAGTTTTCCTTCGGCGGCGACCAGCGCCAGGTGATCGCGCGCCTTGGGCAACGGCGCTCGCTCGCTCCACGAGTCGCTCGCCGGGTCGTAGACCTGATAGGTCGCGACGGTTTGGCCCGCCGGATTGCGCCCGCCTACCGCGTGGATCTTGCCGTCGAGCGCCGCCACCGCCACCGATCCCAGGCCGGATTTGAGCGAACTTCGCGAACGCCATTTGTCGGCCGCCGGGTCATATTCGAGAACATGAGGCTGCCCGTCCTTGTGGACGGATCCGACGAAGCCGCCGACGGCGTAAATCTTACCGTCTAGAACCGCGGTGCCGATGTGGTCGAGGCCGTAGGGCAGCGGCGAGCGCGCACGCCATCGATCGGTCGCCGGATCGTATTCGTCGTGATACGTCCCCGCCAGGCCTTGGACGCCGCCGCCGACCACGTGGACTTTGCCACCCACCGCAGCCAGCGCCACTTCGTTTCGCGCCAGCGGGATCGGCGCTTTCATGGTCCAGCTTCCCTGCGCGTGAGCGCTCGCCGCAAGCGCGCCGAGCAAGGCCCAGACGCCGGCAAATGATAAGAGCTTCAAAGATATCGCGTTCATCGTTGCCCCCGATCTGCTCCAGCACTTACAATACAAACTGACGCATGCCGTTGACACGAGCGTAGTCGGCGAGGAGCGCTCGCGTCAAGTGATCCATGGGCGCTTCTTGGGCAGAGCGTCGCCAACGAATCAAGACCGCAAACTCGAAGACAAAGGACGAACGATGATCGACGCTAAGCTCGCGCTGAATGACGGTCGGGCAATTCCTCAACTTGGCCTGGGTGTTTGGCGGATTCCGAGCGGCAGCAAGTGCGAAGGAGCCGTGCTGGCGGCTTTCGAGGCCGGCTATCGCCATATCGACACGGCATCCTTCTACGGCAACGAGGAAAGCGTCGGCGCGGCGATCCGGGCGAGCGGTATCTCTCGGGAGGAGATTTTTGTTACCACGAAATTATGGAACAGCGATCACGCGAGCCCCGAGCGCGCTCTCGAAAACAGCCTGCGCAGGTTCAAGTTGGATTCTGTCGATCTCTATCTGATGCACTATCCGGTGCCGCAGCGTCTGCGCAGCTGGCGCGGGCTCGAAAAACTGCAGCAGCAGGGCAAGGCGCGCTCGATCGGGGTCAGCAACTTTACGATCAGACATTTGACCGAATTGCTTGCCCAGACAGACACCGTGCCCGCAGTCAATCAAGTCGAGTTTCACCCCTATTTGTATCAGCGGGAGCTGTTGGAATTCTGCGTTGCCCGCGGGATCGTTATCGAGGCTTATAGCCCGCTGACTCAAGGAGAGCGCCTGAACGATCGAAAACTGGTCGCTATGGCGAAGAGATACCCCAAAACTTCGCCATCGCCCGCCAGCCGGAGGATGAAGCTTCCCTTTGTGCCGGGTGCTTCCCGCAACGATGGAACCAAGTCGACAGCGCAAATCCTGATCCGTTGGGCGATCCAACATAATTTGGTGGTCATCCCGAAATCGGCCAATCATTCGCGTATCCGCGAAAACGCCGAGGTCTTCGATTTTGCAATTTCCGACGAGGACATGCGGGCCTTGGATGGTTTCAACGAGAACCTCCGAACCTGTTGGGATCCGACTAACGCGCCGTGAGAGGAATTGGCTATATAATGAACAAGAAACATGTGGATGCTCAAGGACTGTGATCAGCGGACGGCAACGTTCGCGACGATTCCACCTGGGCAACTATGCGAATCAAAGATGGAGACAATGACGTGCAATTCCTCGCCCAGCTTTCTGCCAAACTGTTTTTTTGTGCCGGCCTTATGATTACTGTGGTCAGCTGTGTTTTGGGCTCAGTGGTCGGGTCGGGGACCGGCAGGGCGCCGTTTATGGGAATCACGTTGATGGCAGTCGGTGCCGTGCTCTGGCGTAAGACTTCAACGAAGGTCTGCCCCGGCTGCGCCGAGCGGGTGAAAAGTCAGGCGCGCAAGTGCCCATACTGCGGCGCGAACCTGATTGGCTAGATTTTACCAATTGATCGACAAACGACTGGAACGTTTGGAACGATTTGAATAGCTTGAACTGTCAACTCTGCCCTATGGGTTCCAACCCGCTCTTTTTAATGGCGCCGGCCGCTTCCGGCGCGGCGAGGAATCTGATCACCGCGTGAGCCGCGTCCGAATCGCGGGTGCTAACGGCGACGCCGGCCGAGAACAGAGAAACTTTCTGCACTTCCGGCGGCAGTGGTGTGACGTGATCTATGCCGGGGATGGGAAGCAGCTCGCTCATCTGCTGGAAGCCGATTTCCGCCTCCCCCCGCGCCACCGCGGCGCCGACTCGTTCGCCGCCGCCGATGAGCCGGCTTTTATTCATCACCCGATCGGCTATTCCCAAGCGCTGATAGAGCTCCGTCGTGAGATATTCGCCGCTGACGCTGGCGGAGTACGCGATGGACTTTGCTTGCAAGAGCGTGCGCTTCAAAGCATCGACCGTGCCGATGTCCGGCTTAGGCGCTCCTGCCCGCACCGCCATGCCGATGGCCGAGCGCGCGACCGGAGTGTAGCTTTCGGCGACGATCAGGCCATCCTTGATGAATCCAAGTAGCACGGCGTCCGCGACGATGACGACGTCGACGGCTTCACCGCGCCGCAGCCGATTCGGGATGGAAGTTTCGCCGGTCCCTATGGACGTCGCCGCGGTCACGAGTTTTTTCTTCGTCAGGAGTTCGAGTCGGGGCATGAGCTCGAGATAGGCCGCGGTAAAAGCGCCCGAGGTCATCACCCGGAGGTCATCGGTCGTCGTATTCATGGTTACTTTTCTTTCAGTTGCGCTTAACTTTCTTATAGCTTTTTATCGCTCAAGCGGGTCAAAGTTCAAGGTTCCATGTTCAAAGTTCAGGCAGAAGATGGGTGGTTTAAATAAAGCGGAGTGAACCACACCCGGGTCGCGCGTCGGAGATTGCGCCGTTGTTGAGCACTCAATAGGGTGCTATCTTTGATGCCATCGATAGGGAGGACGCCATGCCACTCAATCTTTCAGAAGACATTCGCTCGGTGACAGATCTCAAGCGCAAAACCAAGGAAATTCTCAATCAAGTTCATCGCACCAAAAGACCGGTCGTGCTGACGCTCAATGGCAAAGCCGACGCCGTCCTCATGGATACGACAACGTACGAGAAACACCTGAAGGCTGGCAACATGGCGCGCCTCCTTGCTCGGGGGGAGCAAGATATTTCAGGCGGGCAAACTCGATCGATGCGAACCTTTCTTAAAGAGTTCAAACGTGCCCGCAAAATTCCGCGTTAGAATCACGCGCACGGCGGAGCGGGACGTCGAGGAGATTTGGAGTTTTATAGCGCAGGATAGCCCCGAAGAAGCCAGCCAGTTTATCAACCGTCTGGAAGAGCAGATCGCAACACTGGAGCGCTTTCCCGAAAGGTGCCCGCTCATTCCTGAGAACGAAATTCTCGGCACGCGATACCGACATTTGCTTTACGGTAGTTACCGAAGCCTGTTTCGCGTTAGCGGAAAAACAGTTCACGTTTTGCGAATCATTCATGGAGGGAGGCTCTTGGACAGCTCGATGTTCGAAGACTAGAAACGAGTTGGCGACTCTGGTTACACCTCGTCGTAAATTCATTTTTTGGCCTAATGATCTCGGCCAAATCCCACTGCAATTGCCCGAATCGAACCCACCTGTTAACTGTCGGCATTCTCCTGATGTCTCGGCTTTGGCCCTGAACTTTTGAACTCTTGAACTTTGAACGATTTTATTCACATTTAGTATGAAGAAGGAGATTTTCCGATGCCCATGATCGATGCCGATACCCATGTCGACGAGTGCGAAGACACCTGGAGGAAGTTGGAAGGCACGCCGTACGCGAAATACATCCCGGTGACGATTGCGATGCCGCCCGAGGAGGCCAAACGCGCCGGTTATAATCCGACCAACAGCCGCTGCTGGGTGGTGGAAGGCCGGCTGCAGAACCGCGCCATCCGCGATGACATCAACCATCCTCCCCGGCCACTGCGCGAGCTTCAGGACGTGCCGGGTCGCCTCGCCCACATGGACAAGATGGGCGTAGCCGTGCAGGTCATCTTTCCGACCTTCTTTATCCGCTACAACACCAGCAACGCGGAAGCCGAATGGGCGCTGACCACGACCTACAACCGCTGGCTTGCGGAGAAATGCGCGAATACCAACGGACGTTTGCGCTGGGCGGCGGTGCTGCCGCTGCTCAATCCCGACAAGGCCGTCCAAGAACTGCGCTGGGCGAAAGAGCACGGCGCCTGCGGCATCTTCAAGCGCGGCTTCGACCTCGACCGAAAGGTCACCGACCCGCACTTTTTTCCGGTTTACGAGGAAGCCAGCGCGCTTGACCTGCCGCTGTGCATCCACACCGGCCATCCGCTGCCGGCGAGCGAATGGGACAGGGGCTTCCCGATCATGTACTCTTGCAGCGCGCTGGTGAGTTCCGGGATTGCAGAAAAATTTCCGAAGCTTCGCTTTGGACTGATCGAGTCGGGAGCCTCGTGGATTCCCTATACGATCTCCCAGTTGGGAGCGGTAAAACGCCAGACGCTGCGCGGTCAACAGACGCGATTGCCGCGCCTGTTCGAATTGGAACCGGATTTGTTCCGCGCCAACCGGCTGTTCGTCACCATCGATCCTATCGACGACATCGAGAATCTGCTCAAGTTCGGAACCGAAGACAACCTGATGATCGGAACCGATTACAGCCACACCGACATCTCCGCCAACCTGAGCGCGCTGGACGAAGTCCGCGGCTGGGTGGACGAGGGCAGGATCAGCAACATCCAAGCGCACAAGATTCTCGAGAGCAACTCCCAGGCGTTCTACGGGTTGTAAGATCGGCAGGTTCAGAAAACCGTCAATTTCACCGGCATAGAAGAATTCCTGAACCAGGGCGCCTGCGCCACCGAGAACATGGGGCCGATCGCCGACAGAACCAAGGAGCATCTCGGCGCGAGCGATTCGTACGTCATTCAAGTGCGCAGATTTTTACTCAAGGCAGTAAAGGATCTGCAGTCGGGCAAACCGCACGATGCCGTTCGAGCCGACTTTGCGCGCATCCGCTGCGACGTTGCTTATTACCTGACGGCGTCTCCTGGCGGACGCTTTTCGAATAGACGGAGGAACCAAGCGATGATTATCGATATTCACGGCCACGTTTCAGCGCCCACGGAACTATGGGCCTACAAGGCGAACCTGCTTTCGGCGCGCGGCGCGCACGGGCGCGGCGGCGTCAACGTATCGGACGACGAGATCCGCGCCGCGGCCAATCGCAAGGAAAACTGGGCGAAGGGCCATCTCGATTACCTGCGCGACCACGGCACCGACGTCCAGCTCATTTCGCCGCGGCCGTTTCAGTTGATGCAGTCGGAAAAGCCGGCCAGGCTCGTGCACTGGTTCACCGAGGAATGCAACAACATCATCCACCGCCAGATGAAACTTTTTCCCGGCCAATGGATCGGCGTCTGCGCCCTGCCGCAAACGGCGGGCGATCCGATCGAGCAGGCGACTCCCGAGCTCGAACGCTGCGTCAAGCTGGGTTTTGTCGGATGCCTTTTGAATCCCGACCCCTACGAAAACAGCGGCACGGAAGCGCCGCCGCTCGGCGACCGCTACTGGTATCCGCTCTATGAAAAGCTCTGCGAGCTCGACGTGCCGGCGCATATTCACGGCACCGGCTCGCGCTCCGAGCGGAGCCCCTATTCCGTGCACTTCATCAACGAAGAATCCATCGCGGTCTTCGGTCTGGTCAACTCGAACGTCTTTAACGATTTCCCCAAGCTGAAGATCATTCTTAGCCACGGCGGCGGCGCGATTCCCTACCAGCTCGGCCGCTTCGAAGCGCCGTCGCTGCGGCGCGGCACCGGCGGACGATTTTCCGACGGTATGCGCAAGCTCTATTTCGATACCGTGCTGTATACCGAGGACGCGCTCCGCTTGCTGATCAAAACCGTCGGGGTCGAGCGTTGTCTGTTCGGCACCGAGTGCCCGGGTATCGGATCCTCCGTCGACCCGGCAACGAGCCGTTCCATGGACAACATCAAACCGATGATCGAGAACATCGAGTGGCTAAGCGCCGCGGATCGCAAGAAGATTTTCGAGGACAATGCCAGGGCGGTGTTTAAATTGACATGACAGGAAGCCCTGAGAGCGTTCAAGGTTCCATGTTCAAGGTTGAAATCGGAAGACCAGTGCCGCACAACCAATCTCATCGGGATTGGTTTAAATGCTTTGACGCCCTTGTTCCGCTGATCCGTCAAACGATTGGAACGGAGCGAAGCGATCGAACGGCTTGAACGATTTGAACGCTGGCCGAAAACGCGGGAGAAAGGAAGTGAAACGATGATCGACGAATCCTATAGCACCGTTAAAAACGATTTCATCCTGGCGCTGCGAATCATTTATCGCGAGGGG
>Ga0075421_100002743_pt1 | contig 21038 bp, 27 predicted proteins | sample SoiMetdeltSBSDD5_FD_75292 | JGI IMG/M metagenome (GOLD analysis project Ga0075421, IMG submission 75292) | Bulk soil microbial communities from a Populus tree surrounding site in Tennessee, USA - Soil MetaG P. deltoides SBSDD5 | ecosystem: Environmental > Terrestrial > Soil > Tree plantation... | reverse complement strand
GCCACGACGTTGGGTGGGAGCAACTACGGGTGGCGTCTCATGGAAGGCACCGCGTGCTACAATCCGAGCACCGGCTGCAATCCGAGTGGACAGCTCACGCTCCCGGCGCTGGAGTATCTGCATAGTCAGGGATGCTCGGTCACCGGCGGCTACGTCTACCGTGGATCAGCGATCCCCGAGCTCACCGGGCATTACCTGTACGCGGATTTCTGTCAGGGGTGGGTGCGCAGCTTCCGCGCGACTTCCACCGGGGCGGCCACCGACCATCACTCGTGGCCCGCGCTCACGCTTCCGTTGATCGTATCCTTTGGTCGTGATGGCATGGGAGAGCTGTACATGATCGCCGGCGACGAGGTGTGGAGGATCGTCCGCCCCTAGCAGCGTCGAGCCGCCGCACACTCTCGGAGCGAACCACCGCTCGCATCGACTTCACAGGAGACTGTCGCACCATGACGATCGCCCAGAGCCTCCTCACGGAGCTCGACCAGGAAATGGCCGCCACGCGGCGTCTTCTCGAACGGGTGCCGGGGGACAAGGGACCGTGGAAGCCGCACGTGAAGTCGTTTCCCCTGGGCCACCTCGCGCAGCTCGTCTCGTCAATGCCAGGGTGGATGACGAGGACCATCCGCGGCATCGACATCGACCTCACCAAGGGGCCAGGATACAGCTTCGAGAAAACCGAGACGCTGCTCGCCGACTTCGATCGGCACGTGCGTGAGGTGCGTGAAGCGTTGTCGTCGGCGAAGGACGAGGATTTCGACCTCATGTGGTCGCTGAAAATGGGAGATCGAACGCTGTTCTCCGCCCCTCGGGGCGTCGTCGTGCGGCAGCACATCAGTCATCTCGTTCATCACCGAGGTCAGCTCACCGTTTACCTTCGGCTGATCGACGTTCCCATCCCGAGCATGTACGGGCCAACGGCGGATGAGCCGTGGTCCGCATAACGATGCGGAATCACACGGTGGACATCAGGGCAACGCCCGTGGAAGTTGAGCCTCACCCACTCCGGAGGTCGCGATGGTGGAATTGCGGAAGCCGCTGCGCCGCTCGCGCACGAACCGCATGGTCGCCGGCGTCATCGGTGGCCTGGCGGAGTACTGGTCCATCGATCCGACCCTGGCTCGCGTTGGCTTCGTGATCGTGTCGATTATCTCCGTGGCCTTCCCGGGCCTTCTCGTGTACGCGTTGCTCTGGCTGATCATCCCCGAGGAGGGCTGACGCGACGATTCAATGGAAACGTTCGCCATCGTTCCGAACACATCGCGAGCACCGTGGATCCTGGTCGCCCTCGTCCTGGTGCTCCTCATCATCGTTGGCGTGTTGATGGTCGCCACCGCGCGCGGCTCGCGCTCGGCCACCTTCGAGCTCTCGAACGTGGGCCTTCGGCTGCGTGGCGATCTATGGGGACGTCTCGTCCCGGCCGCTGATCTGCGTGGCGGGGCGGCACGCATCGTGGACCTGAGACAGGCACCAGACCTCGCGCCGCGCCGCCGAACCATGGGAACAGCGATGCCTGGCTATCGAGCCGGGTGGTTTCGACTGGCTAACGGCGAAAAGGCCCTGGTTTATCTTACCGACACCCATCACGCGGTCTACGTGCCGACGAATCGCGGCTACAGTCTCCTGCTCAGTCCGCAGCGACCGGAGCGCTTCGTCGAGAGCCTCCGCTCGGTGGCACCCTCCCCATGACGAACCGGTCCGTGCAAGTCCTTTGATGCGCACTCCGAATGCCACGCTCGTCCTTTGGCTCGTCGCGCTCGCGACCGCGTGCGCACCGGCGGCGCCGCGCTCCGTTTCCGGGCCTCCGTCGATCGAGGGCCGCATAACCGCCGTCGAACGGTCAGGCGAACGAATCGGCACCATCCGCGTCGAGGTCAATCCCTCGGAGACCTCTGGCTCGGACAAGGCCGTCGTGCGGATCACGCAGAGCACCGAGATCCGGCGCGGCGATTCGGCTCGCGTGGACTTCAACGCCCTGAGCAACGGAATGTGGGCGCGGGTGTGGTTCGTCGGTCCCGTTCGGGAATCGTATCCGGTGCAGGCGGACGCCGGACGCGTGGAGATCGATCCCACCCGGTAACGCACGTCATGCGCGTCAGACCTCTCTCGCTATCAGACTGGAACGAGTGGCGTCGCATGCGCGCCGCGCTGTGGCCGGACGAGCCCACCGCGTCCACCGACCCGGACATGCGCGCATGGCACGACCGCGCCGATGCACGGGTGTTCGTTGCCGAACGGGCCGATGGCTCGTTATGCGGCTTCGTCGAGGTGGGTACGCGCCCCTATGCGGAAGGCTGCGAAACGAGCCCCGTGGGCTTCATTGAGGGGTGGTACGTGGATCCCGATGTCCGGCGGCACGGCTACGGGCGCGCGCTGGTCGAAGCAGCCGAAGAATGGGCCCGCTCTGCCGGATACACCGAGATGGGCTCCGACGCCCTGCTCGACAACCTCGTCAGCCATCGCGCTCACGAGCGACTCGGCTACACCGAGGTCGAGCGGCTCGTGGCGTTCCGGAAGTCGCTCACTTCCCGTCCCGCTGATACGTCCCCATGATGGTGGCCGAGGCGAGCACGTGCCCCTCCATCGCTTTCTCCACATCGCGCTTGGTCGGCGTGCCGAGGTCGCCGAGCGTGGTGTCGAGCGCATAGAGCTTGAAGAAGTAGCGATGACGGCCGATCGGTGGACACGGGCCGCCGTACCCGGTGCGCCCCCAGTCGTTTTTCCCCTGGCGGGCGCCCGCCTTCACGACAGCGTCCTCTCCGTCTTCGTCGATCTTCGTGATGGACGGCGGAATGTCGTACAGCACCCAGTGGACGTAGACGCGCTTTGGCGCTGCCGGATCGGGGGCGTCGGGATCATCGACGATGAGCGCGTAGCTGCGCGCCTTCTCGGGGGCTCCAGACCAGCGAATCGACGGCGACACGTCCTCGCCGTCGCACGTGTATTCGCGAGAGATGGTACCCTGATTCTTGAAGGCGGATGACTCGATCGTGAATGCCATGCTTCCTCTCCTGGTGACGAGAATCGCGGCACATTCCATGTATGCCCTTGGGCCGGACTGTCCGGCGCCAGATGCTCCGCGCACTCCCCGTGCCGTTCCCGATTGAGCCATGGACCCCGATCGCCAGCTCCCCGCCATCCGCCTCGTGCCCGAGTTGGCGGCATTTCGCGCCGACCTCGAGGCGCTCGGCTACGTGGTGGTGCCGCACGGAGAGCACATTTGCGTCCGGCTGCCACAGTTCGTGAGCGTCGTGGTGCGATATCGCGAGGGAGAGCTCGAGTTCGTGCCGCAGTTCGGCCCGCTGCATCGTCACCACTCGTCCGCGCTCACATTGACGGGCTCGAGCGTCGTCGTCGTCGGAGCGCTGGCTCTGACGGGATTCGGCCCGGTCGCGCTCGGCGCCGCCTTCCTCGGCGTGATGCTGGCCGCGCGCGACCTCGGGCGATACATCGTGTCGGAGGGTTGCCTGACCCGCCTTCAGATGTTGTGGGCCTCGCGCCGCTCGGGGAGCACCGTCCCCGCGCCGGCACAATCGTTACAATCGTTAGGGGAAGGGGCCGTTTCCAATCGCATCGCGAGTGTGAGGGAACCCTGACCCGTTCTCCAGGCGCGCTCCGGTGCCGCCGCACGTTCCCGGGCTTCTTCCCCGGGCGGTGGCCGCTCGTCACCGTCTTCGCCTTCCTTGCGCCGCCGGAGCGCCACATCTTTCTCGAGCCGAAGGTGACGAAGCTCGCGGCGCGGGAGTACGGGTTCGACTTCCACTCCGGGGTTCGCGATGAGACGCGGGACGTGAGGCCGCGCGACATGATCGACATTCAGTCGTTCATCTGGGTCCAGGGACCGGACGAGTACGAGGAGTGACGGCCGACTTCGAGACGACGCGTCTTTTCCTGCACGCGAGCTCGCTCAGTACGCTGCCCGACGACGTCCTGTCGCAGCGGCATCTCACGACGCTCGACCTCAGCTACAATCAGCTGACGGAGCTGCCCGAAGCCCTCGGCGAGCTCCGGGCGCTCGAGTTTCTCTACGTCTCCAACAACAAGCTGGCGAAGTTGCCGGAGTCGATCGGGAAGCTGAAGTCGCTCGTGTATCTGAACGTGAGCAACAACGCCATCACCGCGCTCCCGGACTCGATCGGTGCGCTGGGCTCGCTGCTGGAGCTCCGTGCCCACGACAACGCGTTACGCGGGCTGCCCTACTCGATCGGCGCGCTCGCGACCGTGCGCGAGATCTACCTCAACGGCAATGCGCTCGAGGAGCTGCCCGATTCGATCGGCCGCCTCACGAGTCTGCGCGTGTTGAACCTGAGCCGAAACGCCCTGATCGCCCTGCCCCGCAACATTCGCGGCCTCGAGCGCGTCACGCATCTGGATCTCCGCGCGAACCGGCTCACGACGCTCCCCGACGCCATTGGCGAGATGCGCCAACTGGTGCACCTCGATCTCCGGGAGAACCAGCTCATGACCCTTCCCGACGCGATGCGCGAGCTGCAGTCCCTGGAGAAGCTGGACGTGCGATGGAACACGCTGTCCTCGATCCCGAAGTGGATCGAGCAGCTTCGCGACCGGGGGTGCGCGGTGTACACCTAAGGGTGTCGAGGGTGTCGAGGTGTGAAGGTCGTTAATGGTTTTCACCTCGACCACCTTGACTACCTTGACGACCTCGTCTACCTCGGCTCCACCGGCCACAGCTCGGCCGCGGTCTGAATCGCGATCATCGTTGACGGGCGACCGGGTGACCCATCGCCGGCGAAGAGGCGGACGAAGCCGCTTCCATTCGGCCCCCCGTATCGCTTCACCCACGCTGCGGCGAGACCCCATTCATCGGTCGCCAACACGGTGCTGACATCCTCGGGGTTCGCTCCCCAATTGCCTAACCACCATTCCGGCAATCCCAGGTCCCTCGCGTGCTCCGCCACCTTCGACACACCGATCAGATCGAAGTTGCCGCGCTCGTGACGAACGCCCAGGAGCCGCGCCGTCGCCGGACGGTGCACGCCCTTGAGGGTTCGACGGCCGGTGTCGGGAAGTGGCCACAACAACGGCGGCGTCCCGATCCACACGATCTTCCCGTGCGCGTTGAGGTAACGACGGAACAGAACGGTGTCGGCCGCGAGCGGCGCCACCGAGCGCGGGAGATGGTCCATCGCGAACACCACCGCGCTCGGCGCGCGATCGCGAGCACGATCGCTCAGGAACCGCGCGAGCGACGCCGTGTCGAGCAGCTCGTAACCGCGGGCCGTCAGGTAGTCGCGAACCGGTGCGCTGCTGACGATCGACGCCCCGATGGCGGCGGAGTCGAAAAACACGGCTCGGCGAAGTGGTGCACCACGTGCCGCGTTCACCGCATAGATGCCACCGTCATCGCTGCCGAAATAGAGACGGCCATCGTGCACGAGCGGCGACGAGAAAAGGCGGTGCCCGACACGATAGCGCCAGGCTTCCGTCCCCGTGCGCTTGTCGAGCGCGTACATCGTACCGTTGCCCTCCCCGACGTAGAGGAGCGCACCATCGACGGCGGGCGAAGCCCAAACCACGCCGACCGCCATCGCGCGCCAACGTTCCTGGCCGCTGGCGGTGTCGACCGCCTGGATGAAATGCCCATCCGAGCTGCCGGCGTATACCAACCCCTCGCTCACGGCGGGCGAGCTGTTCACCCAGGAAACCTTGTGATCGTGACGCCACCGCTCTTTTCCGGTAGCGCGATCGATCGCGTAGAGGAAGCCATCGCGGGCGCCGACGTACACGGCACCGCCAGTGACCGCCGGCGAGGATTGCACCGTCGTTCGGTCGAAGCCCCAGTCCGCGGAGTTGAGACGGGTCCCCTCCGTGTCGAAGCGCCACGCCAATCGCCCGTTCGTTAGGCTCAACGCGAACACGGCTCCCGCCTGATCGGCTGCGTACACCGTGTCCCCGGCGATGGCGGGCGTGGCGTAGACCCGCCCGCCGGTGCGGAAACGCCAGCGCTCGCGCCCTGTGCCAGCTTCGAGCGCGTACACGTGTCCATCCTGCGACCCGAATACGACGACATTGCCGCCGACGACCGGCGACGACGTGTAGATGTCGCCACTCTCGTAGCCCCACTTCAGCGGGACAGCCGTCCCCATTCGAACCGACCAGGCGAGCCCGCCGTCCGCGGCGCGCAGGGCGCGGAACCGACCGTCGTTGCCGTTGACGAAGACGAGGTCGTTGGCCACGGCGGGCGTCGATGCGACCGCTCCGCCGGTGGCGTGGCGCCAGCGAACCATCCCCGTGTTCGCGTCGATCGCGTAGACGTTTCCGTCGCCGCTACCGATGTACAGGGTCGATCCGATGATGACTGGTGAGGATCGCACCGGCCCCTTCGTCTGCAGACGCCACTGCAAGCCGCCAAACGATGGCACACCGTTGGTTCGATACTCGCCGGTGTGCGCGGGCCCGCCGCGGAACATCGTCGCTTGAGCGCCAGCGGGGACGACTGCGCCCGCGACTGCCAGCGCCAGGGATGCACCTCGCGTTAGGTATGACGACACGCGCACGAGCCACTCTCCAGAGAGGTCGTGGCAGAACATACCGCGCGTGTTTCGCGTCGGCGTCCGCACCGAGGTTCGTACGTTGTAAGGAAAGCGTGCGCCCTTTGTGCCGCGGTCGCTACTCTCGTCCGAGCGCCCTGAGCAGTTTCGGAGGAATCGACCAGAGGAGTGTGCCCGAGCCTTCGCCCGGCGTACCCTCGATCTCGACCAGGCACGCCGCCGCCTTCTTCAGCTCGATGACCGAGTGGCTGGATGACGCGATCAGCCAGCTTACGAGCCCACTGAGATGCGGCTCGTGGCCGACAATGGCCACAGTCTCCTTGTCGCGGTGCGAGCGAGCCCACCGGGCAAAGCTCTCGTAGGGTGCGTCCGGGTGCAGCCACTCGACCGTCACCGGCTTGCGATCATAGACATCGCCCAGGATCTCGGCCGTCTGGACGGCGCGAACGAGCGGGCTCGTCGCGAGCACATCGAGCTCGCTGACCGCGGCGCGGATGCCGCGCGCGACGTCCCGTAGCTCCCGCTTGCCCTGCGCGGTGAGCGGACGCAGGTCGTCACTCTTGCCGGTCTGCGCGAACGCGTCCTTGTCTTCCGCCGCGCCGTGCCGAACGACGAGAAGTCTCATTCCGTGTCACCGATCACGCACGAGAGGAATCGCAGGCGATCCGAAGGTAGGGGAAATCGCTGCCGCGGGTGCGCGCGCCCTGTCTCCCCTCGATGCGCGCGCGCAGCGAGTCGCTTCCGGCGCGCCGGTAGATGATGCGCTGCGGATAGTCGTGCGCCGGATTCGCGAAAACGACTTCTCCGTCGCCGACCTTCTCCGACACGAACTCGGCTGTCGGCTGGTCGTGCGGCTGTGCGGCGTACACGAGGTCCACCCCGCGCGCGAAGATGCGGATGAATTCCCAGGCGATCGTGCTGTCTCCCGCGGCACCACGGCGCAGCGTTCGACTCATGCCGATCATCGATCCACCCGCGGGCTTCATCCAGTGTTCCTCGATGACGACCCGAGGGCTCGTGTACGCCCAGCAGCCCGTGAACCACGCGAGCTGATCCAGCGGGCTCCCCTGCGATGCCTGACGAGCCGCGGCCGGCCACGCGAGTGCCGCGGCGCACAGGGTAGAAGCCGCAAACGCGATCGTCGTTGAACGCCGCACGTTTCCCCCAGGTTCGGTTGTCATGTCACGTGGCAATGTGTCACGTGGACATCGTTCCATCCGCTTCCTGACGCGTCCATCGCGGATACGTCCCGAGCCACCGGTATTCGGACGTCGAACGCCGGATGGCCGTCAGCGCCTTCTCGACACGTGGATCGCCGGCTTTGTGCTCGAATTCGAGAAAGAACTGATAGCGCCATGGCTCTCGCGTCGGCCGCGAGGCAAGGTGCGAGATGTTGAAGTTTGCCTCGGCCATCGGGCCCAGTGCGTTGACGAGCGACCCCGCCTCGTGTGGAAAGACGGCGAACAGCGCCGTTCGTGCAGGCATCCCCCGGGGGAGTGTCGCCGGCTCGCGAGCCACCGCGAGGAACCGCATTTGACTGTCGGGTCGGTCCTCGATGTGGTCCATCAACACCACGAGCCCGAACCGCTCGGCGGCGCGGCGCGTTCCCGCCGCGGCGCGCGTGCGATCACCGGCGTCGCGCACTTCGCGCGCGGCGCCCGCGGTGTCCCACGCAGGCTCAGGATTGATGTGCTTGTACCGACTCAAAAAGTGGGAGCATTGCCCCAGCATCACCGGGTGGCTCGACAGTCTCCGGATGGACTTGAGGGTCGCACCCGGTAGCGAGAGCAGTGAGAGATGCACCGGCACGACGACCTCGGCCACGATCCTGAGCCCGTCGTGCAAGCTGAGGAGATCGTATGCAACGTCGAGTCCTCCGACGAGCGTGCTCTCAATGGGGAGTACACCGTAGTCGACTTCGCGCGACTCGGCCGCCGACATCACGTCCTCGAACGTCGCCTTGGGAACGGGCTCGGCCGCACCCTGCCACAGCAGATGGATCGCCTCTTCGCTGAACGCACCGAGCTCCCCCTGAAAGGCTGCCCGGAGTCGCTCGAGCGTGGCCTGAGGCGAGGGTTGGGGATCAGGAAGAGTCTCGGACGACATGGCCCGGGGAATGTGCACCCCCCAGCCCCGCGGTCAACCGGGAAAGACGAAGGCCCCGGATATGCGGACAGAACGTCTGCACCTTCACACACCACGCCAATGACCACGCCCCTCGATCGTCCGTTCAAGCGCGAGCTCGAGCTGGACGGCCAGCTCTACACCGTCACGATTTCGCGAGAAGGCATCAAGGTCACCGAGAAGGGAAAACGCAAAGGGCACGAGCTGGCGTGGCGGGACATCATCTCGGGGGATGCGGCGCTCCGGCGTGACCTCAGCCTTTCCGTCGAGGCGCTTGCGCCGTCCGATTCCTGACGCGGGCTGCGCCGCACCACGGTGATACCTGAATCTGTTCTCTCCCCCGACCCTCCTTCTCAGGCGACTCGATGCCTCCGGATTCCGTCGCGATACTCGGTGCAACCGGTCTCGTTGGCTCCGAATGCGTGAGGCAATTCGCAGAGTCGGGCGGATTCGCCCCGGTCATCGCCCTGGTTCGCCGGCCGCTCGATGAATCACTCGCGAGGCTGCCGGTCGAAACTCGCATCATCGACTTCGAGCGACTCCAGGATGCGGCCGAGCACTTCCGTGTCTCGCACATCGTTTGCGCGTTGGGAACGACGATCAAGACGGCGGGATCACAGGAGCGCTTCCGGCGCGTGGACTACGACTACCCGGTTGCCGCGGCTCGAATCGGCATTCGGCAGGGCGCTCGGCATTTCCTTCTCGTCAGCTCGTTGGGTGCCGACGCGACATCGCGGATCTTCTACAGTCGCGTGAAGGGAGAGGTAGAGGCGGCGATCCGCGCGCTGCCATATCGCAGCGTCACCATCGTTCGCCCGTCGCTTCTGCTCGGCGAGCGTCGCGAGAGGCGACTCGGCGAATCGATAGGCAAGCTGTTCACGGCAATCACGCCCAGGCGATACAAGCCCATACACGCGCGAGAGGTCGCGGCAGCGCTGCTTCGGGCGGCGAAAGAGGATCAGCCCGGCGTCAGGGTCCTCGAGTCTGCTCAGCTGCAACCATGATTCGTCCAAAGGCAAGGACATCAGATGTCAGACGTCAGGTTTCAGATTTCAGATCATGGCAGCCATTGGCACACTGGAATCCCTGACACCTGACCTTTGACATCGAGTCTCTCCCGCTCAACACCGAGAACCCGAATTGTCCCGCGCTTTCGTCAACGAAGACTCAGCCGGCGGCCCCATTCGTCGCTTCGCGCTGCCACCGCGAGATGCGCCCGACTTCGACGAAGCGGCCGCTGCCGCTCTGCTCGAGGGCGCACGGGACGGCGCCACCGGTGATGCTGAAGAGGCCACCGGCTACCGTTGGGGAGAGCCACGTCTCCATCCGCACGTCGCGCGAATTCGCGACCGGGCCCGCGACGAAGGCGACGAGCGACTCGAGCAACTCGCGGAGCGATTCCTTCGTTGACCTGACGTTGCGGCGGCGCGCGGCGCGCACTAAGGTAGGCGCTCCACCGCTGGAGGGCTCGTGACGTATCAGTCGCCAATCACCGCTACGATGCCATGCCACTCCTGCGACGCGGAGATCTCCGCGATCGCGCGCGAGTGCCCGCATTGTGGAGCGATCCAGTTCGATGCGAGGAGCGCGTCGGTCGCCATGCGTGACGTGCCGAGCGAGCGCCGAGGGCTCACGGCAGGGCTGCTCTGCCTGATCGTGGGGGTGTTCGGAGCGCACCGCTTCTACGTCGGGAAGCACGGGACGGGACTGCTGATGCTCCTGACGCTCGGCGGCCTCGGGATCTGGTGGCTCGCGGACCTGATCATGCTCATCACGGGCCAGTTCCGGGATGACGAAGGGCGTCGCATTACGGAATGGGTATGACTGCTCCGGCGCCCGCCCCTCGCGAATACGCCGTCGGGGCGCGCTCGACATCGACGTTTGGACGCGTGTTGTGCAGCGCCCGCACGCACCACTTCATCGTCGATGGTCCCATTCCGAACGGGTGCCCCGGCGAGGAGGTCACGCCCCCGGAGGCGTTCCTCGCCGGCGTTGCGGCGTGTGGCGTCGAGCTCGTGCAAGTCATCGCGCGTGAACGATCTGTCCCGATCGGGGATATATCCGTACGTGTGCAGGCGATCGTCGACCGGAGTCGTCCCGTGCGGCCCGACGTCACGCTCTTCAACTCGGTGCGCGTTCGCTTCACGCTCGCCGGCGTTTCGAAGGATCGAGCCGGCGCACTCATCGAAGAGTTCCAGAAGCGCTGACCGCTCTACGGCACGGTCGCGGTCGCGACCCCGGATGTAGCGGTCGAATATGACGTCATTTAGCGTTCAACCATGACCGACACTCGACATGAAGTCGCGACACTCGCCGGCGGATGCTTCTGGTGTCTCGACGCGGCATTTCGTCTTCTCAAGGGCGTGATCAAGGTGGAGTCGGGATATGCCGGCGGTATTCGGCCGAATCCCACGTACGAGCAGGTGTGCACCGGCGCCACCGGACATGCCGAAGTCGCGCAGGTGACGTTCGATCCGTCGATCATCAGCTACCGCGACCTGCTCGACGTCTTCTTCACGATCCACGACCCCACGCAGCTCAATCGCCAGGGTGGGGACGTGGGGACGCAGTATCGGTCGGCGATCTTCCCGCACACCGACGAGCAGCACATGGAGGCGGAGCGCGCGATCAAGGAGCTCGAGGCGAGCGGCGTCTACGATTCACCGATCGTCACGACGATCGAGCCGATGAAGGCGTTCTATCCCGCGGAGACGTACCACCAGGACTATTACGCGCGGAACTCGCGACAGCCCTATTGTCAGGGTGTGATCGCCCCGAAGATCGCGAAGCTGCGCAAAATGCACTTCGAGCGCCTGGCGGTCTGACGGCGTCGACGCAGATGACGGCGACGCTCGAAGAATCGGCTGACCGGCACCGGTGGACGTTTGATGCGCATCGCGTCACGCGGATCTGCGTCGAGCCAGACGCGATGCGCATCGAAACCTGGACGCTCGAAGCGTCGGCGGAAGTGCGGATCGCCGCTCCCTTCCAATACCGGGAACCTGACGGTTCCGAACGCGAAATCGACCCGGGTGAGCCGGAGCGCCTGGCCCCGCTGCTCGCTCTCCTCCAGCGCCGGCTCGAATGGCTGGAGATCCTGCGCGCCGGCGAGATCACGCTGCGCTTCGGTGACGGATCGGAGCTCCGCTGCTCGCCGCGCGGGCGCGGCGCCACCTGGGACGTCCGCGGCGGCGGCGCGCTCGAGGGGATCGAGTATCGAGGCGCCACCGGTGAGCCGCCGTGGCCGAGTCGCCCCTGACCGCTACTTCGTGCCGAGCACGAACCGGTTGCCATCGGGATCCTGAAAGATCGCGAACGTTCCCCACGGTTCCTTTTTGGGCTGCGACGTGAACGTGACCCCCTTGGCCGCGAGCTCCTTGGCCGTCTTCTCGACATCATCGGTCCAGAACACCACATTTTGATCGGTCCCGACCCGGTCCTCGTGGCCGTCCGGAGTGAAGAGAACGAGGCGCGTATCGGCGCCGGGAATGCGCAGCTCGATCCAACGCTGCTTTCCCATCGGCTGGTCCGTGGCGACCGCGAGCCCGACCTGGTCGCGCCAGAACGCGAGCGCACGATCCTGGTCGCGAACGGGAATGCTGGCGAACTTGATGCCCCTTATCATTTCGAATTCCTCGCGCGAATGAGTGGTCGCGGCAAATCTCTGTGCACCGGCCGCGACCGTCCAGCCGTGCAGATGGTGCCATGGCAATGCGTGCCATAGCACGCCTGACGATCGAGCCCTACATCATCGACACGCTGATGCCCGACCTCATTGGGCACGATCGGCGGCCGTCCGCCTTCGTCGTCTACCTGTACCTCTGGCGTCACACGGATGGCGGACGCGCGGAGAGCGATGCGATTCCCCTTCGCGCCATCGCTGAGGGAACGGGCGTCTCCAAGCGCGCGGTGCAGAACGCACTGCGAGCGCTCGCGCGCCGGCGCCTGATTTCAGTGTCGCAAACGACGCCGACCTCCGCACCAACGTACACCGTGCACCGGCCGTGGGTACGCCGATGACGCCCGGCGCCGCGCTCGCCGTGCGCGGACTCCACAAGCGCTACGCCGATGTCGTCGCCGTCGACGGGCTCGACCTCGAGGTCCTTCACGGGGAGTGCTTCGGGCTGCTCGGGCCTAACGGCGCCGGCAAGACGACCACCATCGAAATCTGCGAAGGCTTGCTCGCTCCCGACTCGGGCGACGTGGAGGTTCTCGGCCGGCGCTGGTCGACGCACGAGCGGGAGCTGCGGCACCTGCTCGGCATCCAGCTTCAGGAGACACAGCTCGCGGACAAGCTGACCGTGCGCGAAACCGTGCGGCTGTTTCGGAGCTTCTACCATCGCGGCCGCGATCCGGCGGATGTCATCGCGCTCGTGCAGCTCGGCGAAAAGGCTCGTTCGCGCGTTGGCACACTGTCCGGTGGACAGAAGCAACGGCTCGCCCTGGCGTGCGCTCTCGTCGGCGACCCCCAGCTTCTCTTCCTGGACGAGCCGACGACGGGGCTCGATCCGCAAGCGCGTCGTCAGCTCTGGGATCTGATCGGCGACTTGCGCGCCGGGGGAAGAACGATCGTCCTGACGACGCACTACATGGAGGAGGCGGAGCGGCTGTGCGATCGCGTCGCGATCGTCGATCACGGCCGCGCGATCGCGCTGGGGACGCCTCGCGAGCTGGTGCAGTCCCTCGGCGCCGAGCACGTCGTCGAGTTTGCGTTAGGCGATGGCGTCGCGGTGGCGCCCGGGACGCTGGAAGCGATCCGCGGCGTGCAGAGCGTGCGAGCGAATGAAGGCACGTGGGCGTTGACCGTCGCCGAGCTTCACTTGGCCGTACCCGCCATTCTCGCCGAGCTGGAGCGTCGAGGCGCGACACTGTCGGAGCTTCGCACGCATTCCGCGACGCTCGAGGATGTCTTCGTCTCGCTCACCGGACGCCACTTGCGGGAGGAAGCATGAGCGCGACCGCCTCGCCGGCATCGGCAGTGAGCGAGCGTCGCGGATTCCGTGAGCGTCCACTCGTCCGCCTCGTGATGGTTCGCTTCCTCGAGTTCTGGCGTGAGCCCGAGGCGGTGTTCTGGGTCTTCATCTTTCCGATCCTGCTGGCCGCCGGCCTGGGGATAGCATTTCGGGAACGACCGCCGGAGGCGGTGAAAGTCGGCGTGCTCGTATCGGACCCGGCCTCCGGTGCGCTGAGCGATGCGATCGCCCGCGACCCGAGGCTGGAAGTCGTTCCGCTCGACGACAGTGCCGGCATGCACGCGCTGCGCACCGGTCGCATCGCCCTCTTCGCCATCCCGCGCGCGGCGCGGACCGTGGAGTATCGTTATGACGACACGCGCCCCGATGCGCGAACCGCGCGCCTCCTCGTCGACGACGCGGTGCAGCGCGCGGCGGGCCGGGAGGATGTCGCCACCGTGCGCGAGCGGCGGGTGCGAGAGCCCGGCGCCCGGTACATCGACTTCGTCGTGCCCGGTCTGCTCGCGATGAACCTGATGGGCAGCGGGATCTGGGGCGTGGGCTTCACGATCGTCGAGGCGCGACGGCGAAAGCTCCTCAAGCGGCTGATCGCGACGCCGATGTCGCGTGCGCAGTATCTCGCGTCATTCATTCTGTCCCGGCTCGCGATGTTGGTGCTCGAGGTCGGCGGATTCCTCGCCTTCGGCATCTTCGTGTTCGGCGTGCCGGCGCGCGGGTCGTTCGGCACGATCGTGCTCGTCGCGTTGACCTCCGCCCTCGCCTTCAGCGCGATCGGTCTGCTCGTCGCCTCACGCGTGCGGACGATCGAGGGTGCCTCGGGCCTCATGAACCTCGTCATGCTCCCGATGTGGATCTTCTCCGGCGTGTTCTTTTCGGCATCGAATTTCCCCGATGCGGCGCAGCCGGTGATTCAGGCGCTGCCGCTCACGGCCGCCGCCGACGCCCTGCGAGCGACGCTCCTCGAGGGCGCATCCGTGGTGGCCCTCGCCCCCGAGCTTGGCATTCTCGCCGCGTGGCTTTCCGTGAGCTTCGTCTCGGCGCTGGCGCTCTTCCGGTGGCGTTGATGGCGCTGCTCGCACGAGTGTTGCACGCTCGGTAGGGTCCATGCCCACCGAGCCCCTCAGCCCCGAGGACGTAGACGCGCTTCTGGCGCCCAACGTCCGCAACACCGTCGCCGACTTGTTGTCGGCCCGCGACTCGTTGTTGCGGGCCCGCGTCGCCTTCGAGCGTCTGGCGGTGGCCGTCGAGCACCTGCGGCAGGCGAGTGTTCGCGCGCAGAACGCGGCGCGCACGCTCGAGGCCGAGGTGAACCGGCAGTCCCGTCCGCCGCGCGCGGACTAGCTCGCTGACTGGCATCAAGAACCCAGGGGTTCATCACGGATGACACGGATTGTACGAAAGAATCCCAATCCGCTCCTGCGGCATTGAACCCGCCTCGCGCGACAACAAGAAAGCTGCTTTGGACCTGCGCCCGGAAAGTGATCGGCGCGAGGAGCGATCAGGCCTTTACAGTCCCATCCGTGTCATCCGTGATGAACCCCTGGGTTCTTGATGCCGGCCTGGACGGCCCAGCCTAACGGACGCGCGGGCGTAGTGGAGCGCCGGTCCACTCGCCATCTTTCGGGAAACGCCCGAAGAGGTCGCAGTGCCGCCGGATTCGATCGTCGACGATCCCACCTTCGTCGTCCCCACCAGACATTGGCATCGCCTCGACGACGGACGTGTGCAGTGCGACGTCTGCCCGCGCGAGTGCAAGCTGCGCGACGGACAGCGGGGGCTGTGCTTCGTCCGCGCTTGCCACGAAGGCGAGATCGTCCTCACGACGTATGGACGGTCGAGCGGCTTCTGCGTCGATCCAATCGAAAAGAAGCCGCTGAACCACTTCCTCCCCGGTACGCCGGTGCTCTCCTTCGGCACCGCCGGCTGCAATCTCGCCTGCAAGTTCTGCCAGAACTGGGACATCTCGAAGTCGCGCGAGATCGACACGCTCGCGGATGCTGCCTCGCCCGACGAGATCGCGAACACGGCGATTCGTCTCGGATGCAGGAGCGTCGCGTTCACGTACAACGACCCCGTGATCTTCCACGAATACGCGATCGACGTTGCGCAAGCGTGCCGGGCTCGGGGGCTCAAGAGTGTCGCCGTCACCGCGGGATACCAGAACGCCGAAGCGCGCGCCGAGTTCTATCGGTACATGGACGCTGCGAACGTGGACCTGAAGGGATTCACCGAGGCGTTCTATCACGAGGTTTGCGCCGGTCATCTTCAGCCCGTGCTCGACACCCTGGTCTATCTCAAGCGAGAGACGAGCGTGTGGTTCGAGATCACGAATCTCGTCATCCCCGGTCTCAATGACAGCGACGATGAATTCGACGCCATGACGCGATGGGTCGTCGAGCACCTCGGGCCCGACGTCCCAATGCACTTCACGGCGTTTCACCCGGACTGGAGAATGCTCGATCGGCCGCATACGCCCGCCGAGACGCTCGCGCGCGCTCGTCAGATCGCGATGCGAAACGGCGTGCGGTACGCGTACACAGGAAACGTCCATGATGCCGATGGAGGCAGGACACGGTGTCACGCGTGCGGGGCGGCGCTCATCGTTCGTGACTGGTACGATCTGCTCGAGTGGAACCTCTCCGACGACGGCAGGTGCGAGCGCTGCCATACCGTGTGCGCCGGCGTGTTCGCCGGGCGCCCGGGCCGGTGGGGCGCTCGGCGCCAGCCGGTTCGACTGAAGGCGGGCGCACACTAGGAGGCCGAGGGCATGTTGCACGCGTGCGGGCGCTCGCACGAACTTAGGCGCTCGCGAACTCGCGTCTTCCCGGCGGCGGACGCCGGTCCATGCCCTCTGGAGAAACGATCGTGAGCCCTGTGGTTCATCGCGTCGCGGCGCTGTTGGTCCTCGTTGCTTGCGCTCGCTCGGGCACGCCCGAGCTCGAGGCGCCGCCAACCGCGCCACCGATCCTCTTCGCGCAGCGTAGTGGCACCACCGCTCTCTTGCAGGCGGTGAGCGCGCCAAGCGCGCGCGTCGCCTGGGTGAGCGGGCATCGCGGGACGTACGCGATCACCAGCGACGGAGGCGCGAGCTGGCGCGCGGCCGTCGTTCCAGACGCGGACTCACTGCAATTCCGCGACGTGTACGCCCTCGATGAGCGAACCGCGTGGCTCCTCGCGGCAGGGGACGGCGATCGCTCGCGCATCTACCACACGACCAACGGCGGACAGTCGTGGACGCTCCAGTTTCGCAACACCGAGCCGCGCGGCTTCTTCGACTGCCTGGACTTCTGGGACGCGCGCCGCGGCGTGGCCTTTGGCGATGCGGTGGACGGTCACTTCATGATCCTGACGACCGATGATGCCGGTCGCACCTGGTCGCGCGTGCCCGACACCGCGCTCCCGGCGGCACGCTCCGGCGAAGGGGCGTTCGCGGCGAGCGGCACCTGCGTCATCACCGGGCCGGGAGGGCGCGCCTGGATCTCGACTGGCAACGCCGCACCGGAGTCGCGCGTCCTCCATACGTCGGACTATGGCCGCAGCTGGAGTATCTATCTCACCCCGCTTCCGGCGGGGGAGGCATCAGGGGCAGCGAGCGTGGCCTTTCGCGACACGCTGCACGGAGTGACCATGGGTGGTGCGCTGGGAAGACCTAACGAGCGTGGCGATCGCACTGCCATCACCACCGATGGCGGACGCACGTGGACGCTCGGTGGGCGGCCGGCGATGGCCGGCCCCGTCTACGGCGCGGCGTACGTTCCGCGCACTCCGGCGCTCGTGGCCGTCGGACCAGGGGGAATGGACTGGTCCCGCGACGACGCGACGTCCTGGAGCCGGCTCGATACCCTCGCCTACTGGAGTGTCGGCTTCGCTCGTACAGGCCGGGCGGGTTGGGCGGTCGGACCATCGGGCCGTATCACGAGAATCACGATCGAGTAGCGTGGACTGCTGTTTGTGTTGAGACAGAGGAACCGCAGAGGGCCGCAGACGGCCGCAGAAAGCGCAACATCCCGTGCCGTTTCGCCCCTCAGAATCCGCGAAATCCGTGATAAGCTGTTGACGTTGCTGTTGAGATTGCTGTTGCCGTTTGTACGTCTGCGGCCGTCTGCGGCCCTCTGCGGTTCCTCGCCATTGTGCCTCGTTGACAGAATCAGCCACCAGCGATGATGAGACTTCCTGCAATCGCCGTTGCACTCGTTGTAAGCACATCCATCTCCGGCGCGCAGTCGTCGCGCCAGGATACGGTCGCGCGAGTTGACAGCGTCTTCTCGGGCTTCACCACCACGACGCCCGGATGCGCGGTCGGTATCTCACGGCACGAGCGCACCGTCCTCGCCAAGGCATACGGCATGGCGAACCTCGAGTACGATGTGCCGCTCACGCCGGAGTCGATCATCGAGGCGGGCTCGGTCGCGAAGCAGTTCACCGCCGCGGCAATCCTGCTGCTGGCGCAACAGGGCAAGCTTTCGCTCGACGATCCGGTGCGGAAGCACATCCCCGAGCTTCCCGACTACGGGGCGCGCCTCACGCTTCGGCACATGATCAACCACACGAGCGGCCTGCGCGACTGGGGGACGGTCGCTGCGGTCGAGGGGTGGCCGCGCGGCTCCCGCGTTCACACCCACGATCACGTGCTCGACATCGTCACGCGACAGCGCTCACTCAATTTTCCTCCCGGCACCGAGTACCTCTATAGCAACACCGGCTACAACCTGCTCGCGATCATCGTCGAGCGCGTGAGCGGCCGCTCCTTCGCCGACTTCACCCGCACCGAGATCTTCGAGCCGCTCGGGATGACGCGCACCTCCTGGCGCGATGACTACACACGGATCGTCAAAGGCCGAGCGGCCGCGTATTCGCAGGGGCGGAACGGCTTTCGGCTGGACATGCCCTTCGAGAACGTCCACGGAAACGGCGGCCTGCTCACGACGGTCGAGGATCTCCTGCGATGGAGCGCCAATTTCGATCGGGGGCAGGTCGGCGGGCCCGTCTTCCTGCGCGAGCAAGTGCGGCCGGGCCGCCTGACGAGTGGGCGCGAGATCGAATACGCCGCCGGACTCGGCATCTCCCGATATCGGGGGATCGCGCAGGTGAGCCACAGCGGCGCCACCGCGGGCTATCGTGCGTTCCTCACACGCTACCCGGAGCACGGCCTCACCGTCGCGATCCTCTGCAACCACGCCGGCGCCCAGGCGGTGGACCTCGGCCATCGCGTCTCCGACATCTTTCTCGGGCTGACTCCGGAGGTCGCCGAGGCGCCGAAGGCAGTCGCCGTTCCCGAGAGTGCGTTGCTCGGCCGCGTCGGCTTGTATCGCGATTCGGTCACTGGGGAGCCGGTACGGATCTCGGCGCGAAAGGACACACTCATCGATGCGGGGGGAAACGCGACCATCCCGCTTTCCCCGACGCTCTTTCAGAGGCGCAACGGAAGTCGCTTGCTCTTCGAGCTCGCCGCCGACGGGCGCACCCGCGCGATGCGCCTGATTCAGCCTGGAGGCGACACGACGACCTTCCTGCCGGTCGATGCGCACGTCCCGACCGGCGACGAGCTCGCCGCATATGCCGGAACGTACAGAAGCGACGAGGCGGCCACGACGTTCAGGATCGTGGTGGAGAGCGGGAAGCTCTTCCTCCGCCAACGCCCCGCCCTGTCCTTCGCGCTCCGCCCCGCGTACCGCGATGCCTTCGAGGTGCCGACCGGCGACCTCGTCCGCTTCATTCGCGATGGGAGCGGCAAGGTGACGGAGATGAGCCTGTTCCTCGGTCGAGTGCGCGATCTGAGATTCGTGAGAGAATGCGGAGTGACGGAGAAAGAATCCGGAATGCGGAAGGCGGATTGCAAGTAAGACCGTGATCCACAGAGGGCTCCGACGCACCGCTCGGAGCCCTCTACCGTTCAGGGTCTTACCTGCAATCCGTTTTCCGCATTCCGGATTCTCGTCAGTCGCCCGATGGCTCCGGAATCGGCATTTCCGCCGTCATCTGCTTTGGCGTGAAGCCGAAGACCCGCGCGATTGCGTGCCGCCACTCGTCGAGTATCTCGTAGAACGTCGGAATCGCGATCAGCGTCAGCAACGTCGACGTGATCACACCGCCGATCACCGCCATCCCGAGCGGCGCGCGGAACTGCGCTCCCTCGCCGCGGCCGAGTGCCACCGGAATCATGCCGGCGATGAGCGCGAACGTCGTCATCAGGATCGGGCGCAGACGAATTGCACCAGCCTCGATCAACGCTTCACGCAACGGCAGCCCGCGCCGCTCACGGGCCCACTTCGCGAAGTCGATGAGCAGAATGGCGTTCTTCGCGACGATACCCGCGAGCAAAATGACACCGATGAGACTCATGATGTTGATCGTACCACCCGAGATCGCCAGCGCGAGCATCACGCCGATGAGCGAGAGCGGGAGCGACAACATGATCGCCATCGGGTCGAGGAAGGATCCGAACTGCATCACGAGAATCAGGTACATCAGCAGCAAGGCGACGCCGAGCGCGAAGAAGATGTCGGCGAAGACCTCGGCCTGTTGCTGCGCGTCCCCGCCCTGGGTCACGCGAACGCCGGGTGGCAGCGTGAGTCTGGACACCCGCTCGGTGATGTCGGCAATGACCTCGCCCGTCGACCGTCCCGAGACGTTCGCCTCCACGTTGACGACGAGGTCGCGGTCGAGGTGATTGATCACCGCCGGCCCGACGCTCTCTTCAATGTCCGCCACCTGGCCCAGCGGCACCGTCGACGGGAGACCACTCGGCCCCGCCACCACGAGTGGGAGCTGCCGCAGGTCGGCCGCGCGACGACGGGCCTCCGGCGCCAAACGGACGACCACGTCGCGCACTTCGCCGCTCGGATCCTCCCAATCGCCGGCGTCGATCCCCGCGAACGCCGGACGCAGCGCCTGCGCCACGTGCCCCGCCGTGATACCTAACGATCCGGCGACCCCCCGATGCAGCTCGACGTTGAGCTCGGGCTTCTGCCCCTTGCTCGAGAGGCTGATGTCAACGGCGTTCGGCACCTGCTTCACCTCGGCGAGCACCATCTCGGCGGCGCTGTTCACCGCCTCGGGGTCGGTGCCGCGCACCTCGATCTGCAGCTGCTTCAGCCCGCCCGCCCAATCGGTCGCGAACACCGCGAGCGTAGCACCCGAAACCCGCTGCGTTTCCGCGCGAAGCATCGCCGCGAATTCCTCGGCGCTGATGTCGCGGTCCACCTTCGGAATCATCTTGATGTAGATGTTGCCGATGTCCACGGCGCCCGAGGTGTTGTCTCCGAGCGTCGTGTACGTGTACCGAACCTCGGGGTGAGCGCGCGCGATGCGCGCGGCTTCCTCCGCCTTGAGCCGCGTGTACTCGAGGTTCGACCCCGGCGGCGTCTCGACCTTGATGTTGAGCTCGGCGTTGTCGTCCTCGGGAAAGAACGCGACACCGACGATGCCC